>JAABUJ010000158.1_pt1 | contig 147124 bp, 146 predicted proteins | sample 5559131 | NCBI WGS metagenome assembly JAABUJ01 (sample SAMN10711875, study PRJNA513366) | rock metagenome | isolation source: Antarctica rocks | place: Antarctica: Victoria Land, Mt New Zealand nord | collected 2016-01-07 | reverse complement strand
TCTCTTTGGCGGGCCGCTCGCACACGAAGACGGTGTGGGCTTCCAGCGTCGCCAGCACGTCCACGACGCCGCGCTGGGCGTTGGCCTTGTTCAAGGAGAACAGGAAGGCCAGCACCTCGTAGGTCGGATAGGTCCTGAGCCAGACCAGCGCCATCAGGAGCCGGGTGCGCCCATCCTGGGAGAACTTGGCCCCAGCCCCCGCCGCGCGCCGGCGGGGCTGGCCCTTGCGCGTCAGCGATTGTAGGCGGTCTTTGGCATAGGCGGCAGCGAAATCCTGGTACAGCGCCTCGAAGCCGTCCAGGGTCAGGCCGCTGAGGCTGGCAAAGGCGGACGGGCGGGCGGCGACACGCTCAAAAGTAATGCGGCGACACGCTCAAAAGTAATGCGGCGACACGCTCAAAAGTAATCATGGGGGCAGTTTACACCAAAACGGCCCTTTTCTTGCTATCACGCGACAACTCTATTGTTTTAATGTTGTGTTTGGTTACGAGGAAGGAAAGCGGCTCAATATGGTCACAGTGCAACATGGCACGGTCTCCAATAGCATGTTTACGCCCACACTCAACGCACTTGTAGTTGTCACGTTGATAAACGGCATTACGCCAAACACCGTACTCGGCACAAGTCCTAATTCTCATTACCAAAGGAGTTTTGCCGCCGCGCCAGAAATGATGGTTTTTCTCCCCTCCGCGAAGGATACACTTTGACATGAGACAATTTGTAGCGTCTTCCTCGGCTATCAAGATGTTTCTTGGCTACTTCGGATTGTTTCTGCCGACGCTCAGGCGTCCACTGTTCTGGACTATTTTTTCCGATAGGGCGACGCGGTATGTTATGAGTATTAAGTATGTTGTAGGCAGTTCCCATACTAAATCCATATCGCCTAACCAAATCATTCAGAGATAAGCCTGATTGATAGTTAGCAATAACCTCTTGTGCAATATGCGCGAACTTCTGTCCTAACATTGCAGATTTTCTCCTTGTAGAGGTAGGTTCTCATGCGTCTCGCGTGGTCTGGCTCTCGATGTACCGCTTGATTGTCTCACTGGCGGCGCTAAAATCTTCATTGCCCGCCGTGGAGAAGAACGAACTTCTTGTCCAAAGGGACGGCATTTTGAGCAGGAACGGGAACTCTTGCCGCAAGATGCGACTGCTCTTGCCTTTGAGCCGTGCGGTTATCTGGTTCGGAGCCATTTGCGGCACGGTAGACACGAACAGGTGCAGGTGGTCGGGCAGGATTTCGAGTGCCAATATCTCGCAGTCAATCTCGGCGCACGTTTCGCGTAGCAACTGTTCCAGGCGTTCCTTGACCGCGCCGACCAGGATTTTCCGCCGCCGCTTGGGGCAGAAAATGATGTGATAGTTCAGCAGGAATATGCTGGTTTCTTTGCCTATGTCTTTGTGTCGGTAGGCTTGGCTCACAAAGACATTATCCCACAAGTCGTGTAGAAATAAACATCTTATCTACACACGCAAGCAGGAAATATGTCGCCTTCAGAAAGGCGACGCGCTTATATCCCACCCGTAAACGGTGTGGGCTTTACGCGCATTACCGTAAGACTTCGGCCAGCGGCGCCGATGCCTCCGGCCAGACCGACTCCGGTTTGCTTTCTTCGTTCATACAGCCCTTTATGGCCCCGGAAGAACCTCCTGCTAAACAGGCCCGTTCTTTTCCTGCTCCTGCGTCAGCCTGCCCAGGGCGGCTTCCATCATGGGCCGGATGTGCCAGAAGTCCCGGAACGCTTCGTATTCTTCGGACTGCTTCTGTCCCGTGTGGCTGCCGCGCCGGACGGCCCGGATCATCAGGTTCTTGGCAGTGTGCTCCAGCGCGACGAACTCTAAGATTTGGACGGAGTAGCCGGCGCTTTCTAACAAACTGGCGCGGGCGCTGTCCGTGACCAGGGCGGTCAGCCGCTCCCGGATGATGCCGTATTTCAGCATCGGCGTTAGAACGTCGCTGGCGACCTGGCCGAACAGCTCGTGCTGGCAGCACGGCACGGACAGGATGACCCGCGCCCTCCAGCCGACCGCTTGGACCAGGGCGTCGTCGGTGGCCGTGTCGCAGGCGTGGAGCGTTACCACCATGTCCACAGGCGCGTCGTTCGCGTAGCCCGCGATCTCGCCCACCCCAAAGCTCAGGCCCGCATAGCCCAAATCCCGCGCCACGGCGAGGCAAAACGCCACGACGTCTTCTTTGAGGTCCAGGCCGACCAGCCGCACGTCTCGCCCTTTGATCGCCGTGAGGTAGTGGTACAGCGCGAACGTGAGATAAGCCTTGCCGCTCCCGAAGTCTATGACGTGCAGCGGGCCGCTTTTGGGCAGGCTGCCGGCCACATCCTCCACCATCTCCAGGAACCGGTTGATCTGCTTGAACTTGTCCCGCTTGGCGGCGATCACTTTCCCGTCCGCCGTCATCACGCCCAGCCGGACGAGGAAGTCTACCGGACGGCCCTCGGCCAGCAGGTAGTTCTTTTGCCGGTCGTGCGCGGGCGACGCATCGGCCTCACTCGCGGCCCCATTTGCAGCCTGGGACACTCCGCGTCCGTGAACGGCCACCTTCCCCGCCCGACTGATGGACACCTGGAAGTCGCCCGCCTGGGTGTAAAAGTAGCCCTGGCGGAACGTCTCGGCCAGCAGCGTCTGGATCAGCGCCCTCGCCTCGGCCCGCTCCAGGTTTCGGTGCTGCACCTTCTGCGCGTACTGGTACTCGAACTGATACAGCCGCTTCTTGCGGAGCAGGACGGGCCGAACCGTCACCTTGCGGACGCCGTCCCCCTCCCGGCTCCGCGCCTCGCTGAGTGTCACCGAGACTAAAGATTCACCGTCAAATGCTTTATCTACGACTTCGATTTCTTGCATGGGAGTCATTATACCTTGCCGCCTTCACAAGCGCAGGGGGAGCATCAGGGGTATAATGGAGCAGGATGGGAATCAGGGAGGATTTGGGCGTGACACCGATTGAACTTGTTCGGGCGAAGGAAGAAGAAATCAAGTTCAACCTCTTCGAGGCGGCGTTCGCGGTGGACGAGGCAGGGAACGCAGTCATGGACAGAGCCGGAGAGTTATTTCGGATTGATTTCACGCAAGAGGAAGTAGAACGGCTTCGGGCGGAGCGCGGCGTGATTTTCACGCACAACCACCCGCGCGGCTGGGAATACCCCGTCAGCAACCCGTTGCGCGCCGGCAGTTCCTTCTCCGAGGCGGACGTCGCGTTTGCCTGTGGGGCAGAGGTGGCGGAAATGCGGGTTGTGACGCCGACCCGGCGCTTCTTCCTGCGCCCAGCGGATGATGGCTGGAGTCGCGCGTACTGGAACGACGCTTTGAGGCCCGTCTTTGCACGGCAGGAGGCGGAAGCCCAGCGTGAGTTCCGTCTGCGTGTGCGGCAACGGCAGATGTCATGGGAAGAAGCAGGGGCGGAAGACATGCATGAGATATGGTCACGGGTTGCCACTGAGGTAGGCTTGACCTACGGGAGAGAACAGGAGTAGAAGATGCCTCTGATAGAAACCGAACTCGCCGTCATTCTGGATGAGGAATACGAGTCGATTCCCGCTTATAGCCCGGTCTGTAGTTTCTGCGCGCATTTGGATGAGAGTGCGAAGCGGCGCTGCGCGGCGTTCCCCGGCGGCATTCCCCTTCCGATCTGGCTGGGCGAGGACGACCACCGGCAGCCCTACCCCGGCGATCATGGGATTCAATTCGAGCAGTGGAAAGAGGCCGTCGCGGAGGCTCCCGAAGCGGCATCGGCGAAGGCATGACAACAGGCACAGTGTATCTCATCGGCGCGGGGCCGGGCGACCCGAAATTGATTACCGTGGGCGGGGCGGAGGCAGGCAGCACATGAGCATGGCCCTAAAAGAACAGGTGAAAGAAGACTTAGAGCGGCTGGATGAGAGCGGGCTGCGGGAAGTCGCAGATTTCGTGGCCTTTTTGCAGTTCCGAACGCGCCATCATGCCGCGTCGGGGTGGGATGAGGCGAAGATAGCCGCGCTCTACGCGGAGTTTGCCGAGGAGGATCGTGACTTGGCGGAGGCAGGGATGGCAGATTATGCGGCAGGGCTTGCCCGAGAGGATGCCGCCCCATGACCGTCCGGCGCGGCGAAATCTGGTGGGCGGACCTGGACCCCATTCGCGGCTCCGAACAGGCCGGGGTGCGTCCCGTCTTGATCTTTCAGAATGACGCCGTGAGCCGGTTCACGACGACAGCGCTCGCCATCCCGCTGACGACCAACCTGCGCCGCGCGCTGCTCCCATCGTGTGTTCGTATCCCCCAAGGCGAGGGTGGCCTGACCAGCGAGTCGGTGGCGCTGTGTCACCAGATGCGCGTCCTGGACGCCGTGCGTCTGCGGAGCAGGCTGGGCAAGGTCAGTGATCAGACGCCGGCCGAGGTGGAAAAGTGCATTCTTTTTACGATGGGAATATAAGCGCAAGATGACAGCAGGCACAGTGTATCTCATCGGCGCGGGGCCGGGCGACCCGAAACTGATTACCGTGGGCGGGGCGGAGGCGCTGCGGCTGGCGGACGTGGTGGTGTATGACCGGCTGGCGCACCCCCGCCTGCTGGACCATGCGCGCCCAGACGCGGAGCGGGTGTATGTGGGCAAGCAGGCCGACAAGCACGCGATGAGGCAGGAGGACATCAACGCGCTGCTGGCGGACCGGGCGCAGGCAGGCCAGGCGGTGGCGCGGCTGAAAGGAGGCGACCCGTTCGTTTTCGGGCGCGGGGGCGAGGAGGCGGAGTATCTGCGGGAGCGGGACGTGCCGTTCGTAGTGATCCCAGGCGTCACGAGCGCCATCGCCGCGCCGGCCTATGCGGGCATCCCCGTCACGCACCGGGACGCCGCTTCGTCGTTTGCGGTCATCACCGGGCACGAGCGGGACGACGCGCGCGAGTCGGGAACGCGGACGGCGGGGCAGGCGGAGGGGCGGCGGCGGTGGGACAAAATCGCCCACGCCGCCGACACGCTGCTGTTTTTGATGGGCGTCGAGAACCTGGAGGAGATCGCGGGTCAGTTGCAGGCGCACGGGCACAGCCCGGAAACGCCCGTCGCCCTGGTGCGCTGGGGGACGTGGGCAGGGCAGCAAGAGACATTGGTCGGGACGCTGGGCGATATTGTCGAGAAAGTCCGGGCGGCGGGGTTTGGGGCGCCCGCCGTGACGGTCGTGGGCGAGGTGGTGCGGCTGCGGGAGAAGCTGCGCTGGTTCGACGCGGGGCCGCTGGCCGGGAAACGGATCGTGGTGACGCGGGCGCGCGAGCAGGCGTCGGAGTTTGCCGAGAAGCTGCGGGCGCGCGGCGCGGAACCCATCGCGTTCCCGTTGATCCGCATCGTGCCGCCCTCGGACGGCTACGCCGCGCTGGATGACGCGATCGTGCGGGTGGGGGCGTATGACTGGATCTGCTTTGCGAGCGCGCCCGCCGTCCATGCCTTCTGCGACCGGCTGGCGCGGGCGGGCAAGGACGCGCGGGCGTTCGCGACGGCGCGGATCGCCGCCGTGGGGCCGGCGACGGCGGCGGCGCTGGGGGCGCGGGGGCTGGCCCTAGACTTCCGGCCGTCGGCGACGACGGGGGCGGGGCTGGGACAGGAGCTGCCGGGGGACGTAGGGGAGAACAACATCCTGGTCCCGCGCGCGAGTGAGGGCGATGAGGGCTTGATCGAGACGCTGACGGCGCGCGGGGGGACGGTGGACGCCGTGGCCGCGTATGAGAACGTCCTGGACGGCGCGGGGGCGGAGGACGTGCGGGCGCGTCTCAGGGCGGGGACGATTGACGCCGTGACGTTCACGTCGTCGTCCACGGCGAACAACTTCGTGGCGGCGCTGGGGGAAACGGCGCTGTCGGCAGGCGTTGTCCTGGCCTGCATCGGGCCAAGCACGGCGAAGACGGCGCGAGAGCTGCTGGGGCGGGAGCCGGACGTAGTGGCCGGAGAGCATACGACCGAAGGGCTGCTGGCGGCGCTGGAAAGGTTTTACGAAGCCCACCCCGCCCCCGGCGGGGTGGGTTCCTAGTCCGCCCCGGCGACCACGGTTTGGTTGCGGCCGCCGCGCTTGGCGCGGTAGAGGGCGTCGTCGGCCAGCGCGACGAGGGCCTGGGTGTCGTCGGTGCAGTCCGGGAAGGTGGCGACGCCGAGGCTGATGGTCTTGAAGACGGCCAGGTCGGGGTCGGTGGGGAAGCCGGGGAAGACGGCGGCGGCGACGGCCTGGCGGAGACGCTCGGCGGTCCGGTAGGCATCGGTCGCCGGGGTCTCGGGCAGGACGATGATGAACTCCTCGCCGCCGTAACGACCGAGAATGTCCACGCCGCGCACATTCTCGCGCAGGATGGCCGCCATCATGCGCAGCAGGACGTCGCCCTGGACGTGGCCGTAGGTATCGTTGTAGGTCTTGAAGCTGTCCACGTCCAGCATGATGACCGAGAGCGGGTGGCCGTAACGGTGGGCGCGGCGGCGCTCGTCGAGCAGGACTTCCTGCATGTGGCGGCGGTTATACAGCTCCGTCAGGCCGTCGGTGACGGCCCGGTTGTAGACGTCCTGATGGGACAGGACGTTGGCGATAGTCGCGGCCGTCTGGTTTGCCAGGGCGCGGACGCGGGCCAGATCGCGGTCGGTGAAAGCGCCGGGCGCGTCACGCTCGAACTGGATCACGCCCACCGTCTCGTTGCCCGCCACGAGGGGCAGGAGCATCAGCGAGAAAGAATCGGGCTGACGGCGGTGCTGTTCCTCGGCGGCGAGTCGCGGGTCGCGCGCGCCGTCGCGGACGATGCGGGGCTCCTTGGATTCGGCGACGCGGCCGACCAGACCCTCGCCGAAGCGGACGCTGACGGCGGGCGCGTCGCGGCGGGCGGGCGCGGCCGTCATCCACTCCAGACGGGTGTGCGAATCATCGGTCAGCCAGAGCGCGGCGCGGTCGCAGGAGACCAGGCCGCCGCTGAGATGCAGGAACCGCTCGATGACTTTGGGCGTGCTGGTCTGCGAGACGCTTACCGCGCTGATCTTCTCCATCGCGCGCACCTGCTCGCGCAGGCCGGCCACCTCGAACCCGAAGTGGGCCACGACCAGCAGCAGGGCGAACAGGACCGCCGCTCCCCCCACCCCGGTCATCCCCAATCTCGGATAAGACAGCGCCATCAGGATGGCGACCGGCGCGGTGGCGGCCAGGGTCGCGGCCTCCAAGCGCCAGTTCATCCAGGCGTGCCGGCGCGCGGGCCGCCCGGCGTTCCGGCGCTTGCCCAGCCCGAACAGGCTTCCCAGGACGTACACACCGCCGTAGGCCAGCGCCACCAGGGCCAGCTCGGGCGGCGTGTGCGGGGCGTTCCAGGCGCGCGACTCGTGCAAAAGCGAATGCAAAACGCCCCCGGCCAGCGTCGCGGCCACCAGCCACAGGCCGCGCTCATACGCGCCGCGCCGAGTCAGGGGCAGTTCCCGCGAGAAGGCATACGCGGTGTTAGCGAGCAGCAGGGGCAGCAGGGCGGCAAGCGGCGGCAGCAGCAGCAGGGCGGCCAGCCCGACGGAAGGAAGCAGGCCGACGCGCCGCCCACGCGGGCCGCTGGCCGGGAGCAGCACGGCCAGCAGGGATAGGCAGGTGAAGAACACGAAGAGCGGCAGCAAGGCCGGGTCGGTAAGGTGTTCGAAGACGATCGTCCAGGCGATCAGACCGGCACAGGCCACGACGCCCAGGACGCGCCCGGTATCTTGGAGCGCGGCGCGGCGGCGGCCGTCAGGCATGGCAAAACCCTCAGCCGTATCCAATCGGGCGGCCGTGGTGATCGGCTGCGTGCTGTTCGGTTGTGACGGCGCGGTAATCATCAGAGTCTTGGCATCAGAGTCTTGGCATCAGAGTCTTGGCATCAGAGTCTTGGCATCAGAGTCTTGGCATCGAATCCCACTCCGCAAAAGCCGTTCGGTGGATGGGTTGCAAAAGCCCTTTCAGAATTATTCCACGACTGACCGCGCATCGGCAATGTTATTTTTGCGGGACTTTTGCGCCTTCCGCTATTCCCCTTCCCCGTGCGCGCCGCTGTGGGCCAGGAACCAGTCCTGGGCGCTGAAAGAGGCTTCACCCTCGGCGGGATGGAGGCGGACATAGGAGCCGTCGGGCTGGAGTTCGTGGGCGTTCACGTTGTCCCGGAGGTAGATTTCGAGTATCTCGTCGCGGATGTGCTGTTTGAGCGTCCGGTCTTCGACGGGGAACAGGACTTCGACGCGGCGGTCGAGGTTGCGGCGCATCAGATCGGCGCTGCCGCAGTAAATCTGGAAGCGGCCGGCGTTGCCGAAGTAGTAGATGCGCGAGTGCTCCAGGAAGCGCCCGATGACGCTGACGACGCGGATGTTTTCGGAGACGCCGGGGACGCCGGGGCGCAGGCAGCAGACGCCGCGCACGATCAGATCAATCTGGACGCCGGCCTGGGCGGCGTCGTACAGCGCGCGGATGATCAGCGTGTCGCTGAGGGTGTTGGTCTTGAGGATCAGGCGGGCCGGTCGGCCGCGCCGCGCCCACTCGGCCTCGCGGGCGATCATCTGCATCAGGCGCTCGCGCATGTTGACGGGGGCGACCAATAATTTCCGGTAGCGGCGCTGGCGCGAGTAGCCGGTCAGGTGGTTGAACAGCTCGGACACGTCGGCGGCGATGTCGGGCCGGGCAGTGAACAGCGACAGGTCGGTGTAGATGCGGGCCGTGATCGGGTTGTAGTTGCCCGTGCCCAAATGCACATAGCGGCGCAGGGCGCCGCCCTGCTCTTTGCGGACGACCAGGGCGACCTTGCAGTGGGTTTTCAGCCCGACCAGGCCGTAGACGACGTGGACGCCGGCCTCTTCCAGCGCCTTCGCCCACTCGATGTTGTTTTCCTCGTCGAAGCGCGCCTTTAGCTCGACCAGGACGGCGACCTGGGTGTCGTCATCGCGCGCGGCGGCCAGCGACTTGACGATGGGCGAGTTGGAACCGACCCGGTAGAGCGTCTGCTTGACGGCCAGCACGCCCGAATCGGTCGTGGCAGTCTTGATGAAGTCGAGGATCGGCCCAAACGAGTCGTAGGGGTGGTGCAGCAGCAGGTCCTGCTCGCCGATCATGTCGAGGAGGGAGTCGTTCTTGTCGGACAGCGACACGGGGGTAGCCGGGAGGAGCGGCGGGTCCTTGAGGTCGGGCCGGTCCAGCTTCCAGATCTGCATCAGGTCGGACAGGCCGAGCGGACCGGGCAGGGCGTAAACGTCGGCGGGGTCCACCAGGAGGTTTTCGATCAGCAGCGTGCGCAGGCGCGGCGGCATGGCCGTAGTCACTTCGAGCCGGGCGACGTCGCCGAACTGCCGCCGCCGCAGGCCCTGCTCGACAGTCTGGAGCAGATCCGAGGCTTCGTCTTCTTGAATCTCCAGGTCGGCGTCGCGCGTGACCCGGAAGGGGTAGCTTTCCAGCACTTGCAGGCCGGGGAACAGCGCCTCCATGTTGGCGGCGATGACCTGTTCCAGCCAGACGAAACTGCGGGCGCTGCTCCCGTCCTCGGGCGGGCAGGGCACGAAGCGGGGCAGGACGCCGGGGACCTTCATGCGGGCGAAGCGCTCGCCGAGGTCGGGGTCGCGGACGACCACCGCGAGGTTGAGGCTGAGGTTGGAGATGTGCGGGAAGGGGTGCCCCGGCCCCAGGGCCAGCGGCGTCAGGACCGGGAACACGTCGCGCTCGAAGTAGGCGCGCAAGGCGCGCTGCTGGGCGCGGGACAGGGCGGCGTAGTCGTGGATTTCGATGCCCGCCGCGCCGAGTTCGTGCCGCAGCGCGCCCTCGAACAGCCGCGCGGCGTCGGCCAGCATTGGGCCGACGCGGGCGCGCAGGCGCGTGAGCTGTTCCACCGAGGTCATGCCGTCCGGGGAAACGTCGGTCATGCCCGCCGCGACCTGCTGCTGCAAGCCGGACACGCGCACCATGTAGTATTCGTCGAGGTTGGTGTGGGTGATGGCGATGAATTTAACCCGCTCCAGCAGGGGCTGCGTTTGGTCCCGCGCTTCGCCCAGGACGCGCGCGTTGAAGGCCAGCCAGGAAATCTCGCGGTTCAGATACAGCGCGGGGTCGTTCAGGGCGGGAACAGCTTCCCGTGCGGCCGTTCCCTTTTCGGCGGGCGCATCGGCGGGGCTTGCGCCGTCCACGGGCGCGTCTTCGGGAGCAGTCCAGGGGCAAAAGGAAGCCAGATCGGGCATGGTGCAAACCTCGGCGTCAGGTTCGCCCCTTTCGCCTGCGAATCCTGCCTGCATGAACCGCCCAGGAGAGGAATTCGTGCGCCCGCCGCCGAAGCTGTCCCCATGCCTCTTTTCCCCAAGCTCATCGCGAACGCCATCAACCCGCTCTCGGCGCTTCTGCTGCTGGCCGCGCCGTTCGCGACGCGGCGCCGGACGGGGATCGGGGAGTTCTGGGGGCGCTGCGTCCTAGGCGTCGGCCTGGCCGTCCTGCTGGCCGAAAGCGGCAAGCGGTGGGAGGTGTGGCACGGGCATCCGAGCTTCCCCAGCGGGCACGAGACGTTCTGCCTGGCCGCCATGACGTGCCTGGCCGTCCGCGACCCGCGCTGGCTGGGCGTGGGCCTGCCGCTGTCGCTCTTGATGGCCTGGGCGCTGGTCGCCGCCCGCTTCCACACGCCCATTGACGTAGCCGGCGCGCTGCTGACCGGACCGGGTCCCGCCCTGCTGTGCCAGCTTTACAAGCGCAGGCCAAACGGTTGACAGCCAGCAGAGACGTGGGTATAATGGGTCTGTCAGTCATACGGCGAGCGTAGTTCAGTTGGTTAGAACGCCAGTTTGTGGCACTGGAGGCCGTGGGTTCAAGTCCCATCGTTCGCCCTTTTAGCCCCTTGATTAGGGCCATGCAAAGAAGTCAATCCATTAACGAGTGGATTGACTTTTTTTAGCAAGCGAGCCGTAAGCCCCCTGGCTTTAGCCATGCGGGATATAATATAAGGCTCCGTGTCTTTCCGAAATGAAAACTCGCCCGCAGCAAGCTGCGGGGTATCTGAAGGAGTGTGGCGCGGTGCTCTGCCCCTAGAACAACTCCCACTGCTGGTCGGGCGGCTCCCACTGCTGGTCGGGCGGCTCCCACTGCTGGTCGGGCGGCTCCCACTGCTGGTCGGGCGGCTCCCACTGCTGGTCGGGCGGCTCCAGCGGCTGGGCGTGGAGATGGCGGTACTCCCCCTGACGCCCCTGGCCCGCCACATAGCGGCGGATCGCCTCCTCACTGCCGTGGCGGATCGCCTCCTCACTGCCGTGGCGACCCACCGTGTCAATGGACGTGTCAATGGAGTAGCCGCTCGACCAGAACGCCCCGCCCCAGAGCTGGCAGAACGCCCCGCCCCAGAGCTGGCAGAACGCCCCGCCCCAGAGCTTGCGCTTGACCGACGGCACGCGCGCCAACACGTCGCGCCCCGTGATGCTCTTGATCGTCGGCACGATCTTCTTCGGGGTCTTGATCGTCGGCACGATCTTCTTCGGGGTGTAGGTCGCCACGGACTGGACCAGGAAACGGACTGGACCAGGAAGTGGACGTGGTCCAGGTCAACCCCGATCTCCAGGAACGTGATCTCGTACTCACTCCGTCTCGTAGCGGTTGCCGATGTCTACGCAGACACGCCGCAGGACCGCCTCCACCTCCTCGGTGATGACCGCCCGGCGGTACTTGGTCGGGCAGACCGCGTGATAGAGCAGCGCGGACACGTGATAGAGCAGCGCGGACACGTTATGGCTCTTGATGGCTCTTGTGGATGTGGTCGCTCATGCCCCCACAGTGTACCGCACCAGGCCAAGAGAAGATCAGGTCGAATGAAGATCAGGTCGAATAAGGTGACGCAGCAAGCTGCAAGGTGACGCAGCAAGCTGCAAGGTGACGCAGCAAGCTGCAAGGTGACGCAGCAAGCTGCGGGGAATTGACATCCCGCCTAGATTAAAGTGGACGACAAATCTCGCAAGGACATCAAAACCCGCGTCAACCGCGTCGCGGGCCAGGTGGCGGGCATCGGGCGCATGATTGACGACGACAAATACTGCGTAGACATCCTCAACCAGATCGCGGCGGCCCGATCTGCCCTGGACTCGCTGGGGATCAAGCTGCTCAGTGACCACCTAAAGTCCTGCGTGCTGGGGCACGGCACCGAGACCGCCCACGAGAACACAAAGCCGATGAGTCAGGAGCAGCTTTGGGACGAGGTCCGCGCTGTCCTCTCCAATTTTCTGAAGTAGGCGCAGACAGAAAGGACAAGATCATGCAGACAGAGACACTCAACACGGAGACACTGAACGTCGAGGGAATGTCATGCGGGGCGTGCGTCGGGCACGTCACGCGGGCGCTCCAAGGGCTGGACGGGGTCCAGTCCGCCACCGTCAGCCTGGAGGACAAGCGGGCCGTCGTCACCTATGACCCCGCGCGGGTCCAGGTGCCGCAGATGCTGGAAACCGTCGCCGAAGAGGGCTATGAGGCAAGCCGTCAAGACTAACGATTGAGGAAACTCTCCCCTGTGAGGAGCGACATCATGGCCGAACAGACAATCCCAAAACCAGCGACGCCAGCCTGGAGCGCCTGGGCGTGGACCACATTGACCTTTACTACCAGCACCGGGTGGACAAGACGGTGCCGATTGAAGACACGGTGGGGGCGATGGCCGAACTGGTCCAGGCGGGCAAGGTGCGGCGCCTGGGGCTGTCCGAGGCGTCTCCGGCCACGATTCGCCGCGCCCACGCCGTCCACCCGATCTCGGCCTTGCAGAGCGAATACTCCCTGTGGTCGCGCGACCCCGAGGGGGAGACATTGGACACGCTGCGGGAGCTGGGGATCGGCTTCGTGCCGTACAGCCCGCTGGGCCGGGGCTTCCTGACGGGGCAGATCCAGAAGCCCGAAGACTTCGCCGAGGACGACTTCCGGCGGCGCTCCCCGCGCTTCCAGGGGGACAACTTTGCCCGGAACCTGAAGCTGGTGGACGAGGTGCGCGCGATGGCCGGGGGAAAAGGCGTGACGGCGGGGCAACTGGCGCTGGCTCAGGGCGAGGACATCGTGCCCATCCCCGGCACTAAGCGCACCCACTACCTGCGGGAGAACATCGGCGCGGTGGACGTCACGCTCTCGGACGAGGACCTGCGGCGGCTGGACGAGATCGCCCCCAAAGGCGCGGCGGCGGGCGAGCGCTATCCCGACATGTCCTCGATTGACCGCTGACCGCCGCCTGCCGGGCCGCCACAGTCATTCGGACTCAGGCGGCAGAAGCTCCGTCCGGTATTTCGGGGCGAGCGCTTTGGCTTTCGCCATGAACGCCTCCTGGGCGGCCGCGTCGAGTTTGGGGGGCGTCGTCGTCCGGGTCGCGACGGGGACGCCGACCTCCTTGAAAAACTCCTCCTGCCCGGCCGGTGAACAGAGACAGAGCAGCCGCACGGGCTTGTCGGACACATTATGGAACTGGTGCGGCGCGTTGGCCGGAATGTTGACGGTCTCGCCCGCCCGCACCACCGATTTCGCGTCCCGGAAGGTGGCCTCGATCTCGCCTTCCAGGATGATGAACGATTCTTCGAAGTCGTGGCGATGGGGGCCGGGGCCACCGCCGGGCGGGACAAGCATATCAATCAGGCAGTAGCGGCCGTCGGTGTCGTCGCCGGACAACAGGATCGTGTAGGTGTCCCCCACGACCCCGAAGTGGGGCAGGTTCTGGTCTTCGTCCGGGCGCGCGAGTGTGAGATGCCGATGGATGTCATCGGGTGGGATCGGCGCGGCGGGCTGAGAGGTGATCACGTTCTTGTTCATGGCATTACTCCTGTTGCCGACGTGTGTCGGTTTGGGTCGGTGGCAGGGATAGGCCCGCTCAGTGCGGTGTCTGCGGCTTTCCGGCGAGTTCTTCAAAGTAGGCCCGCAGCGTCCGAGGCTCGCGGCCCAGGATGGCGCGTAGGGTGAGCGCGTTGCCTACCAGGACATGGTGGTCGTACCAGTCGAACATCCGCTGCATCAGCGGCGGCTGATCTCCGGCACCAGCGTCTTGGGCGGGACTCGTGGGCGGGCGGGGCGTGACCGACTTGATCTCTTTGCCCAGCACCTCACCCATCAGGGCCACAACATCCCTGCGGTTGAGGTTGCCCTCGGCGCAAAGCTGGTACGTCCCATACAGCAGCCGGTCCTCCGTCAGCGCAGTGGCGGCCGCCTCGGCCACGTCGCGGTAGTCCACGCGGGTAAAACGGGTCTCCTCCGACCAGGGTTCTCCGTAAGTGCCGGTCTCCACCACTTTGGGCCAGCCCTGCGCGTAGTTCTGGAAGAACATGGCCGGCTGCAACAGCGCGTACTCCATGCCGGACTCGATGATCGCCTCCTCGACCGGCGCCTTGGCGTGGTGGTTCTCAAGCGCACCGATGACCGGGTCGATGACAGATGAGAAGACGAAGCGGCGCACACCGGCCTGCTTTGCCGCCTCCACCATGCTTTTGCCTACCTCAGCCTCGTTGGGGATGAAGGCTGGCGCGATGTAGAAGACCGCGTCCACGCCCTTCAGGGCGGCGTCCAAGCTCGCCCGGTCAGTGAGGTCGCCGACGGCGACTTCCGCCGCCCCGTTCTTGAGCACCCCCTCGCCCTGCTTGGCGTCCCGGATCAGCCCGCGCACCTTCGCGCCCCGTTTGGCGAGTTCAGGCACGACGAGGCCGGCGAACGGGCCGGCGGCGCCGACCGCAAGGACCGTGGGATGTGTGCCTGTCACGTCCCGTATTGCGTCATTCATCGCCTACTCCTTCTGCCAGTCGAGGGCGGTCTCCCGCGCGAAGTCTTTGTAGCGGCGGGGCGTATGACCGAGCAGTTTTGTCAGCGCCTCAACGTCCCCGTCGCCCGCGACAAAACCGCGCTCCAAGTACCCCTGATACATCATGCGGAAGTCGAAGGCCGACCACGCCGGAAGGGCCTGGCGCATCTGCTGCTCCCACTGGTCCATGTCTTCGCCGCCGTAGCGGACCGGCTTGCCGAGCAGATCGCTCCAAAGAGAGGCCGCCCCCGGCCCGCTGACCGGCTCCGGGCCGACGAGGTTGTATGTCTTCCCTTGATGTCCGTCCGTCGTCAGGACGACGGCGGCGGCCTCGGCAATGTCGCGCACGTCCACCGCCGAGATGCCCGGCGTGCCCAGCGGCTGGGGATAAACGCCCGCGCCCATCAGCGGCTCCTTCAGCGTGGCGTCGTTCTGGAAAAAGTAGTTCGGGCGCAGGATCGTGTAAGGGAGGTCGAACTGCCGCAGGGCACCCTCGATGGCGATTTTTGAGGCGAAGTGCGGGACATCCTGGAACTTCTCGGCCTGAAAGACGGAGTGATAGACGATCTGTTTGATCTTCAGCTTCTTCGCTAGGTCGTAGGCGATCAGGCCCTGCGTCAACTCGTCGGCGACGACCCCGTTGAGGAGATACAACTTGTCCACCCCATCGAGCGCCTGCTGAACCGAGGCCGGGTCGAGCAGGTCGCCGACCACTGCCTCCACCCCTGCGGGCAGTTGTGCGGACGCCTCCTGTTTGCGGACCAGGGCGCGGACATCCGCTCCGCGCTTGCGAAGCTCTTTCAGTACTTCCGAGCCGACTTTGCCGGTGCCGCCGGTGACAAGGATTTTCATCTGGGGTTCCTCCAATCCGATCATTTTCTTAACATACATACCACTCGGTATATAAATGTAAACATTGGGTCGCAAGATTATTTACCGAGAGGTATAATACTAAATATGGAAACTGGAGCGATGACCGGAACGAAGGCTACACGCCGACCGAGTGGGCGTCCGCGCGCGTTCGACGCCGACCGAGCACTGGAGGCCGCCATGCGCGTCTTCTGGCAGAAAGGATATGAGGGGGCATCGCTGTCGGACCTGACGGGGGCGATGGGGATCAGCCGCCCCAGCCTTTACGCCGCCTTCGGCGACAAGGAGGCGCTGTTCCGCAAGGCGCTGGATCGATACGCCGCAGGCCCGGCGGCGTACCTGCGGGCGGCGATGAGCGCGCCGACGGCGCGGGCCGCCGTGGAACAGCTGCTGTTCGGGGCCATTGACCTGTTGACAGCCCCGGAGAACCCGGCGATGTGCCTGATCGCGCAGGGGACGCTGGTCTGCGGGGAGGAGGCCGATCCCATCCGCCGGGAAGTGGCCGCGCGACGGCAGCGGGGCGAGGCGGGGCTGCGGACACGCCTGGAGCGAGCCGTGTCCGAGGGGGAGATTCCGCCGGACGTCGACGCCGACGGCCTGGCCCGCTACTTCGTGACGGTGGTTCGGGGCCTGGGAATCAGCGCCCTCAGCGGCGCGAGCCGGGAGGAATTAATCGGCGTCGCCCGGATGGCCCTGCACATCTGGCCGGGCAAGCCGCTCACGCCCTGACGGACAGTTCGGAGTTGCGTCGGGGGCGCCCCGACGTGCTATAATAGGGCCATGCCCGACTTTCCCGGCGCAGAGGACCCCCGCGCCCTCCTCCGGTCCCATTTAGAGCGCGGCGTCAAGGCGTCGCCGCTGTGCGTCGCCGTCATCGGCTGGCTGTGCGGCGTCCCGACCGATCCGTTCATCGCCGACATCCAGCGCACCGCCGACGGGCAGGTGTTGCTGCGACTGTCCGAGGAGCGTTCCGCCGAGCCGCTGTGCTCATTTTTGGAGTTCCTGGACCAGATTCGCATCATCGGCGAGTCGCTCCAGATGCCCCAGGCGCAGACGATGCACCTCGTGGCCCTGGCGCGTCAGTGGCTCGGCTGATAGGACTGAGTTGATCTTATGCTGTCCCCCGAAGACCACGCCGCGCTGTCATCCTGGCGGCTCGGCCCCGTTCTGGGCGCGACCGTCCCCGCAACGGGAACCGTCAACCGGACGGTCCTTGTCGAGATGCGGGGCGGTGCGTATGCCCTCCGCGCCTACCGCCGCCCCGACCGTGCCCGCGTCGCGTGGGAGCACGCGGCCATTGCATGGGCGGGGGCGCGCAATGTCCCCGTCTGCCTCCCTGTCCCCCTGCCGGACGGCGGAACGGTTTGGGAGCGGGACGGGCGCTTGTTCGCCCTGTTCCCCCTCGCGTCGGGGCGGCAGGTCGCGCGTGGGGAGATGGGTGCCGGGGAGATCGCGGCGGCGGGTCGGTGCTTGGCGCGCATCCATCGCGCCTTTGCCGACTTCCCCATCGCGCGGGCGCGGCCCAAGAACCTGGCCGTGGACATTCCGGCGGTCTTGGCGGGTATCCCGCGCATCGAGGCCGCGATCCGGGCGCTGCCGATCCAGACGGAGGTCGAGCGGGCTGCTCTGGGGCAACTGGCGGCGCGGCGCGACTGGCTGGCAGAGAATGTGCTGCTGGCCGAGGGCGTGCCGAAGCGGCTCGCCGCGCTGCCCCAGGCGGTGCTGCACGGCGACTTCCAAGAAACCAATTTATTCTTCGAGGGCGGGGAGGTCAGCGCGGTCATTGATTGGGACCAATCGGGCGCGGCCCCGCGCGCCTGGGAGGCGCTGCGCGCGCTGCACCTGATGCTCGGTCTGGCCCCCGCCGCCTGCCGCGTCTTCCTGGCGGCCTATCGGGACGTGTGCCCACTGCCGGAGGCGGAAGTGGAGGAGGCGGCTGCATGTTACGGCGTCCTCGCCGACCAGAACTTCTGGGTCTACGAGGCCGTCTATTTGGAAGGCAACGACCGGGCGCGGCAGTTCCTCACGCCGGGCGATTTCATGCCATTCGCCGCGCAGTGGCGCGAGTTTCGCGATCCGAAAGCCGAATAACAGCGTTATAACTGACATTTAACAGCGCAATTCATGGAATACCCCTACCCCATCCTCGAATTTGACCCAACGCGCACGGCGCTGATTGAGCCGAAGCATCAGTCTCAGGACCTGGACATGCCGGAGCGGGCCGTAGTCTGCTTCTTCCAGGACGTCATCGGCAAGCTGCTTCAGGAGCATGACGCGAGGCTGCTGTTTAACCTTGCCAGCGAGATCGGCCTGCACCCGATCTATGAGGTCAGCGTACACGGCAAGCGCCTGGCGGTCTTCCATCCGGGCGTGGGGGCGCCGCTGGCGGCGGGTCTGCTCGAAGAGGTCATCGCGCTGGGCGGGCGCAAGTTCATCGCCTGCGGCGGCTGCGGCGTCCTGGACAGCGGGATCGCCCTGGGCCACGTTCTGGTGCCCCACGCCGCCGTGCGCGACGAGGGCACGTCCTATCACTACCTGCCGGCGGGGCGCGAGGTCGCGGCGAGTCCGCGCGCCATCGCCGCCATTGAACAGGTCCTGGACGCGCATGGGACGGAGCACCTGCGGACGAAGACGTGGACGACGGACGCGCTGTACCGGGAAACGCCCGACAAGGTGAAGCGGCGTCGCGACGAGGGCTGCCTGACGGTGGAAATGGAAGCGGCGGCCTTCTTCGCCGTCGCCCAGTTTCGCGGCGTGGAATTCGGCCAGATTTTGTATGGCGGTGACGACGTGGGCGGCGAGGTGTGGGACGGGCGGGGCTGGCAGCGGCAGGGGACGGCGCGCGAGAAACTGTTCTGGCTGGCGGCGGAAGCGTGCGTGGCGTTGTAGGGGCAAGAAGATGAATTATCGGACGGATGATCGGAAACTGACGGCGGACTTCCTTCAACTGGCACAGCGCGTCTGGCCTGGACAGTACGGGCTCATCGCGGTCGCCGGGGTCGCCCATTCCCACAAAAGCATCGAGGCGCTGGATCACCTGGAAGACAGCACGGTCGCCGAGATCGAGCAGTTCTTCGTGTCCTACAACGCGCTGGCGGGCAAGGAGTTCAAGCCGACCGGGCGCGGCGGCCCGGACCGGGCCAAAGCGTTACTGGCGGACGGGCAGCGGCGGCACGCGGAGAAGTAGCGGCACTTGCAGTGGCGTGGCGGGAGACCATCACTTTTGGGTAAAAAACCGACCGCCGCCGAGGCCGATATGCTGCTTGGTGTAGGGATCAGTCCCTTCCAGGTAGATCGAGGGAACAGTTTGACCACCGATGATGCCGGCCTCACCAGGGACCGTGTAAATGAGGATGCTGTTCATATCGTCTAGACAATCCAATACGTTCTGTTTTATCTGCCCTGTGAACCCGCTTTGGAGTATTTCTAAGGCACTGACGGAGAGCGCCACAGCCAGAGCGCTGCGGGTGGTTCCGTCCAATGACTTCACGGGGATGCGAACGTTTAGGCCCCCGCTCCGTAGCTGAGGCTGGACGCCGACGAGCACCTGGTGAACTGACACGCCCCACAACGACGGCAGCAATCTACGCGACCCCATCTGCTGCTGGAAGCGCCGATTAGCTTCCGCAGGACTCTCCGCTTTGTTCTCACCCGTGGGCGGGGCCGGGCCTGCGGGAGCCTCTTCCGAATGCATGGCCCGAATGAACGATACGGGCAGGAGGCTCCAGACGTTGGGGCCGAGGTCACGCAGGGAGTCGGTGGGCGGTAGAATCTGCCGCATGAGTTTGTTCCCCCCGGCATCGGAGGCGCCGATGCGGAGGTTGTAGAGCACCTTCAAGGCACGCAGGACATCCATCGCGGAGACGTTGCTGAGGCCGGCGACCGAGACGGGCTTGTCCTTCAGGGGCGTGTCCACCACTGCTGGGGGGCCGGTGTGGGGGAGAAGCCCGACGAGGGCTTCCAGCGTCATCGGTGCGGGCGCTGCCGGGCCGCCCGTTTCCGTTTGCTTCGGCAGGATCAGTGTGGGCTGCGCTTCGTTTGAGGAAGTGACGCCGCCTTCGAGGGGGCGATAATAACGGAGCGACTTGTTGAACGACATGGGGGCCTCGATGAACAATGCATTGTGCCCCTTATCCTTGCCGGTGAGCACGGACCCCGGCGCGTAATCGAGGATGTTCACTGTCTCCCGAAGTTTGCCTGCTGGGAACTGGACGAACCCGGAAAGGAAGACGCTTTCAACCATCTTCTGCTGGTCTGAGTTCAGTTCCCCGTAACGCAGCGTCTTGGTTCGGACCTCCCGTAGCTGCCTGGGCGAGAGCGAGTTGAAGAACGTAATGAAGGTAGTATGCACGCTATGGTCGTCACTGGCCTCATCAAAATTGGGATTGAACGGGTCCAAGAGGGTCAGGATGTCCTTGAACGCCTGGTCACACTCTTCCAGCGTCACGCAGGGCATCTCCTTCGGGTCCGTGTAGCGCTTGGTGAGCACGAACACGTTGTCCTGTTCCTGCACGTCATAGTCAAACGACGCCGCGATCTTCGTGACGGCCTCTGAGAGCGGAAGGGGCGCGGTCAAGTCCTGAATGTCTTTTTTGGACAGACGCGGCACGAGGGGCGCTCCCTCGGCGACAATGGCGACATGTCCTTGCGCCGCCAGGGCGTCAAGCGCCTCCGAGAACGACCCGGATTGGGCCAAGCTGAGGTGAACCAGCAGCTTCTGTTGAGCAGCGGCTGGTACAGGATCGGGCGCGGCGGCGAACGACGCTCCTGTGCCTTGTAGCGTCAGAACGAGAAGGAGAAGGATGCAGGAGAGATACTGGCGTTTCGACATGGGAGAGCTACTTTCTCGAAAGGATGTTTTAGCTAATAGAAGATGTCTCTATTAGCTAAAAGTAGGCGGCTCTCAGGGGCTATAGCTCATCTTGGATGAAGAACGAGTCGTGAAACTACTGTCCCCACCAGTGCTGTTCCCCCCATAGATATAGCCGTATCCATAGGAGTTTGCACTTAGGCTGAAGCTGTAAGTGGAGAAGGCGGTGCCATAGACCACAGTCTGGGACGGCGGCGAATCAGCGGCAGATCCGTTGCTGTAGACCTTTACCCCCGCTTGGACGGAAGAGCCGCTCGTGGAGGCACCTGCGCCTGCATCTCCATAGCTAGAGCTATTATTGCTCGAGAAGCTTGCGGATGCAGATGCGGTGAAAGTGAGTGTCTGCGACGTAGGTGGCCCTGCACCTTGCCATGTGTAGACGACGTTGACCTTCATCTCGTAGTCAGGAGCGGCAGTAGTTCCATCGAGTCCCGATTGGGTTAGAGCTTTCGTCGCTACCAACATAGGGGACGGGGCCGTTCGGTGTGAAGGACACATTCTGATAAGCTTCCCCGCTCCCCCCCTCTGCGTTTTGTATGGGGTAGCCAGAGGCGGGCTTGGAGTCGATGGCCCAGTCAGCCCTAGCTGGACCCACACCGCACCACAGGCTTGCCAGACCGACGAAGATAACGAACAGTTTTGTCAGCACTTTCATTTGGAGGTCCTTTAATGAAGCAAAATGCTTCTGTCTTGCCAATAATTGGCGTCTACTTGGACGGTAATCCTGAACCGTCTCACCGCTCTCGGAAACAGAAACGCTCATAGCGTACTGCCTCCTAACATCCCTCCCTTGCGGTTTGGAGATGGTTTATTGTAGGGTAGTGGCTCAGTTGCGCCTGATCTCGCTTCTCCTGAGTGCCTGCCTCGGAAGGGCGAACACAAGGTTCGCCCCTACGGCAAGGGATTGTAGGGCGCGAACCTTGTGTTCGCCCTCCGGCATAATCAGACGCAACTGAGCCACTACCTATTGTAGCACTAGGTTCACAAAAGCGCAATACCCCGATTGGGGACATTTTTGACGATACAACTACAGCGCATCTGTGTTACTGATTTCGTTCGCCGGGGAGGGGGGAAGAGGAGATATATCTGATCCAGCCCTTGTCCCAGGCGAGTAGGACAGCCTCGAAGCGGTCGTGGGTGTCCAGAATCTGGGCAATGCGCTTGAACTCAGTATGTACCGTCTCCGGCGACAGGCAGAGGCGCTTGGCAAGTTGCTTGTCTTTCAGAGTGCGGGCATCCAAGCAGGTCTGGAGCAGGCACAGAAGTGCAGGCGACAGGCAACAGTGTTGGGCATTTGTCTTGGACATTAATTTTCAGCTTCCACAAAATGCAAAGTCGGCTTTGAGTGCAACCAGTAACGGCCTGTATCTTCACCCCCGCGCGGCGCGATTCCTTCTGCTGTCGAATCAAGACCCCCCTTGATTGACCCTCTCCGCCGAGGGGGTAAATCCCCCTCATCACCTTCTGTTTCTCTGGAAAGGGCTATTCCCCATGGCACAACATTCCGCCCGGTACGTCCTGGTCGGCGGCGGCCTCGCTTCGGCGACCACCGCCGAGAACATCCGCAAGCATGACCCTGACGGCTCCATTCTTATCATCGGGGCGGAGCCTCACCCGCCGTACCATCGCCCGCCGCTGTCCAAAGAGTATCTGCGCGGGGAGGCAAAAGCCGAGGATGTGCTGCCGGTCCAGTCCACGTCCTGGTACACGGATAACAACGTCACGCTGCTCACGGGGACGAAGGCAAAGGGCGCGGACACGGCGGCGAAGACGGTCATGCTGGACAATGGCGACACGGTGGCGTATGAAAAGCTGCTGGTCGCTACGGGATCGTCGCCCAAGACGCTGGACATCCCCGGCGCGGACGGGCCGAACGTGCGGACGCTCAGGACGTGGGAGGACAGTGACGCCCTCCGGGCGCACCTGGGGCAAAAGATCGTCCTGGTCGGCGGCGGCTATATCGGCGTCGAAGTAGCCGCCGACTTCGTGACTAAGGGCGGCAAGGCAACCATCATCGAGCCGACGGATCACCTGTGGAGCAAGTTCGCCTCGCCGCAGTACGGCGCGTTCCTGAAAAAGAAGCTGGAAGCGGCGGGGGCCGAGGTCATCCTGGGCGACGAGGTGACGGAGATCACGCCAATCGGCGTCAAGACCAAAGTGGGCAAGGTGGTGGACGGCGACTGCGTCCTGGTCGGCGTCGGCGTCAAGCCGAACCTGGAATTCGCGCTGGCGGCGGGGCTGGACGTGGACCAGGAAAAGAACGGCGTCCTCGTCAACGAGTTTCTGGAAACGAGCGCGCCGGATGTCTGGGCGGCGGGCGACGTGGCGGGCTTCCAGGACCCCGTTCTGGGCAAGCAGTGGCGCGTGGAGCACTGGAACAACGCCTTCTGGCACGGCGAGATCGCCGGGGCGAACATGGCGGGGCAGCGCGTCGCCTACGACCATGTCGCGAACTTCTTTTCCGATGCGCTGGACATCCATTTCGAGCTGTTCGGCGACCCGCAGGGCGGCAAAGGCGGCCTGTTCCACGGCGACCCGGCCTCGAACCGCTTCGACGAGCTATATGTAGATGAGAACAACGAGGTCGTCATGGTGATCTCGGTCAACCCGCCCGAGTCGCTGTACAAGACGCTGGAACAACTGCCGCGCACCAAGCCGCCCGTAGATGGCCTGGAGGACGAGATACGGAAAGCCGATTTCGACCTGGACATGCTGCTGGCGCTGGATTAGGGGGGACAAGCAGGGCGCACACAGGAGAAGAGGAGCGGCAAAATAGAGCAGGACTTCTCGATCCTCGTGGCGGATACTGGGGCAGCAATTTCCGAAAGGACAAACTCCATGACCACCGTCGCCTTTGTCGGGTGCGCGCATATCCACACGCCCGGCTTTATCCACACCATCAAGAACCGCCCGGACGTTCAGTGTAAGAGCGTCTGGGACCACGACCCGGCCCGCGCCGAAAAGCGGGCTGGGGAATTGGGGGCGTCCGTCGTGGCCGACCTGGACACGCTCTACGGCGACCCGGAGATCGAGGCCGTGCTGGTCTGCACCGAAACCAACCGGCATGAGCAGGTCGTGCTGCCGGGCGCGGCGGCGGGCAAGCACCTGTTCGTGGAAAAGCCGCTGGGCTTCGGCTCCCAAGACGCCTATCGGATGGCCGATGCCATCGAACAGGCGGGGGTGCTTTATCAGACAGGCTATTTTCAGCGCGGCGATGCCAAGAACATTTTTCTGAAGGAGCAGATCGCAAGCGGCGCGTTCGGCAAGATCACGCGCGTGCGGGGTTCCAATTGCCACAGCGGGGCGCTGGGGCGGTGGTTCGACACGGAATGGCGCTGGATGGCGGACCCGCAGGTGGCGGGCGTCGGCGCGTTCGGCGACCTGGGGACGCACTCGCTGGACATCCTGCTGTGGCTGATGGGGGACGTGACGACGGTGACGGCACAGCTCGACTCCGGCACAAACGCCTATGACGGCTGCGACGAGACCGGCGAGGGCCTGATGCGCTTTGCGAATGGCGCCATCGGGACTCTGGCCGCTGCCTGGGACGATGTCGCCAACCCGGTCAGCCTGCTCGTCAGCGGAACGGAAGGCCATGCGATGGTACTGAACGGGCAGCTTTATTTCGGGAGCAAGCACGTTGAAGGCGCAGACGGCAAGCAGCCCTGGACTCAGCTCCCGCCCGGCGTTCCGGCGGGGTTGGATTCGTTCCTGAACGCGCTGACGGGCCAGAAAGACGCCGCTCTGGTCGGTGTCCGCGAGGCAGCCTACCGGAGCGCGGTGATGGAGGCGATGTACGAAGGCGCGCAGCAGGGGACATGGGTGACGCCGAAATCGGCATGACGCCCATCAGGGACACCGGCACTGGAAGTGCCGGAGGCATCCTATAACCCATGAATCGTTTCCACCTGGGCGGCATCGTCCGCCCTCTGTCCGTCCTCTGCCTCGGCACGGCCAATTACGGCTCGGCTTACTCGCGCGAGCAGTCCTTCGCCCTGCTGGATGCCTTTGCCGAGGCGGGCGGCAATTTCCTGGACACGGCCCATGTTTACGCCGATTGGCTGCCAAACGGACATGGGGCGAGCGAGCGGACTGTAGGCGACTGGCTGCGGACGCGCGGCGTCCAGGACCAGTTTGTGGTGGCGACGAAGGGCGGCCACCCACGCTTGGAGACGATGGAGCGGTCGCGCCTGCGCCCCGAAGACTTGGCGCGGGACCTGACGGAGAGCCTGGATCGGCTGGGAACGGGCCGAGTGGACTTGTACTGGCTGCACCGGGATGATCCCGCCGTTCCCGTCGGCGAGATACTGGATGCTTTGAACGAGCACCGGGCGGCGGGGCGCATCCATGCCCTCGGCACATCGAACTGGCGACCCGCGCGCCTGCGGGCGGCGGCTGAGTACGCGCGGGCGCGCGGCATGACCGGCTTCGTCGCCAGCCAGGTAGGCTGGAGCCTGGCGGCCCCGAACACGACGGAAGGGCAGTGGTACGACATGCGCTTCATGGACGCCGACGCGCTGGAATATCACTGCGAGGCGGGCCTAAAGGTCATCCCCTTCTCGCCGCAGGCGGGCGGCTTCTTCGCGCACCCGTATGATCCCGGCGATCCCAAATATGGGCTTTATCACAACGAACTCAGCGCAAACCGCTGGGCCTGGGTGCAGCGCCTGGCGGACGGGCGGGGCATTTCCCCCAACGCTCTGGCGCTGACCTATCTCCTGACTCATCCCTGTGGCGGCGCGGCCGTGATCGGCCCGCGTACCGTGGCGCAATTAGGGGACAGCGTGGCGGCGGTTGACCTGCAACTCAGCTACGGAGAGCGGCATTTTTTAGAAGAAGGGGCATGGGAGGGTGGAATTTAGCCCGGCAGTTGTACTTGGCATGGTTTATGCAGGTGTGGCAATTACCGCTGGGCAAAATACTAGGGAGTGTAGCAAAATACTAGGGAGTGTAGGTGTCTCGATGCATCTCTTCAACCGCCGCCCCCATGACGGCAGCAGTTCCGTCATTCAGATCGGCGAGGGCATGAACGTAATCGAGGTGGAAATTTTGGAAGTAATCGGGGAACAGGTCATCGTGGGCGTTTTTGCGCCCGGCGAGACGCCGGTGCAACGCAAAGAGGTCGTCCTGGAGCGTCGTCAGTCGGAGCAGCAGCAGTTGAAGTAATCCCCGGCTCTCGGATAAAAGATAAAGGAGGGCGGGGTTCCCCCGCCCTCTTTGCCTGCCTCCTGCCGCCGGACTACTTCCCCGTCCGAAACGGCGAGGCGGGCAGGTCGGCTTTGTTGTACAGGTTGCAGACCGGGCTGTCCGCCCAGGCGTAGCGCACGTCCGTCGGCTGCGGCACGTCGGGCGAGGAGACAACCACCGTGTCGCCGTCAGCAGATTTTTCAATGCGGGCGTCCGCCCAGACAAACCGGCCGTCCGCGCCGGCGATGGCGAAGCCGAGCAGCTTCTCGGCGGCCTTCTCGGTCGCCTTTTCGGAAGGCTTCTCGTCGGTCTTTGCGGGGCTTTTCTCGGTGACGCTGGCCGCCTCCGCCGCCTTCACGGCTTTGGCCGCACCGACCGCCTCCGCCGTTTTCGCGGCCTGGACGGGCGCCGGGGCGAGGCTCTTAGCCGCCTCGGCGCTTTTAATCAGGGCCGCGCCGATGTCCAGGCCCTTCGCGACCAGGCCGCCGCCGAGATGCGTGAACTTCAGGCGGATTTTACCGCCCTCGACCGTCATGCCCTGGTACAGCGGCCCGGCATATTCGACCGGCTGGCCGTAGGTGATCGCTTCCGCCGCCAGGGCCAGGCGGCGGCCCACCTCCTGCTTGTTCTTCGGGTGGATGTCGCCGGCTTCGCCGATGTCGTCGGTGACGGCGATCCCGACTTTCGGGGTGTGCAGCGCGGTCAGGAGCTGCGCCTCGCGCACCTCCGCCCAGCCCGACTCGCCCGGCTGCGTGTGCTTCGCCAGGTCGGGGTCGAAGTTCGCGAGCTGCACGATGAAGAACGGGAAGTCCCCTCCCCTAAAGCGCGCGCGCCAGTCGCCGATCAGGGCGGGCAGGAGGGTTTGGTACTGCTTGCCTCGGCCCGCGTTGGACTCGCCCTGATACCAGATCGCGCCCTTGAGGCCGAACGGGACGAGTGGCGAGATCATGCCGTTGTAGAGGGTGGTGGGCGTGTTCTGGTCGCTGCCCGGCACGACCGGGGCGGGGTCGTCGGCGGGGATCGGCCCGCCGACCTTGACCTGCCACGGGCCGGCCAGCGAAACAGCCGGCGTCGGGTCGCCCACGGCCTCGACCTTGAGCGCGTCCGGCTTGCCCGTCAGCCCGCCCTTGTCGTTCGGGCCGCCCGTATCCAGGACGCGGACGGCGAGGACGTTGCGCCCCGGCTTCAGCAGCGCGGCGGGCACTGTATAGTCGCGCAGTGCGGCGTAATCGTTCAGGCCGCCGACGGGCGTGCCGTTGATGTAGGTGGTGTCGCGGTCGTCTACCGGCCCCAGGTGCAGGGTCAGGTCCTTGCCGGCCCAGGCGGCAGGCAGGTCGAAGTCGCGGCGCAGCCAGACGATGTCGTTGGTGCCGGCGAGTTCCGGGAGGCCGGACTGCTGAAAGGAAACCGGCTCGGTGATAGCTTTCCAGCCGCTGGCGTCGAGATCGGGATCGGCCCAGGTCTTGTCTGCCGAGCCGGGGTCGTGCTTGACGTACCAGGCGTCGGTCGTCTTGCCGAACCCATTCGGGTCCTGCCGGGCCTGCTGGAGCGCGGTGACGACCGGCGCGAAGTCCGGCAGCGGGGCGAGCGCTTCCGCGCTGGTCCAGGCTTCGGCGGGCGTGCCGCCCCAGGACGAGTGGATCAGGCCGATGGGGACGTGCAGGTCGCGCTGCAAGTCGCGCCCGAAGAAGTAGGCGACGGCGCTGAAGCCGCTCCACTGGCCCTCGGTGATGGTCTTCGGCCCGCAGACCTGCCACCGGCCCACGGGCAGCGAGAGCGGAGTCTGGGAGACGGCACGGGCGACGGTGAACAGGCGGATCTGGGGGTGGTCCGAGTAGGCGATCTCTTCCTTAGCGTTCAGCAGGTTGCCGACGCCGAACTCCATGTTGGACTGGCCCGAGCAGAGCCACACGTCGCCGATCAAGATGTTCTTGAGCGTGACCGTTTGCGGCCCTTTAACGGTCAGCGTGTACGGGCCGCCGGCGTGGAACGGGCCGATCTTCGCCACCCACTTGCCGTCCGGCCCGGCAATGACCCGCGTCGCCTGGCGGTTCAATCGCACGTTCACGGCGTTGCCGGGCGTGGTCCAGCCCCAAAGGGTGTCATGCACATCGCGCTGCAAGACCATGTTGTCGGTGAACAGCGGGTGCAGGAAGGGCTTGGCCTCGTCGGCGCGGGCGACGGTCAGCCCTCCCAGGATAAGAGCGACGAGCAGCGGCAGGAGCCGCGACGCCCGCCGCGTGAGTGATAGGGACACGTTCCAGTTTCCTTTCCGAGTAAGCGCGCTGTCTGATGTCCTTCTGATATCCTTATGATACCCGATTGCGGCCAGAGGCGATAAAAATCGGGCCGGAGTCAGCAATACCGGCAGGAATACCAGGAGGGTCTGCGTTTGCGTCACATTGTCACAGGGGTGTGTGACACAAGGCCATTGCGGGGAGAGCGGGCGAATGAATTCGCAGCAACAAAAGCACAAAACCTGCCTTCGCAGGTTAGGAACAGAATGCAAGTCTTAGTCGCCGAAGGACGAGGCTTTATTGGGGTGACTTCGTGCCTTGATTGCTGCGGTTTTAACCGCCCGCTCTTTCAGAGCTTTGCCGCAACGCCATCTAGTTGACAGTATTCAGCCCGCCGCAAGCACCCCCGCTTTAGGATTAAGGCTTTAGCAGGGCGTTGAAAACCTTTGGTTAGGCGGGCTTCCCTCAGCCCTGCGATCCAGAGGCTTTAGCCCGAACGAAGTGAGTTCGCCTGATGCTTTACCGAGTAAGATTTCGGGTAAAGTAAGATTTCGGGTAAAATAAGCCTGTACGTCCGATAAGTGTTAAATAAATGGAAACCGGCACCGTCGGCGGATTGTATACCTGTTTTAGCCTTTGCTTTTAGCCTTTGCCATGAACAGGTCTAGCAGTCCGCGCCAGATGAGGGCGTTAGTCCACACCTCTGTCAATCCAGGACACAAAATGTGCAGAGAAAGGCACCAGTGGCTGTGGGATAACACAGCTTTCGTGAAACGCGATAGAAGCTCACGAGCTTTAGCCGTGAGAGTTGTCACAGGGTATTCCTAGCGTGTTGTTATGGCTATCTTAGCGTTTTCATTGTATAATACGCGGGATAGGAATGGAACCCAATGACGATCTCCCCTTGCCGCCTTGCGGGACTGCTCCTTTGCGTCCTGGCGCTGCTCGGTGTATGCCTGCCGGGGCGGGCGCAGATGGTGATGGGGGCGGATATGCCCGGCTATACCGAAACCTTCGGGCTGGCGGGCAGTCCTGCCTATAAGGTGCAGCTTGTCGGGAGCAGCGTTCCCGGCAACGTCCTGTGGCCGGGCGACAAGCCGACGTTCGCCTTCCAGGTGTTGAATGATGGCGACCAGGCGTTGAACGCGGCGGGGCGGGTGGAGGTGATCGCCTACGGCACGAAGGGAGCGCCGGGCGATGTCTGGACGCCACACGTCTTCAAGATCGCCGGCGCCGGCTCGGTTCCCGTCAAGGCGACGGTTCCGGCGCACGGCTATGCCGACGTCACGGTCAGCCCGCCCGTCCCCGCCCGGTTCGGCGGCTACGCGCTGGTCGTGGACCTGGGGCCGGCGGGGCGGCAGTTTCTGACGTCGTGCGTCCGCACCTTTGCCGCGACGCAGGGGCGGGTGCAGTATCCGAAGTTCTGCCTGGACGCGCTGCCGCTGCCGGTCCTGAAGCGGCTGGATGTCCATGCGATCCGCTGGGGCGTCGGCTACAAGCCGACCACGGACGCCGGTTTCGCCCGATGGTACGCCGACCGGGCACGCGACCTCAAAGGCTACCAGGATGCGGACATCGCCGTGCTGCTGATGGCCGGCGGCGGGGACTTCTTCGGCCCCACCCAGCCCCTGGGCCGCCCGCGTCCGTGGCTGGACGACAAAGGCGTGATGCTTGACACCAAATTCGATCTGGCCTGGCTGCCGTCCTACGATAACGATTTCCAGAAGTGGATTTATCAGTTCGCCCGCGATTTCGGCTGGCCCAAAGGGCCGATCAATGCCGTTTCGCTCTGGAACGAGCCCTGGGAAGGCATCTCGATCTCGGGCTGGGGGGCGGACATGCTGCGCTACCGGGCCATGTATACGCATATGTACCAGGGCATTGCCCAGGCGCGGCGGGAGGACGGCGCGCAGGTGCTGGTCGGCGGCTGCGATTCCAGCTCCAATGCGATGGACAAGCTGTTCCCGGACGGCACGAACGTCCTGCTGCCGATGTTCGACTTTCTTTCGATCCATTATCAGGGCCTGACCTCGATGGCGACCGTTAAGGACTGGGTGAACCGCAAGGGTCCGAACGGGCGGGTCAAGATCTGGGACACGGAAAGCTGGGTCGCCAATGTGGATGACCGCGTGGCCGCCCTGGTCGCGGGCGACCGGGCGGCGGGCTACGACCGCGCAATGGGCGTCTTCGGCGGCAACATCTGCTCGGACGACGAAGTCACCCAGCGGCTGCCGGACGGCAAGACGAAACGGGTACGGTCTGTCAACGCCTGGTCCACGGCGGCCTCGGTCGGCGCGAGCCAGCACTTCCTCGGCGAGCGCCTTTTTTCCAAGCTGCTGTTTCCAAACGGCCTGCCCTGGGTCATGCTGTTCGACGGCCTGAACGGCAGCCCCGACGACGGCACGATCGTGGTCGTCGGCGACCTGGGCGAAGAGTTCGGCGCGGACAACCTGCCCTTCCGCACCGCGCGCGGCTTCGCCGAGCGGGCGCACAAGGCGCATCTCCGGGCACAGCTTGCGGCCCTGGCCGCCGGTGCGTCCGAAGCCGACCGCGCGGGGCTGCAAACGCAAACCGACACCCCCGAAACCCTGAGCGGCGCGAGTCTGACGCTGGCCGACCCCGCCGGGCGGTTCCACCTGTACGACTTCTACGGCAACGTCGTCCCCTCACAGGGCGGACGGATCACCGTGCCGCTCGATGGGCGCGGCTTTTTCCTGCGGGCGGACGGCCGCCACGGCTCGTTCGCCGCGCTGACGGCGGCGATCCGCGCGGGACATATCGCGGGCATCGAGCCGCTGGCCGTGGTCGCGCATGACCTCCTCGCGCCCATAGAGACGCACCCGGCCTTGCGGCTGACGCTGACGAACGTGCTGAACCGGCCTATTACGGGCAGGCTGACTCTGACGCTGGGCGGGCTGACGGTGACGCCGCCCGCGCGCTTGACGCTCGCGCCGAACGAGACGCGCGAAGTCTCCCTTCCGATTGTCGGCGGCACGGCCGTTGCCAGCAACACCTACCCCCTCGCCGCGACCTTCGACGCCGGGGCGGACGGCAGGGCGCAGCTCACGGAAGACCTCCACGTCAACACCATCACCCGCCGCACCATCATCGTGGACGGCAGCCTGGATGACTGGAAGGGCGTCCTGCCGCAGACGGTCACGGCGGGGAAAGCGGCCCGGAGCCTGACCGAAGCCGCCTGGTTCCCCTTCGAGCGCTTCGACCCCTCCGTCGGCGCGGGCTTCGCGACGGGGTATCTGGCCTACGACGCCCGGAACTTCTACTTCGCCGCCAAAGTCGCCGATTCTACGCCCGACGCAGGCACGGTCCGCTTCGCGACGCGGGATGACGACGAGTATTTCTATCCCGAAACCAGCCGCGTCATCCGCATCGAGAAACCTCAGATCGCTCCGGTCCGGCCCGAAGACACCGCCGCGCCGCAGGACTTGGCTTGGCCCGCCGGCGTCCGCCGCTACTCGTACCGCAAGGCCCCGGAACTGCCGTCCGGCAATTCCCCCGCGCACGACAACGTCCAGATCGCCTTCAACGTCCTGCCCCAGAGCCAAAAGCCCTGGTACACCCACCCGCCGGGCGTGATGGCGGGCTTCACGAACTACAAGGACACGGATTACGAGTACGCGCTGAACCTCGTCGCGCCCCAGTACGGCGGCGGGACCGAGATCTGGCGACTGTCCTATCCCGGTATGCCCTCCAAGCACTTCTACCCCCGCCAGCCCCCTTCCCCTCTGGATGGCCCCGTCACGGGCGGCAAACTGGTGATGACGCGCGACGCCACCACGCGGATCGTCGAGTGCAGCATTCCCTGGTCCGAGATGCCGGACATCAAAAAGCGTCTGGACGCGGGGCAGCCGGTCAAGTTCAGCTTCCGCGTCAACGACAACAAGGGCGTGGGGACGATGGAGCTGTCGCGCGGGCGCAGCGTCGCCAAGCGCAACGGCTCGTTCCATGTGGACTGGATCGAGCACTGGGCGAACGAGCTGGAGTTCGGGTGGGGGAAGTAGACGGAACGAAAGTAGACGGAACGAAAACGGAACGCGAATCGATCAGCGAGAATCGATCAGCAGGAAACCGGCACTGGAAGTGCCGGTTTCCTGCTGATCGATTCTTATCAGAACCTGGAGAATCACCATGACCGACATCACCGCCCTCGACATCACGCCCGGAGAAGTCCAGGCGGGCCAAATCACGCCCGCCCACCGGAGCGCCGCCGCCCGCGCCTTGCAGGACGACGGCGTGGTCGTCCTCAACGACATCATTTCGCTCGATCACATCGCCGCCCTGCGCGAGAGGATGCTGGCCGATCTGCCGGCATACCTCGCCCGGACGGACGCCCCGTTCAACTTCAACACAGGCAACGTCCAGCAGGAGCCGCCGCCGTTCGCGCCTTATCTCTTCAAGGACGTGCTGCTGAACGACATCGTGATTGCCGTCACGCATTCCCTGCTCGGCGACGGCCTGCACAACGGCTTTTACAGCGGCAACACCGCCGTCGGCGGCAGCGGCCGGCGCCAGCCCGTCCACGCCGACATCGGCCAGTTGTGGCCGGATTTGGCCGTCGCCACCCCGCCCTTCGGCCTGGTCGTCAACGTCCCTGTCGTGGACATGACGCCCGAAAACGGCAGCACGGAAGTCTGGCCGGGTACGCATTTGGACACGACCGTCTACATCCAGAAAGGCGACATCAAGCTGCCGCCGGACGTGGTGGAAGCCCGCCGGCAGGTCCGCCCGCCGCTCCAGCCGTCCGTCCGCGCCGGCGGAGTCGTGATCCGCGACCTGCGGCTCTGGCACGCCGGGATGCCCAATCGGACGGATCAGGCGCGGCCCATGATCGCCATGATCCACTGGGTCGGCTGGTGGCACGGCGACAAGATACAGCTCCCCAAGAGTGAGGAAGCCTTTTTCGCGCACCCCGTCTTGAAGACAGACGCGGAGTGGGTGGACGGCCCGATTGACTACATCAGCCACGGCGGGGCGTATGACTTCCCGAAGTGAGCGGCGTCAAAGACGCCGCTCGGTGTCGCCCAGCATCGTCTGGAGGTAGTTGATCTGGCCGGTGTGGTAGACGAGGTTCCAGTAGGCCAGGAACAGCAGGTCCGCCGTCGTCGCCTGCCGGCTGGGGTCCATCGGGTGGGGATGGATGTCGGCCAGCCGCGCATTGGGCACGGCTTCCAGAGCCTCGCACAGCTCGGCGAATGTCTCCCGCGCGACGGCCTCCGCCCCGTCCAGTGTCCAGGCCGCCTCCGAGCGCCGCCGCCACAACTCCTGCGTCTCCTCATCGGGCACGAGGGCTGCGAACTCCTTCATCCGGCCCTGGGCGGCGGCGATGTAGAAGGGCGTTGTCAGGGCGCACTCGTACAGCAGGGTCTGCACCGACCGCGCCTCCCCCATCGGACTCCACTCCCGCCGGTCTTCGGGCACATGCCGCGCCGCCCGGAAGAGCGCGTCCAGCGCCTCGCGCGTCATCTGGGACGCCTGCTGCTGAAGAGTGGTCATGGCTTCGCCTCCGGGGGCGGACCGGCGGCCGGGAGTAGAACGGCGGGGGGCTTCATGGAGTGATCTCCTCAAAAGGCAGGGGTGATTGCCGCCGGATTCGCCTCCCGCCCGCCGAATACCTTCCCGGCGCTCAAAAAGAATCGCGAACCGGCGCTGCCTTCTTGACAAATCCGTGCGTATATGCTATCATAATCCCCAGACACCGGACAGGGGCGCGACCCCTGTTCATTTTTTTGCCTGTTCTCACAGGTAAAGGCGGCATATCATGGCGGAAAGCTACAACAACCCGAATTCCAAGCCGACTGGCCCCAAAAAGGGGCCGCCAGCCGCCAAGCCCGCCGCGCCGGCCCGGACCGGCCTGACGGCGGAAGCGCAGCGACGCGCGCAGTCCATGGCGAAGGCCCAGCCGACCAGCCCGCAGCAGTTCTTCCAGGAGGCATGGGTCGAGTTGAAGAAAACGTCCTGGCCGAACCGGGACGTGCTGACCAAGTCCACCTCGGTCGTGCTGGCGCTCGTCGTGGCCGTCGCGATCTGGGTCGGGGGCATTGACGCTTTCCTGCGCGCCGCCACGGAACATTTCCACATCTTCAGCGCCCGGTAAACGCGGGGCGGAGCCACACGAACGACTATGCAGAAGCACTGGTACGCGGTCCATACTTATTCGGGCCACGAGAAAAAAGTCAAAACGAACGTCGAGCGGCGGGCGGAAACGATGGGGTTGAAGAACAAAGTCTTCGACATCCTGGTCCCGACCGAGAAAGAGTCGCGCGTCCGTCAGGGCAAAAAGAGCGAGATAGACCGCAAAGTCTTTCCCGGCTACGTTTTCGTCGAGATGGTGCTCGACGACAACACCTGGTACTTGGTCAAGAGCACGACCGGCGTGATCGGCTTTGTCGGCGACGCCAAGCCGACCATCGTTAAGGACTCGGAAATCCGCGAGATTCGCAAGGCCATTGAGGAGTCCGACACCAAGCCGTACATCCGCCCCAAGTGGGAAGTCGGCCAGGCGGTGCGCGTCAATTCCGGCCCGTTCGGGGACTTCACGGGCAGCATCCAGGAGATCAACGCGCCTAAAGACAAGGTCAAGGTGCTGATCTCCATTTTTGGCCGCGACACGCCCGTCGAGCTGGAGTTCAGCCAGATCGAGAAGATTTCGTAGGACCGCCCCCAGCCCCCAATAATGGGGGCTGGGGGGCATTATCAAGGACATACACGGACACATGGCAAAGAAAATCACCGGAGTCGTCAAGCTCCAGATCAACGCCGGCAAGGCGACTCCCGCGCCGCCCGTCGGCCCCGCCCTGGGCGGCTACGGCATCAACATGATGGAGTTCATCAAGGGCTACAACGAGCGGACCGCGCCCATGATCGGCTCCATTGTCCCTGTCGAGATCACCATCTACGAGGACCGGTCGTTCACGTTCGTCACCAAGACGCCGCCCGCCGCCGACCTCTTGAAGAAGGCCGCCGGCATCCCCAGCGGGTCGGGGACGCCCAACAAGACCAAAGTCGCCAAGATCACCCCCGAGCAGCTTCGCTCCATCGCCGAGACGAAGGCGCCCGACCTGAACGCCAACGACACCGAGGCGGCGATGAAGATCATCGCCGGCACAGCCCGCTCGATGGGCATTGACATCGGGTAATGGAAAGCCCCCACCCCCTCCCCCGCAAGCGGGAGAGGGGGTGGGGGCTGTATCATGTGGGAGGGCCTCGAACGCCCGTCAGCACCACCAGGAGAATTAAATGCGAAAGCAAGACCGTGTGAAGACCATCGGCAAGCGCTACCAGGCGCTCGCCAAGCAGACCGACCCCGAGCAATTGCTCGACCCGATGCCCGCGTTGGAGAAGGCTAAGAGCCTCGCGACGGCCAAGTTTGATGAGACTGTCAACGTCGCCTTCAACCTGGGTGTGGACCCGCGCCACGGCGACCAGATGGTGCGCGGCGTCACCACCCTCCCGCACGGCACGGGCAAGAGCCGCAAGGTGCTGGTCTTCGCCAAAGGCCCCAAAGCCGCCGACGCCGAGGCCGCCGGGGCGGATCTGGTGGGCGCGGAAGACATTATCGAGCAGGTGCAGAAGGGCCAATTGGACTGGAAGCAGTACGACCTGATCCTTGCGACACCGGACATGATGGGCCAGGTGGGGCGCTTGGGCGCGACCTTCAAGCAGAAGATGCCGAACCCGAAGGCGGGCACCGTTTCGCCGAACATCGGGCAGGCCGTCAACGACATCAAGAAGGCGACCCGCGTGGAGTACCGCGTCGAGAAGGCGGGCATCGTCCACGCCCCCATCGGCAAGGCGTCGTTCACGCCGGACCAGCTCATGGAGAACTTCAACGCCCTGCTGGACGCCTTACAGAAGGCCAAGCCGACGGCGGCGAAGGGCCGCTACTTCAAGAAGATCGCCGTTTCCACCACGATGTCGCCGAGCGTCCGCATTGACCCGCTCCGCGCCGTCTCGGTGGCGGCGGGTAAGGGATAAGCCGCCTCTTGGGAGGGCGCAGCAAGCGGCGCCCTTTCCGGTACAACTCCATAAGATTTCGCCGTAGACAGCCGGCCCCGCGAAACGCGGGTTAATGGGCCATTCGCCCGCCAGCCGAGGTAACAGGAACGCCCGCGACATGCACCCCATGCCGCGACCATGCGCCCTGCGACCTGCCTTCTATGTCTACGGCAGTCGCAGGGCGCATTTTACTTTAGAAGGAGGTGAACACCATAGCAACCGAATACACAATCGAACCCGCCGGGGCCAAAGTCGAACTCGTCGGCGAGCTGCGCGAGCTGGTCGGGCTGACCAAAGCCGCGATCCTGACCGACTACCGGGGTCTGTCCGTGGCCGAGCTGACCGAGCTTCGCAAGAAGCTGCGCGACGCCGACGCCGAATATCGGGTCGTCAAGAACACCCTGTTCAAGCTGGCGGCGGGGGACGCCATGCCCGTCGCCGAGATGAGCGAGCACCTCTCCGGCCCGACCGCCATCGGCTTTGCCAAGAGCGACCCCGTGGCCGTCGCCAAAATTCTGCTGGATTATGCCCGCGACCACAAGGCGATGTCCGTCAAGGCCGGCGTCATGGACGGCCGCGTCCTCACGCCCTCACAGGTGGACGCGCTTTCCAAGACCCCGCCGCGCGAGGTACTGCTCTCGCAGATGCTCGGATCGCTGCAATCGCCCATTTCGGGCTTTGTGGGCACCCTGAACGGCATCATCTCGAACTTCGTCTTCACGCTGCAAGCCATCGCCGACAAGCAGGGCGGCGGCGACGCGGCGACCGAAGCCGCCGCGTAGGGGCGTGGTTTACCACACCCTTCTTTTGCCGGGCGCGATGAATCGCGCCCCTACACGTTACCTAACACAAGGAGAATAGACCCATGGCCGATACCGCCGCAATGATGGAAACCATCAAAGGCATGACCGTTCTTGAACTGCATGAATTCAGCAAGGAGCTTCAAGACTTCTTCGGCGTCACTGCCGCCGCCCCCGTCGCCGCCGCCGCCGCCGGTGGCGGCGCTGCCGCCGCCCCGCCCCCTGATGAGGCCCCGACCTCGTTCAATGTGGTCCTGACCGCCGCCGGCGACAAGAAGATCAGCGTCATCAAGGTCGTCCGCGAGATCACTGCGCTGGGCCTGAAGGAAGCCAAGGACCTGGTGGACGGGGCGCCCAAGGCCGTCAAGGAGGGCCTGAACGCCGAGGACGCCGCCGCCCTCAAGGCCAAGCTGGAAGCCGAAGGCGCCACCGTGGAAGTCAAGCCCGCTTAGGCTCTGGGCAGATAGCCGGAGAACAAAACCCGCCCGCACCTCGTCAAGAGAGGCGGGCGGGTTTTTGGCACATTGACTTTTCCGCCTAAATCGCCTATAATGGCTCTCGGGAGGCGCAGAAGAATGGCATCAGCAACGGAAGTCAAGAACCGATTCGGCGAGTTTATGGAGAAGGCGCGGCATGGGCCGGTCACAGTGGAAAAGACTGGCCGCAAGTACGTCGTGATGATAAACCATGAGGAGTTTGAGCGCCTGCAAGCGATTGAAGATCATTACTGGGGGAAAGCGGCGGAAGAGGCTGAAAAGAGCGGCTTCATCGGACATGAGGAAGCGCTGAAACTGCTGTCCAAGTATGGGGCTGAGTGATCCGCGTCCATGCGAAAACTAGACATAGACCGCGATGCAGCCAAGTATCTTCAGGATTTGGACGCGAAACAGTATAAACAGGTTGCATCCAAAATGCTTTCCCTGATGATGAATGCGACGCCCGCTGATGACCGCCAGCTCAAAGGGTATTCCTATCATCGCGTGGACAGCGGCGAATACCGTATTGTTTATAGATTTGATGCTGACACCGTTTATATTGTCCTCATCGGCAAGCGTAACGGCGACGAAGTTTACGATAAGCTGAAGCGGAAGGGATGATCGTGACAATGAAGCGAGCAGCGCTCAAATGTTTGACCTTGACCTTATTGCCTTTCTTGCTTCTCACACCCGCCGCCCGGGCCTGCGAGCTGAAGATCACCTGGAAGGCCGCGCTTACGGGAAGTGCGTCCGTGCCGTCACCCGCGATGGGGACAGCCACGATTGACTTTGACCCGGCCCACCCCGGTGCGACGGTTCAGGTGGATACCAAAAACCTACAGGACGTGCGCGCCATCGAGCTGCACGTCGCCCGTTCTTACTCCAATCATGCCGGCCCTGCCGTGCTGACGCTCTACGCGGCGGGGGACAGCCCGCTGCCGACCGCGCTGACCCGGCACGTCACGGAAGCCGATCTCCACAAGCAGGCGTCGCCCAAAGTGGCCGCCTTTCGCGATGTCGTCAGCGCCGTCCTCAACGGGCAGGCGTATGTGGTCGTCGCCACCAAAGCGCACCCGGAAGGCGAGCTTTCCGGCATCATCCGAATGCACAAGGAAGAGATCTTCAGCGACAGCGCGGGCGATTCGGCGCACGATCCCGCTCTGCACCATGCGGCGCGGGCTACTTCTCCCTCCCTTACTTCCCCACTTCCACGGTGAACGGCACCGTCAGCCACCGGTTTTGGCGCTGGAACTGCGCCCACAGCTTGTAGCGACCCGGCTTCGGCGGGGTCAGCTTGAAAGTGAAAGCGGGGCCGCTTTCCGTCACCATTTCGGGCGTCACCGGCACGACTTCCGGCTGGCCGGCCTGCCTCATCGCCAGCATCGCCGCGCCGTAGGAGCCGGGCTGGACGCCGTGCAGCGCGTGTGTGTGGACGATGGTCCGGGCGTCGTCGCGGAGCGCGATGAGGTGGCCCATGACGCCTAAGATCGGCTGCATGTCGGTCCGGGGGCGGTCCGACAGGTCGGTGAACGTGTAGGTCAGCAGCATCTGCCGGCCCGCGCGCAGCGCGCCGGGCCGGACCGAAAGCCGGACGCGGCTATCGCCGACGGTCTTGGTTTGGCCCGCGTCGGGAACGAGGCGCGGCGTTGGGATCTCGCGGCCCGATGACATCCCGCCGATGTCCAGCGTCGTCCGCAAGATCTGGTTGTCCCCATCGGCAGGCGTAAAATCGGCGAACAGGAAGTAGCGGCCTGCGCGGGGGAACGCCCAGGCGATCCGAAAGCGCCCGTCGGGGCCAAGCTGGGGGTGCTGGTGCTCGAAGTAGGTCAGGCCCGCGCTGACCAAGAGGAAGTGCAGACGCTTGGTGTGGACGACCTCGAAATCGCGCACGATCCGGCCCGAAGGCGCTTCGTGAATGGCAAGCACGAGCGGCACAGGGCGTCCGGGGACGGGATGCGGGGGCGTGGTCAGGGCCAGCCGGTAGGTGCGGACCCGCCCGGCGGCAAGGGCGGCGTTCAGCGTGACATAGGACGCCGGGGCCTTGTCGAATTTGGCCTTGCAGCCGTCCGAGCAGAAGTAGTAGGTCTTGCCGTTAACGGTCTCCCGATACGGGGTCGTGTCCGTATCGGTCGTCATGCGGCAGACGGGGTCTTTGACCTCGTGCGCCCAGGCGACGGGGCAGCCCAGACCAGCCACGAGCGCCGCGAACAACGCCCAAGCGGTAGGGGCGCGATTCATCGCGCCCTTCCTCATCGCGCCTTTCCTATTGTCGGCTGCGTCCGGTAAGCGCTGCTGGGGTAGCCGCGCACGATTCCCTTTTGCCGCAATGTCTCGACGGCCTGCGCCGCCCAGTGGTTCGGGGGCACATCCCGGAACGGGCCGCCGGGGACGGCGTGGGGCGCGGTCAGGGCGGGGGCGGCTTTGGCGGGCTTCGATTTGTGGGTCGCGGCGGACGCGACGGGGGCCGCACCCAACAAGAGAGTCGCGGCCAGGAGCAGAAGGCGTGTGTTGGTCATGCGTTATTACACGAAATCGAGGTACGGGAAGTTCCCGCCGAAAATAATTTGCAACAACCACTTGACGCCACACCAAACCTGTGTTAGAATGAATACCTGACGCTGACTGTCGGCGTCCTTCCGTCGTTGCTGTCCTGTCGCTGCTGATTGGAGGATCGTCATGCTCTCGTTCCCGCTCCTGGGCCGCTCCCGCTCCTGGGCCGCTCCCGTTCCTGGGCCGCTCCCGCTCCCTGGCGGTGCTTAGTCTCCTGAGCACAATCCTCTTCTTGACCCCACCCGCCGCCCGTGCCGCCCACTGGGTCGTCACCTACCAGACCACCGGGCTTGACACAGGAACAGACTCCAGCGGCAATCCCGTCTCCCATGCTTGGACACCCACCGGCGACGGCGGCGGCTACAGCCCCTGGCGGGGCGGCAGCAGCCACGGCACCGTCACCCCCGTCCTCACCTGGACACTCGACAGCGGCGAGACCATCCTGCCGCCCGCCCCCGACCCTGCCCAGGCCGCCGTCAATGTTTCCATCAACACCTCGATAGACGGCAACGACGGGCGGGGCATCTCCCCGCAGCACACCTCGGCCAGTGACAGCTTCGGGGACAGCTTCACCACTGCGACTTCGGGGAACGTGCAGGGCACCTTTGGGATTTTCTCGCATCTGGCCCAGGCCGGCAACGCGGGCGGCAGTACGCAGGTGTCTCTGCCGCCGATCACTCTGGACGCGGCGTGCAGTACGGACGGGCCGAACCGGGGGGGTTCGACCAGCCTGTCTGTGGTGACCACGCCGCTGCACATCGCGCTGGGGGGTACAACGGCAGCCAACGGCCAGTATAACATCCTCATCGGCCAGGGCTGCACCGGGTCGTGGGTCATTGGGCAGAGTGGCCGCACTTACGTCACCCTTTCCAACTACCATTGGACGATCCCCGGCACAGTATTCGACTCGTTCGTGGTCGCCGACAACGCCTCCTATGGCTATGTCCATAACATCTTTGGGGATGAATACGAGAAGCCAAACCCCCACTGGCACTGGAGCAAGGATGAAACGGTCACTGTCTCCTGTACGGCTCAGGCTAGCTTCAACGGCCAGGTGTTCGGCACGGTGACAGGGCAGCAGCAAGTCCAAGTCTGGGCACCCTATTACTACTTTGGCAATGACACGGGAGGGGTATTCATTGATCCTCTGTCCAATTCTCCGGGGAATTATCGCCTTGCAGCCAGAAATATGCCGAATGTCTCCGTCAGGGGAAGTAACTGGCAGGGAACAGTAACCATTCCCTCCCTTTTTTCAAGCAGCGGGAACGGGGCTTGGCGGTATCTTCAGATTATAACCCCAGGCAGGAAAAAGACGCTGTTTAACGGTGACCCTGACAACTGTACGGAAAATGGAAACACAGGCTTGGATACCTCTTATCCTTACCCCGCCGACAGTAATCCCGCTGACTCACTCTATGACCCTTTCACGGTTGCTTCCGCAGGTGGCTCTACCAATGATGCATGGCTGGATGATGACAGCTTACATCAAACTGGTGACAGTCCTCGTACCATCTTGACGGACACCATCTATAGTGCAAACATCGACGAGAGTTTTCAGGTCTATATGATGTATCTCCCGCCTGGTTCGGATAGCCAGTGGGTTCCACTTCACAAATTCGCGTGGCGGTGGTACGCAGATGATACTATTCCTTTACCTGATGGCTCCTGGCTTTCCTGGCCAAGTGGTCAGTCAGCAGGCTATGTCGCCCGATCCTCTTCAAACCGCTGCTATGATCACCCCTTCTGGCAAAAGCTCGAAGGCGTCTCAGTTGGATCAGGCTGGTGAACAAGGAGAACACCATGAACCGAACAGTACCGCTCATATCATTCGTAACTGTTCTGACCATCGGCTTTTTTGTCAAGGCACAAACAGTCATGTCTAAGCCAAGACCAGATGCCGAGCCATCGCGTCAGGCTTCCCATGTATCGCAGGGTGACGGGGGGCCTGGGACACTCGCCGCAGTCGCGGATCCATCGGTGTCGCCTGAAGCCGCGCCACTCGCGCGCAAGATGATAAAATCATTCCGATTAAGCCGCCTCGGACGAAGAGCGCTTGCTCAATCCAATTACCCGGTGGCCGAACAATTTTTTCGGCAGGCACTCGCTGCTTACCCGCGCAGTGATGAGGCCAAGACCGGTCTGGCTCAGGCTCTTGAGGGCGAGGGGCGCAGTGATGAAGCCTCCAACGCTTATCGTGACGCTTTCAAGGGGGCAAACCCCCTAAGCAGCTATTCCACCTTCCCCAGTGACATCGCGGCACTGGCCCGGCATGGGATCGTCTCCGAGGAGGCTGGCGAGTATCAGGAAGCGGTCAAGTCTTTCAACATGGCGCGGCAGTGGCTTAACAACAAAGCCGTCGTGCCGCTCAACGAATCCTTTGATCCCAAAGGTCTGCCGACGCCGCAACTCCGAGCAATGTTGGAAGTGGTGCGGGGCGTGGCGCTGATTGAGTCGAAAAATCAGGACGGTCAGGACCGAAGCGCAGAGGCACTAGAAGCGTTCGGCCAAGCCGCCCGTCTCGAGCCGAACGACGCGCGAGTCCAGTTCTATCACGGCTACGGCCTGCGTAAAGCTGGGCAGTTTGCCGAGGCGCAGGCGGCATTCCAGAAGGCGGCGCAACTGGACACGGAGGGGACAGTGAAGGCGGCGACGGAGGACAACCTGCGGGCGGTGCAGGCGCACCGGCGGTAGCATCGCGGAGGGAAGCAAGAAGAAGGCCGGGGCATCCGCCCCAGCCTTCTTTGCGTTGTCGGCTACATGAAAGCGAGGTGCGTGAAGTTCCCGCCTAGGACGGGGTCGGAGGGGGTCTGGAGCCACTTGTCCAGCAGCGTGGCGTAGACGGAGCGGAAGTCGGTGTGCATCCGCAGGTCGCCGTCGTCGAGGTCGGTGAGGCTGGGGTACTCGCCGTAGATGCCGCCTTTGACCGCCCCGCCCGCCAGGAACATGACGCTGGCGGCGCCGTGGTCGGTGCCTGAAGAGCCGTTTTCCTTGACGCGCCTGCCAAACTCGGAGAAGGTCATGGTGATGACGTCGTTCGCGCGGCCCTGGGCGGACAGGTCGGCGTAAAAGGCGGCCAGGCCGTCGGCCAGCTCGCCGAGCAGGTTCGCGTGGGACCGGGGCTGATTGGCGTGGGTGTCGAAGCCGCCCATGCCGAGGTAGTAGACGCGGGTGCCGACGCCGCCGGTGATCAGCTTGGAGATGGTCTGGAGGCCGTTGGCGAGTCCGCTCTGGGGGTACTTCGCGGCCTGAGCGGCCTTGACGTCGTAGTCCTTGAAGGCGCGCTTCATCTCCAGGCTGCTGCTGTAGGCTTCGCTGCCGACGTTGCGGACGAACTCGGCGTTCGATCCGGCGACCGTTCCCTGGGCATAGAGCGCGCGCAGGGTCTCGGTCTGCTGCTTCTTGTCGGGAGCTTGGCTTTGGAAGCCGAAGTCCTGCCCGCCGCCGCCGATGACCGAAGCAGGAACACCGTCCGAGAACATGGCGAGCGGCAGGGCGGAGCCGAGGGTGACGCCGGACAGCGGGTTGCCGCCGAAGTGGCCTTCTTTGTCGAAGTAGCGGGCGAGCCAGCCGGTCCGCTCGCGGACATCCACCTGGGGGTTCCCGGTCTGCCAGACATCCATAGACTGGAAGTGGCTGCGGTTCGGATTCGGGTAGCCGACGCCGGTGATGACGGCGAGTTGGCCCTTGTCGTAGAGCGGCTTGAGGGCGCGCATGTTGGGGTGCAGGCCAACGGCGGGGCCGATCTTGACGACATCACTGGCAGGAATGCCGATGACCGGGCGCGCTTTGGCGTAGCCCAGGTCGGTGTAGGGAATGGCGGTGTTCAGGCCGTCGTTGCCGCCGGACATCTCGATGACGACCAATATCTTGCCGCCGGGGACGGAGGGCAGGGGAGCATCCGAGGGACCTGCGGCCTGGGCGGTGCGCATCAGGAAGGTGGGCATGGCGAGGCCGAGGCCGACGAAGGTCAGGCCGTTTTGCAAGAATTGTCGGCGCGTGGTCGGATCGTAAATGGACATGGTGTTTAGGAACCCTCGCAAGACGGTCCCCGGCCTTGAAGGACCGGGCTACTCAGAGTGAAAGCCCCTCCGGGGCTGAAGACCGGAAATAGCCCGGCCTTTCAAGGCCGGGGCCACTACGCCAACTGGTACTCCGGCGCGGACAGGACCAGGGACACCAGGCCGGGCGCTTTGGCGTCGAAGTTGACGACCCCGGTCGGGCTGCCGCCGTCGCGGGCGAAGTCCACCAGAGCGGCTCGGGTCGGGGCGCTCGGCACGTGGCCGGGCAGCATCAGGCCCCAAACGGCGTCCACGAGCTGTTCGGGCGTGTTGACCAGGCCGCCGGGCGCGGCGCCGTAGGCGGCGATGCCGTGACGCAGGCGCGGGGATAGCAGCCCGTGCCGGTTCATCTCATAGGTCAGGGCGCCGGCGAAGTTGACGCGGGTGATCAAGGTCATGGTGTTCATCCACGTCTTGCCGCCGGGCCAGCCTTTGACGTTGGGCGGGGAAAACAATTCCTGGCCCATCGTGCGAGTCGCGCTGAGGAGGCTGTTGTTGGCGGCGGAGAACGGGGCATCCAGCGTCCGCAGGGCGACCACGACGTACTCGGTGGGGTTCTTGATCCGAGCGTGGTAGGCGGCGTCGGAGTAGAAGACCGGCGAGTTCAGGATGGCCCCGACCACGGCCCGGATGTCGTAGCCGCTTCCGAAGTAGACATGGGCGAGCGGCGCGATGTCGGCGGCGGTGGGCGTCTCGTGAACAAAGTATTTGAACAGTTTGCCGCAGACGAAGCCGGCCGTGGACGGGTGGCGGACCACGATGTCAATGATGTCGTCGCCATTGAAGTTGCCCGTCTGGCCGAGGAACGTCTTGACGCCGTCGTCATGGTGGCCGGCATCGAAGGTGAAGGCGGCGGTGTCGCGATTAAAGCGCCAGCCGGTGAAGGCGCGGGCGGCCTCTTTGACGTCGGTTTCGCTGTAGCCGTTGCCGACGCCCATCGTGAACAGTTCCAGCAGTTCGCGGCCATAGTTTTCGTTGGGCTTGCCCTTGCGGTTCTCGGCCCCATCGAGCCAGACGAGCATGGCAGGGTCGCGCGAGACAGCCTGGAGCATGGTGCGGAAGTTGCCGAGCGCGTGGGTGCGGAAGGTCTGGTTCTGCGCCCACATCCAGCGCGGGTTGTCCACCTTGTAGTTGGCCGTCGCGAAGTGACCATGCCAGAACAAGGTCATTTTTTCTTCCAGGGGCCGGGGCGTGTGGGACATCCGGTACATCCACCACTTGCGGACGCTGCTCATGTCGTCGAAGTCCACATAGTCGCCCTGGATGTCGTGCAGGATGGGGTCGAACGGGTCAGGCACGGCTTCCGGGTGGAGCAGGCGGTTCGTCGTCCCGGCGATGCCCAACTTGGCGTACTCGGTCCATTCCGAGGGCCGGGCGCCAAAGCCCGCGCGCCGCAGCAGGTGGGCGAGCTTGCGGCTGTCAGTGGTGGTCAGTGTCATCGGTAAGCCTCCGAAGGAGCAGGAAACGGCGCGAATGGGACACGGGTCCGGGAAAGGCAGGAGCAATAGGATGTAGACGAACTATTATACCAAAAGTTCACCCATTATTGCAAAGGGACTTTCAGCGGTTGATTCGCCGGATTCCGAAGTCGTTTTGACATTTTTGCGCCTTCAAGAGTCAAAGAAACCCATCCCGCCTCGCCTTCCGGCTCGGCACCCTTCCCTGTTAGGGAAGGGCATCGGACAAGGCATATACTCCTGCCGTCGCTCCGGCAGGCTCGGTGACAGGCTGCGAGAGTTTGTTTTTGCAAAATTGTGGCGTTGTTTGTTCGGAATGCCGTGACGCGCAGGGATGAGCGGCGTTCGTTTTCGTAAATTTCGTGTGTCCACTGTTGCCCCCTCCGTCGTTCCAGTTCGTTTTGACATTTTTCCCGCATCGCCTGCCCGACCGCTATACCTCATATGACAAAAGGATACCAGCATTGGCGGCTATCGGTTAAAATCGGTTAAGAAATCGCTTATTATTCCCTGAGCACAACAAAGGCGAGGCATCGGGGCGGGGAAGCAAGAAGCCCCCCAGCCCCCAATTCTGGGGGAGTAGGAGGAAAGAAGAGGCGAGAGAGGAAAAGAGGGCGAACACAAGGTTCGCCCCTACGGTTCCTAATCCCCAGGGCCAGGGGTTACTCCGGCTGTTCCCAGGCTTGGGCGCGGGCGACGGCGCGTTTCCAGCCGGCGTAGGACTTTTCGCGTTCGGACTCGGGCATGGCCGGCGTGAAGCGGCGGTCGAAGGACCAGTTGGCTTGGATCTCGGCGGGGCTGTTCCAGAAGCCGACGGCGAGGCCCGCCAGAGAGGCCGCGCCCAGGGCGGTAGTCTCGGCGACTTGGGGGCGCTCGACGGGGAGGCCGAGGATGTCGGCCTGGAACTGCATCAGGAAGTCGTTGGCGACCATGCCGCCGTCCACCCGCAGATCGCTGAGGGGAGTGCCGCTGTCCGCCGTCATGGCGTCGAGCAGGTCGCGCGTCTGGTAGGCGACGGATTCGAGGGCGGCGCGGGTGATCTCGGCGCGCCCGCTGCCGCGCGTCAGGCCCAGCAGGGCGCCGCGCGCGTACTGGTCCCAATAGGGGGCGCCCAGGCCGACGAAGGCCGGGACGAAGTAGACGCCGCCGCTGCTCGCCACCGAGGTCGCCAGCGCCTCCGACTCGGCGGCGGTGGCGAGAATTCGCAGGCTGTCCCGGAGGTACTGGATGGCGGCCCCGGCGACGAAGACCGACCCTTCGAGGCAGTAGGTGACTTTGCCGTTCAGGCCCCAGCCGATGGTGGTCAGCAGGTGGTTTTTGCTTTCGACAGGCGCCTCGCCCGTGTTCATCAGCAGGAAGCAGCCCGTCCCGTAGGTGTTCTTGACCTGGCCGATGTCGAAGCAGGCCTGGCCGAAGGTCGCCGCCTGCTGGTCGCCCGCCATGCCCGCAAGGAGGGCCGTGCCCGCGCCGAGAAGGCCAGGCTCCACCTGGGCATAGACCTCGCTGCTGGGGCGGACGGTGGGGAGCAGGGCGCGCGGGATGTCGAGCAAATGCAAAAGCTCGTCGTCCCAGTCCAGCGTATGGATGTTGAACAGCAGGGTGCGGCCGGCGTTGGAGTAGTCGGTGACGTGCGCCTTTCCGCCGCTGAGACGCCAGAGCAGGAAGGTGTCCACGGTGCCGAAGAGCAGGTCGCCGCGCTCCGCTCGGTCGCGGGCGCCGGGGACATGGTCCAGCAGCCACTTCAGCTTCGTCCCGCTGAAATAGGCGTCCAGGACCAGTCCCGTTTTGGCCCGGATTTTGGCCTCCCAGCCGGCGCGCTTCAGCGCGTCGCAGTCGCCCGCCGTGCGCCGGTCCTGCCAGACGATGGCGTTGGCGATTGGGACGCCGGTCGCCCGGTCCCAGACGATCGTCGTTTCGCGCTGGTTGGCGATGCCGACGGCGGCGATGTCGTCGAGCGTGAGGCGCTGATCCTGAAGCACCTGGACGGCGACGTTGACCTGGCTGCTCCAAATGTCTTCGGAGTTGTGCTCCACCCAGCCGGGCTGGGGGTAAAGCTGGGGGAATTCTTGACTGCGCCGGCGGACGACGCGGCCGGCGTGGTCAAAGAGGATCGCCCGCGAGCTGGTCGTGCCCTGGTCGAGTGCGAGGATGTATTTTGCTGTCATTAGATGCTCCTTGCGGACAGGAAGGATCGCCACGGGTTAAAACCCAAGGTTTTATTGGGGTGAGACTGCCAAAAGCCCAGCGTCCAGGGGACGCCCCCACGAATGGCTTCCCCATCTTCCGTCGCCTCGATGGTGGGAACTTCTCAGCCTCGCATTTCAATGCGCGGCCCAATGCTGGAAGAAGGGCATCGGAGAAGAAGGGCATCGGAGAAGAAGGGCGCGATGAGAAGAAGGGCGCGATGAGTCACGCCCCTACACAGGCCCCGTTTCCACCTTCGCGTCCATCCAGTACTCGCGCTTCGGCTTGGGCGCTCCCCCTGTTGCCGGGCCGGCGGGGCTTTGGGAGGCATCGTCCTGACGCACTTGATATTGGTCGTGAATAATGGCCCCATACGCCGCCGCCTGGCGCGCGATTTCGGCGGCGTCCCAGCCGAGTTCGACGGCCATGACCTCGGCCACTCCCTGCGCGATCCCCTCCCCCTGCCGCAAGTCTTCCAGGACCAGCCGCGTGCGCCGGGAAAGCACGTCGTCCAAAGTCATCGCCATCTCATGGCGGCAGGCGTAAACGACCTCGGCCAGCAGGTACGGCAGGTCAGGGACGATCCGCCGGCCGAGCCGCGCATCTTCCTCCGCCAACCTTAGCACTTCGCGCAGATTGCCGCCGTAGGCCGCGCACAGGTGAGTGCGGATGTCGAGGGGCAGGTCGAGCGCGCGATTCGCGATCACGCGCGCGACGCCGGGCCAGCCCGCGCTGCCGTCCAGGGCGAGCGCGCGGGTCACCGTAGACGGAGGGCGGCCGTCGCGGCGTGCGACCGTGTCCATCGTGTCCTCGGCCATCCGCCGCCAGGTGGTGAGCTTGCCGCCGACAATGGACACCATCCCTGCCGGACCGTCCAGGACGGCGTGGCTGCGCGAGAGCTTGGCCGAGGCGGACTGGTCGGCGCCCTTGCTCTTGATGAGGGGGCGGTAGCCGGCATAGGTCGCCAGGATGTCCCGGCGCTCCAGCGGGACGCGCAGGTAGCGGTTGCAGGTCTGGAGCAGGTAGGCGACGTCCCGCTCCGTCGTGGCGGGATCGTCCAGGCCGCCGCCCTCGGTGTCTGTCGTGCCGACGAGGACGCGCCCTCCCCAGGGCACGAGGAAGAGCAGACGGCCATCGTCGGTTTCGGGCAGGACGATCGCCTTGTCGGTCATCGGGAGTGTGTCGCGGGAGAAGACCAGGTGAACGCCTTTGGCCGGCTCGACCGAAAGCTGAGACGGGAGGCCGGTCAGCTCCTCGACCCGCTGCGCGAAGACGCCGGCGGCGTTGACGACATGGCGCGCACGGACCGTGTACGTCCGGCCCGTCTGCGTGTCCCGGACATGGGCGGCTTTGATGCAGCCATCTGCGATGTCGAAGCCCGTGACTTCGGCATAATTCGCGGCCCATGCGCCCTGCCGGACCGCCGTCCGGAGGACGGTGATCGTCAGCCGCGCATCGTCCGTCTGGCCGTCGTAGTAGGTGAAGGCGTGGCTCATGCCTTCGGCTTGGAGGGCGGGGGCGTCGCGCTGGGCTTCGGCGAGCGTCAGCCGGCGGTGACGCCGGATGTTGAGCCTGCCCGCCAGCAGGTCGTAGAGCAGCAGGCCGGACCCGACGACGAGGTCCAGCCCCAGCCCGAACGGCGGGATGAACGGCGTCCCAAGCGGACGCCGGTTCCACCGGTAAAGCGGCAGGACGAAGGCGAGGGGGCTGACGATCCACGGGGCGTTTTGGAAGAGCAGCCCGCGCTCGACCAGCGCCTCCCGGACCAGGGCAAAGTCGCATTGGGGCAGGTAGCGGATGCCGCCGTGAACCAGCTTGGTGGACTTGCTGCTGGTCCCCGAGGCGAAGTCCGCCTTCTCGACCAGGCCGACGCGGTAGCCGCGCGCGGCGGCATCCAGGGTGACCGCCACGCCGGTGATGCCGCCGCCGATGACGAAGACGTCCACCCCGTCCCGCGCCATCCGCTCCAGCGCGGCGACCCGCTCCTGCTGCGAGAAAGGCTCCATCGCACGCTTCTCTTCCTGTCTCGTCTGAAGCACCGGCACGGAGAACTTGGGGCCGCCGTCTCGCGCGGGTGGCAGCCTCTAGTGTCAGGCAGCTTTATCCCGCTCTTCCAATGCTGAGAGGCGGTAATCTGCCGAGACTTCTTGCCGCAGCCCTTCCACATACGCGCGTGCTTCGCTGGTCATGGTGTGGATGTGGCTGACATACGCCTCGGCGATGACGGGGAAGACGCGAGCGTTTTGTTCGTCCACGTCGCGCCGCAAGCCTTCGAGCGCATCGGAAGCCCACGCGATCTGCCCCAGCGCTCCTGCCAACTGTGTCAGGTTGTTGATCAAAGAATGAGCGCCTAATCAGGAGACCTTCTCTACCAAGCGTTTCGGCTCTCCGCCGTGCGTAGCGAGGCCGTTGCTGGACGGTGACGGCTGTGTTTCGGGGAGCGTCTCTACGAATTCCCTTACTTCCGCCAGAACCCGGCGGAGTTCGTTCAGCGGCCCGGCGGAAGTCGTCGGCAGGAGGGCCGCATCCGTCTGCTGGGCGTGTCGGCGCAGTCCTTCCAACATATCCGCCCATCCGGCGATGTATTGAAGCGATCCAGCAAGTTGTTGCATATTTTCGATCACAGTGTCACCTCCACGACCCCTTTAGGTATCCCTTGACGGTCCGAATCAAACATGTCTGTGCCGCCCAGCAGCGGAGAAATTTCCCGCAGAGACAGGGGCAAAGCAAACACGTCGCCCTGAAAACCAGCCGCGCGGCAACTCTGATAATCCGTCAGCGCCCGTGCCTCGGCGTCTGTCTTCAAGCAGGACTTCCGTGTCCCCATCATAGAGAAAGAACAGGTCGAAGTCGCCGGGCGCGGCCTTCTCGGAGATAAAGCTGCCATCCAGGATAATCAGCCCAGACAGGCTATGCCTGCGGGCCGCATCGCGCCAATCTAGCAGGCCGGACAGGACGGCGGCGCGGCGGCTGCTGAGAGGGCCGCCGAAGCGGGCGGCGATCTCGTCCAGGTGGTCGGGTGGTGGCCTTCGGGCAGCCAGCCGTCGGGCCGGAATTCAGGCAGCGGCATGATGTACCTCCATGTTGGGCGGACACTCTTCCATGGTTTCTTCCCGTCGGTCGGACGGGAGGGCGGAAGAAAGGCGACAGGACAGAAAAAGAGGGCGAACACAAGGTTCGCCCCTACGGGTGTCGGTTACTCGTCTTCGTCTGCCGCTTCGGCTTCTGCCGCGCCGTAATCGTCGGCCATGTCGGCGAGGGCGGCGTCGGAAAGGGTCAGCGCGACGGCGTTGGGGATGTCGCCGCTCGGGATGTCCAGCGTGTCGTCGTCGGCGGTGTCGGCGGCGAGGATGCCGGCGACACGGACGGCGGGGGCGGGTCCGGCGGGTTCGCCGAAGGCGACTTCGGTGTCCGCAGTGATGTCCAGGGGGAACGTTTCGGTCATAGTCTCGGTGACGGTCTCGGCGGGGGCGGGCGTCCGGCGCGGGGGGAGGCCGGGGAGGAGGGCGCCTTCGGCAAGCTTGGCTTCGCGCTCGGCGTCGCGGCGGGCGCGGGCGGCGGCGCGGCGGCGCTGCCAGCGGCTGCGGCGGGCGGGGGCGCCTGAACCGTCGCCGTCACCGGCCTCATCACCACTGCCTTCGGCGGCGCCAGCCTCGTCCCCATCGGTTTCGTCGCTGGGCAGGGTCACGGCCTGCAATTCGAGCGCGGCGATGGCCGAGGCCGGCGGGGAGGGGTCCAGGCCGGGGATGAGGCCGGGGATGGTGTCCAGCTCCGTCAGCAGGCCGACGGAAAGGTCGGGCGGCGTCTGCTCGCGCGAGGAGCGCGGCGGGGGCGAAACGCGGGGCGGCTCGGAGACAAGCGGCGGCTCGGCCACTTCGGCGCTTTGGGCCGGAAGGTCCAGGCCGGTGGCGGCGGCCAGCTCGCGGCCCTCCCCCCAGAGGAACAGGCGCGTGGTGCGGGCGCGGACGAAGGCGCGGAAGGAGCGGGTGTTGGCGGCGATGATCTTGTCATCGCCGACGTCGTAGACCGATGCCTTCCGGGGCAGGCTGATCGTGCGCTGGCCGGTGAAGGGGCCGTGGAGGGTCAGGGAGCCGTCCGCCCCGGCGTAGACGATGTCGTCCTGGCCGTCGTAGACGGGGACGCCGGCATAGGCATACAGGCCGCGCAGGAGTTCGGTGGTCAGATCGGGGTCGCCGAAGAAGACGGACTTCCAGCCGCCTTTGTGCTCACGGGTGGCGAGCGACGTCGCGCCCGTCGAGACGTACTCGGCCACGACGGTCGCCTGCGGGTCGGACACGGCGTAGAGGGGGTTCAATATCTCCTCCGAGCCGATCCTTTTGACGCCCCGGATGCGGTCGGTGATCGGGTGCTTGGCTTCCGTCGGCTGGCTGCCGCCGCGCGAGTTCCAGGGCTGCGGGCGCAGGGCGATGCCGACGACTTCGCCGACTTCCTCACTGGCCGGGCCGTTCTCGTCGAAGACGCCGGGCGCGTAGAGCCAGGCCAGGGTCTTGCCGGGCTTTTGCAGCTTTTCGCGGACGGCGGCGCGCTCCTCGGTCGTCAGCCGCAGGGCGTTCAGGAACAGGTACAGCTTGGCATCGGGAAAGTTCGGGCGCGTGATGTCGCTTTGCAGGTAGAAGCCGACCGAGCCGCCCGCGCGCAGCAGCAGGTCGCGCGTCCGGCCAACCAGGTGCGTCGCCAGGCCGTTCGGGTCGTTCTTCAGGTAGCGCAAGGAGGCTTCGTCTACTAAAACGGCGACATCGGGGGCGGGGACGGGGTTGGGGACGAGGCGTTCCCAGCGCCCGGATTGGGCGGCGAGGCCACCGAGTTCGCGCCAGATATCGGGGGAGTTCAGCCAGCCCTGGCCCCACAGGTCCATCCACGTCACGCCCGCGCGGTGGGCGAGGGCCGCGCCGAAGTGGCGCTGGTGGATGGCCTGGGTGTCCGCGCCGCTGGCAATCTTGGGGTTGTAGGTGTCGTCGGTCTCCCCTTCAGCGAGGAAGGTCTTGGTGTCGTCCTCGACCAGCCACAGCTTGCCGTGCAGGGCGACCGAATCCAGCGGCGCGGGAAAGGCGGCGGGGCTGCCCGCGCCGCGCCCGGCGTAGGAGTTCGGCCCGGCCACGATGTCAATGTGCGGGGACGAGAGCAGCTTGCCGAGCGCAAGATGGCCCGAATCGCTGCGGGCCGCGAATTCCAGGGTGTAGCCGTAGGAGGCGGCGACGATCAGGCGGCCCAGCGAGAGCGTTTTGATGGCTTCGGCCAGGCCGGCGATGACCTCGGCGACCAGTTCCGACGAATACTGGGCGTAATCCGGCCAGCGGCCTTCGCGCCGGGCCGCGTAAAGGGGCGTGCCGGTCTTCTTGACGGTCGCCGTTTTGCCGTGCCAGTCGGGGACAGCCGCGTCCTCCCAGGTGACGTCGGCGTCGTGCCAGGCGGCGCGCAGGGCGTGGAGGGCCTGATACTTGGCATGGAGCCAGTGCTGGAAGGCGATCTGGTTGGGCTGGGACAGGTCATAGCCCGCGTCGGCGTCGTAGAACCACTCGCCCCGGTCCAGGTGGAAGCCCAGAACCCGGTCGCCGCCGGGCGTTCCGGGGTCGGCGAAGTGGGCGATCAGAGCGTCGAGCGCGTCCACGCAGTCCGCCCAGAACTCGGTCGAGGCGAGTGAAACGTCGCCCTCCTCGCCCCCGGCGTACCGGGCCATCTGGTCCGCATGGGTTCGCGCCCAGTAGTTGGTCGGGAAGAACTGGAGGCGCGGCAGGACGTAGCCGTCCGGGTCGGCGGCCAGAATCTGCTGGACGAGAGCGTCAATGGCCCCAAACGAGCGGTCGCCATAGGCATTGCGCAGGGGTAGATACATGACGCCCGAAAATAGGTGGAGGCCGTTGGCGGCGGCTTCGCGAATCTGTGCCTCGACGGTTTCGCCGTCGGGGGCGGTTTCGGCGTTGACGAAGAAGAAGTAAGGCGCGTGGCCTTGCCCGTTGATGGAAATCTTCGGCAGCCCCCGGCCCTCGTGCCGGACGAGGGCCGTCAGGCGCGGAGCCTGCGCCTCGTCGGCGGGCGGCAGGACCGGCGGGACGATGCGCGGGGCGACAAAAGTGGGCGCGGCGGGCGGCGGGTAGGAGACGAAGGCGTCGTCCTCATCCTCTTCGGGCGCCACGGGTTCGGCGATCGTTTCGTCGAGCAGCAGGCCCGCGCCCGCCGCTTCCAGCATTTCCGTCGTCGGCTCGTCCGCCCCGCCCCGGCGGCGGCGGGAGCGGCGGGAGCGTTTCCCGCGTCCCCCAGCCTCGTCGGCGGGTTCCTCCCCGGAAACGGACGGCTCGACGGGCGCTTCCACGTCGGGCAGTTCGAGGCCGGGCGATGCCGGGCTGGGGGGCGCGGGCGGCATTTCCAGGACTTCGGCCGCGCCGCGCCGCCGTCCGCGACGGCGGGCGGGCGCCGCTTCCTCCTGCGGCGTTCCTTCGGCGAAGGCGGCGGCCTCCGTAGCGGCTTCCGGCAGGGCAGTTTCCGCCGCTTCGGCGGTCGCTTCAGCCTGGCGGGACGGTCCACGACGGCGTGATGGGGGCACGTTGGCGGGCGGTTGGGCGGCTTCCGCGCTTGCGGCTTCGACGGGGGCCGCTTCCGGCTGCCGGGCGCTTCCGCGCCGGCGTGACGGGGCGGCGGGCGCAGGCGGTTCGTCAATAGGCGCGGGCGCTTCGACGGCGGGCGCAGACGTTTCAGTGGCGGGCGCTTCTTGTGACGCGCCGGTCCGCCGCCGCCGGCGGCGCGGGGCGGGTGCAGGCGCTTCAGCGGCAGGAGCGGGCGTCTCCACGGCGGGCGTTTCCGCTGCACCGGTCCGCCGCCCCCGGCGGCGCGGGGTGGGCGCGACGTCCGCCGCGTCTTCGGCTACGGGGGCGGGGGCACTCGGACCGGGCGCGGCAGGCGTCTCGGCGACGGCTTCGGGGACGGCTGGCCGCCGCCCGCGACGGCGCGTAGGCGCGGCGTCCGCCGCCTGGGCGGGTGCGGCGGGCGCTTCGGGTTCGGGTGGGGCGGCTTCAGCGGTCGTCTTGCGCGTGCCGCGCCGTCGCGTCGGTTTGGGCCTGGCTTCTTCTGTGGGCATGGCCGGGTCGGTCAAAGCGGCGTCATTCGAGACGACGTTCTCCGAGGAGTTCTCGGAAGAAGGCGCGTCCGAGGCCACCGGCGGCGTCTCGACCGACGCCGCATCCGGGGCGGCGGGCGAGGACGCAGGGGTGCGTCGTGTCCTGGGCATGATAAATTTTATGTCTCCGTGCGTGAAAATGGCGCGTCCCTATCCATCGCTTTCGACAACTCAATGGGGACGCTGACACCATTATACTAGATTCCGGCCCTCCTGTCAAAGTCTGCATCGTACAGGGGCAGGATTCGGCACCCAGCAAGCGAACTTAAGGGGACGGGTCTTTTTCCAAGCCGTGCAACTTTTCACAGGTTGGCGGGTCAAAGAAACTGGGACAGAAATTGGGAGGCGCATTGATGGTCAATCCCAGCGAATACGGGCAGTGGTACTATTTGATCTATTTGCTGCCGGGCGGCGTGGCCCTGCTCCTGCTGCTGCTTTCGGGCTTGGGGGGCGGGATGCACCATCACCACGGCCTGGGGCATCACGGCGGGCAGGGTCTGGGGCACCACGCGGCGGGGCATCACGCGCCCGCCGCGCACGGGCACGCGCCGTCCCATACACCGGCGCAGGCGCATGGGCAGGCGCGCGGGGCGGGGACGGCGGGGCGGACGCCGCCGTCGCTGACGGCGTTTTTCGGGCTGGGGCGCGTCCCGGCGCCGCTCGTTTGGGGGAGCGCGCTGCTGGGCTGGGGGTTGTTCGGCTTTTGGGGGACGCAGCTTTGGGAGAGTCACTTGCACCTGCCCGCCGCGTTCGCCCTGCCCGCCCTGGCGACGGCCCTGGTTGGGGCGCTGGTGACGCAGAAGGCGACAGTGGAGACGGCCTCGCGCCTGCTGCCGCGCGACGAATCGTATGCAGTCGGCAATGTCGAGCTGTGCGGCCTGACCGGGACGGTCGTGTTCGCCACGGACGAGGCGCGGGGACGGGTGCATGTGTATGACGCGCACGGGACGCTGCATGACGTGTCGGCGCGGAGCGCGCCGGGGCAGGGACAGATCGCGCGGGGGCGGCGGGCGCTGGTAACGGATTACGATGCGGCGCGGGATCAGGTGATCGTGGAGGAAGTGGGCTAGACACACAGCGGGCCAGAGGCACACACAGCCACGCAGAGAAGGGCGGCCACGGGGGGGGCCGCCCCTACCGCCCGCGAGACGTAGGGGCAGGCCCCCCGTGCCTGCCCTTCAGCAAGGAGAATGACAATGGGAGTGGTAATGATGCTGATAGGCGCGGCCCTGATGATCGGGCCGCTGTTCGTGCCGATGATCGGCTTTCTGGGAAAGGCCGTGCTGGGCGTCGCCGGGCTGGCGGTCTTCCTCATCGGGCTGGTGGTGACGGTCTGGACATCGCTGTATAAGAAGACGTCGGCAGACCAGGCGTTCGTGATGACTGGGCAGGGCGGCTCGCGCGTCGTGCTGGACGGCGGCGCGCTGGTCATCCCGATCTTCCACCGGATCACCGAGGTCAACCTGCGGACAATGAAGCTGGGTGTCAACCCGCACGGGCCGAACGCGCTAATCACGCACGACAATTTGCGCTCGGACATCCTGGCGCAGTTCTACATCCGGGTGCAAGCCGACCGGGAGCATATCCTGAACGCCGCCCGGTCGCTGGGGGACAACTCGGTCAATGCGGAGAATGTCGAGAACCTGGTCAGCGAGAAGCTGGTTTCGGCCCTGCGCGCCATCGCCTCGCAGATGGACCTGTTCGAGATCCACACCAAGCGCGACGAGTTCGCCGAGCGGGTCAAAGAGCACGTCCAGTCGGACTTGGAGGCGAACGGGCTGCTGCTCGAAAGCGTCACCATCTCGGAACTGGACCAGACGGACCCGTCGGAGCTGTCGGACAACAACGTCTTCGACGCTCAGGGCAAGCGCAAGATCACGGAGATCACGGCGGCGGCGATGGTGGAGCGCAACAACCTGGAACGAGCGGCAGAGCAGGCGCGCAAGAACCAGGACGTGACGACGCGGCAGTATATCCTGAATTTGGAGCGCAACCAGGCCGAGGCCGAGGCGAACCAGCACACGGAGATTTTGAAGATTCAGGCGGACAAGGACCGCGAAGCGCAGGAAGCGCAGATCGGGCAGCAGCGGGCGGTCGAGACCGCCCAGATCGAGAAGCAGCAGGCTGTCCAGACGGCGGAGATCGCCCGCGAGCAGGCCGTCGAGGTCGCCCGCGTCGGGCAGGAAAAGGCCGTGCGGACGGCCACCATCGCCCGCGAGCAGGAATTGCAGACGGCGGCGGTCGTGCGCGACCAGGCGGTCGCGCTGGCCGAGCGCGTCAAGCAGATCGCCGTGGCGAACCAGGAGGCGGAGCGCGCCCGCGCGGAGGAAAAATCCCTGATCGCCCAGGCCGCGCAGGAGAAGGCGAACCAGGAGGTCGTCTCGGTGACGCAGATCGCCGAGGCCGAGCGGGACGCCAACAAGAAGCTGATCGCCGCCCGACAGGAGATCGAACGGGACAAGATCCGCCTCCAGACCGAGGCGCAGGTGTCCGCGTTTACCCGCGTCACGAACGCCCAGGGCGAGCAGGAGGCCGCTGCCAAGCAGGCCGAAGCCCGGCTGCAACTGGCGCAGGCCGAGGCGCAGTCGCGCGAGCTGGTGGCGCGCGGCGAGAAGGCCCAGCAGCTTGTTCCGGTCGAAGTTGCCCGCGAGAACGTCAGCGTCGAGCAGGCGCGGGTGGACGTCGAGCGCAAGCAGCTCGAAAACCGGCAGGAGTTCGCCCAGGCCGGCATCCAACTGGAACTGGAAAAGCTGCGGATTCAGGCCGATAAGGAGGTGCAGCAGGAGTTCGCCCGCGCCCTGGCGTCGTTCCTGTCGCACGGCAACATGACGCTGTACGGGACGCCCGAAACGGCGCAAAAGATGATGGACAACATGGCGAAGGGCTTCGGCGTCCGCGCGATGGCCGAGGGCTTCCTGTCCGGCTCGAACGGGAATGGGACCGGCAACGGCCACGCGGCGAACGGGACAGGTCAGGTGGACGCCCTGATCGGCAATCTGGGCAGGCTGGTCGGCCCGGCGTTGGAGAAGCTGACCGGCCAGGGTTCGGCGACGCCCGCGCAGGCGGACGCCATCGCCCGCGCGCTGGCCGCCAATCCGCAGGCATTGCAGGCCATTGCGGACGCGCTGGCGGAGGGCGAGAAAGAGGACGGAAAGGGCGCCGGAGCGCAGGTCGTGGCGGTGAAGGCGGGCGCGGCCCGGCCAGTGGCCGTGGTGAAGTAGGTCCGGCCCTGAAGGAACCTGGCCTTCAGGCCAGGTTCCTTCAGGGCTGGATCAGGCTTAGGCAGGAGGTCTATCAGATTGTTGGGACATAAGAACTTCCCGTGAACTATTCCCCCGTCTGTGCGTCCCAGTAAAAAACCCTGTCTCTTTCGAGGTATCCCTCATGCGTCTCTCACGTCTCTCACTCGCCCGACTCAGCCTGCCGCTGGCCGCCTTCGGCCTACTCGCGGCGCTTCCCGCGCCCGCGCAGACCGTCTACACCGTGCCCTCATCCAACCCGTTCCCCCAGTATCCCCAGCCCAGCCAGCGGCGGCGCGGCAGGACGCGCAACAATCCCAACGCGCAGAACAATCCCAACGCGCAGAACAACCCCAACGCGCAGAACAATCGGACGCCGCGTACCAACCCGCAGCGCCGCACCCAGAAGCGGCTGCCGCCGGCCCCGCCGGTGGATAACGAGGAGTCGGTCAACACCGCGCCGGCCGTGAGCGCGAACGGGACACTGTATTTCGGGTCGTGGAACCACGAAGTCACGGCCCTGGACCAGACCACGGGCGCGGCCCGCTGGAAGTTCACGGCGGGCGACATGGTCAACGCTTCCCCCGCCATCGGGCCGGACGGCAGCGTGTACGTCACCTGCCGCGACAAGAACGTGTACGCGCTGGACGGCAAGACGGGGGCCAAGCTCTGGCAGTTTACGACGGCGGGCCGCCTCGCCACGCGCCCCGCCGTCGCCGGGGACTTGGTCTATGTCGGGACGTCCGATAAAGACAAAAAAGTGATCGCGCTGGATGCCAAGACCGGAGCGAAGAAGTGGGAGCAGGCGACGCAGACGGCGGCCTCCTCGCCCGCGATTGGCTCGAACGGGCTGGTTTACGTCTCGGCGGGTAAGCTGTATGCGCTGGACGGCGCGACGGGGGCGATCCGCTGGAGCCAGGACCTGACCGTCCTGCCCGCCCAGGCGCCGACGGTCGGGCCGACCGGCACGGTCTATGTCGGCACGGCGGACGCGCAGTTGCTGGCCCTGGACGGGACGACGGGCAAGACGCTTTGGAAGTTCGCGACGGGGGACAGCCTGGACTACCCGGTCGTGGTGGGGCCGGACGACATGCTGTACGCCAGCGCCCGGAAGCTGTTCGCGCTGCGGACCAACGGCCAGGAGCGGTGGGAGCGGACCGGGGACGGCACGGCCTGGTCGGCGCCCGCCGTGGGTGCGAACGGCGTCCTGTATACCGGCTACAGCAACTCGAAGGTCTACGCGCTGGATGCCGCCACGGGGCGCACGAAATGGGAGTTTGCCACCAACGACGGCCTGCTCTGCTTTCCCGCCCTGGGCGCGAACGCGGCGTACTTCCAGTGCGAGGGCGACAGCAAGGTCTACGCCCTGAACCGCCAGACGGGCCGAATGCTCTGGACGGCGGCTCAGGACGCGACGCCGGGGGCGCAGACGGTCCTTGTGGCCGCGCCCGCGAAGAAATAGGACTCAGAGGTCCTGCCCGTTCCTTTGAGTGATAGCCGCCCTTTTCGAGTCGTCGGCCTCCGGTAGCCCTATGCCACAGAGGAGGCCGACGACTCTTTTTGCGTTTGCAGCAGGAATTTCCCCACAGAATGGGTAATCTTTCGTCGGCGCTTGATCGCATGTTCCTACAAGTTGTGTATTCGCCGGTATCGGCCACAAGAAGTGGGCTTTTAATAGAACCAGAGTGGAATTGAAACAACGCCGAACCCGGCCAGAAGAAACGTATCCACGCCCCTTTTAATAGAACCAGAGTGGAATTGAAACTAAGCCCGCAGGCGGAAACCTCGTTCAAGGGTTTTCGCTCCTTTTAATAGAACCAGAGTGGAATTGAAACAGGGCGTCCAGTGGACGCCCTCCGTCGGTGCGGTGGCGCTTTTAATAGAACCAGAGTGGAATTGAAACTAGTACACGCGAGACCCAAGCTTCAACAAGCACTTCATTCTGCCCTGCTTGACGGCAGCAGGCTACCGTTCAGTAAACGAAGCCCTGTTGGAATATGTCGAGCATGGCACCATCTATGAGAAAGCGGGCGCAGTCAACGCGCTCTACTGGGCCTCGTTTCGGTTCAAATACCGCCCAGAAGTGACCAATCGGTTTTGGAACCCTGAGACGGAAGAGCCGTTTTGGGAAAAGCTGACGCCGGAATGTCTCGAAGAATACAAGGCTACGAGGGACATCCCCCATAAAATGCAGTGTGCGTTCCTGAAAGTTTTCATCAACGACAATGATCTGCACATCCGGCGGAGCATCATCGCGCGACTGAACATCAACCCTGAAGACTATCCCGCAGAATTGCATCCGCTGGTCTCCAAAGCATTGGACATTGCGGTAAACCACCCGGATGAGTACATCCAGAACCGCATTCAGTTAAAATTGGGCAAAGAGCGGACTATAAAGCCGCTCCCCCACCGCCCGTAGTCAGAACAGCAGGATTAAATCGTGACACGAATCAAAATCTGTGGCATTACCAATAGACCGGATGCGCTGGCGGCGGCGGAGGCCGGGGCGGACGCGCTGGGTTTTATCGCCGTTCCCGGCAGCCCGCGCTTCGTTGACGCGCAAAGTTACTTTGAGATCACAGAGAACTTGCCGATCTTTATCCAGTGCGTCGGCGTGTTTCAGCGGCCCGGCGACGAAGAGGATTACATGCCGGATTATGTCCAGCATTACAAAGACACGCCCGAATCGTCCCGCGCTTCCGGCATGGCTTGGTCTCGCATTCGCGCCTTTCGAATGCGCGATGAGTCTACACTTAGGGAGATTGAAGCTTATCCCGATCCGGTCGGGGCGATCCAGCTGGACGCCTACCACAAGGCGATGCTGGGCGGGTCGGGCGAGACCTTCGACTGGTCGCTGGCCGCGCGGGCGAAGGCGCTGACGGACAGGCCGGTCATCCTGGCGGGGGGGCTGACGCCGGACAACGTGCAGGACGCTTTGGAGGCCGTGCGGCCCTACGCCGTGGATGTGTCGTCGGGCGTCGAGTCGGCGCCGGGCGTCAAGGACCACGCGAAGGTCAGGGCGTTCGTGCGAGCCGTGCGCGAGTGGGACTTGCGGCAACCATAGAATGGTCGCCCTCACGGGGCTGAACCCCCGTGCTGTAGGAGTGCAAGCGCCCACCTGCGTGGGCGAAGAAGGCGCGTGGGTTATCCTCTGCCCGCGAAGGCGGGGAGTTGCTTTCTAAAGCACGGGGGTTCAGCCCTGTGACCGCTTGGCCGGTTTAATCCTGCTCCAAAATACCCACAATCTGCCGTGGAGGGAAAGACTATGGCAGAAGCATTGGGAACAAAGCTGTCCCAGCGGCGGCTGGGGTGGAGCGGGCTGAAAGTGCCGGCCCTCGCGCTCGGCGGCGCGGGCTGGGCGGCGTCTTCGGCAAAGTGTCGGACGAGGAAGCGATTGAGGCCGTCCGGTACGCCGTCGCGCAGGGCGTGGACTACATAGACACGGATGCCTCGTATGGCGACAGCGAGCGCAAGAGCGGGCGGGCGCTGGAAGGCGGGCTGCGGAAACGGGTCATCCTGTCCACCAAGACGGGGACGCACCCGGACCGGCAGGGCGACTACTCTTGGGACGGGACGCTGTGGAACATCGAGAACAGCCTGCGCCTGCTGAAGACGGATTATCTCGACCTGGCGCTGGTGCATGACCCCGAGGACATGGGGCCAGTGCTGGCGCGGCGCCTTCGACGCCCTGCTCTCGCTGAAAGAGCAGGGCGTCGTCAAGAGCGTCGGCCTGGGGCAGCGCCGCCACGACTTCCATAAGCAGGCCATCGAGGACGGGCGCGTGGACGTCATCCTCACGTATGCCGATTACAACCCGGTCCGCACGACGGCGCAGACGGACGGGCTGCTGGAACTGGCGGCTCGGCATGCGGTCGGCGTTATCAACGGTTCGCCCCTCGACCTGGGCGTACTCACCGGCCAGGACCCGGATAAAGCCCAGCCGTCCGTCTGGCCCAGCCTGCCCGAAGCGGAAAAAGACGCTGCGCGCCGGCTGTACCAGTGGTGCCGCGAGCGCGGCGTGGACGAGAAAGCCGTCGTGTTCGGCTTCTGCCTGCGCCAGCCGCTGATCGGCTGCACGCTGACCGGGGCGAAGACGCGGCAGGAAATCACGCAGGACTTGCAGGCCGCGACCGAGCCGCTGCCGGAAGATGTTTGGGACGCGCTGGCCGCCCTGCGCCTGCCGGAGCAGACGGCGGACGGATAGGGATCATCACCGCGCGGCGCTGAGGCAATCCGAACAGAAAGACTCCAACATGGACATCAGCGTGATCGGCGCGGGCGGGGCCATCGGGCGGGAGACCGTGACCCAACGGGTGGCGGGGCGGGTGCTGAAGCCGACCGAGCGGCTGCAACTGGTCGGCAAGCGCGGCGGGGCGTCCGAGCGCGTCCTGTTCGGGCTGCGCTCGGACCTGACGGACGCCTATGCCGGGGTCGGTTATAAGCCCCGTAAAAATACTTATGAAATTTTTCACCTAACCCCTTGACAACCCGCCAATAGCCCGCTATACTGTCTTCGGTAGGGGCGTCCTGTAACTTTTTCAACGCTTTTCCTGTTCCGCCCGTCCCCCTCCCTCCCTTCCTGTTCCGCCCGTCCCCCCTCCTCCGTTCCTGTTCTGCCCGTCCCCCCTCCTCCGTTCCTGTTCTGCCCGTCCCCCTGGGGACCTGATGACAACACGATGCCGCTGCCCATTGGAACCTGCCTGCCGCCCCTGAGCGGCGCGACCGAATGGCTTGATGAACCAGTCGCGACCGATGCCCTCCAGGGCCGTCCGACTCTGGTACAGTTCTGGGCCGTCTCTTGCCCGATCTGCAAGATGAACATGCCCCGCCTGCTGCGCTTCCTGGAAACCTACCAGGAGGACGGCTTGCAGCTTCTTTCGGTGCATATGCCGCGCATGGAGGCCGACATGGACGTAGCCAAAGTCCGCGCGGCGGCGGATGAGCTCGCCCTGACCGGCCCGTGCGCCATTGACAACGCGCACACGGTCGGCGACCTGTTCCAGACCGGCGGCGTCTGGCCGTGCTACTTCCTGTTCGACGCCGGGGGCCGCCTGCGCTCCCGCGCGGCGGGAAGCCTCGGCCTGAAGATGGCGGAGAACTCCCTGAAGCGGCTGCTGGCCCCGGAGCCGGTCGCCTAATCGCACCTAACGCTTACCAAGAAGGAGGACAAAGGGACAGCACTCATGCGTATCGAGGACCGTGAGGAGTATGTGGACATGGTCGCGCAGGCCGTGATTGACCGGATCGAGGAGCGTGACCGCCTCGCCGGTCTGGTGGACCTGGTAGTCCGCCGGGTCGTGGAACTCCAAGAACAACAGGCGGTGCTGGCAACAGCGCCGGAAGACCAGCAGACAGAAGACAAGGCAGAGGAGACACAGGATGCCGGAAAATGAAGAACAGACCAAGCCGGAGACGGCCAAAGAGCAGTTCGAGCGGGAGCGGCTGACGCGGCGGCAGGCGATGCGGAAGTTCGGGCTGACAGCAGGCATGGCGACTTTCGCCATGTTCAGTGTGGACGACCTGGCACGCATAGTGGGGAAGGCCATGCAGCAGCGGGCGGGGGACAACAAGATCGCCGCGCAGATCGCCCAGGAATTCCAGCAGGCGGGTATCGCGCTGGCAGATGTTTCAAATGCTTTGCCATATAAAGAATATGGAATAAAGTGCAAGGGCAATACAAACACGTATGGCAAGGCAAGCACATGTGCCGACTGTGTAAAACTAGGCTGTGATGCCGACTATCCCAGCGGAGAGTCAGCAGAAAAGTGCGTTACGGCAGCCGAAGGCTACTGCTAAATGTGAGCAATGCCGTGTGCCTTGCCTTTCACTCCAATAATGGGAAAATAAAAGCCATAGAGAGTGCTTTTGTTCTAACTCTTCCATTATTGGGGTGAGGGGCTTTACGATCCATCTCAGAATGGCATTTTTGCTTTGTCGGCAGAAGTAAAATTGACCAAGCAAGCTGTTTTGAGATAGCTTCTTACACCCAATCTTAAAACAATGAGAAACCTTACCTCCAAGCAAAAAGCAGGTGTTGCGTTTTTGCTTCTTCTGGTGCTTGCTATCAGCTTATACTTTCCACTCAGGGCATGGAAAGACAATCACGAATTGAAGGCAAATCAGTTGCAAATAGCTCGGAATGATGAGCGGATGCACATCATAGCCGCCAAAGACGAGTTAAAAATCGAAGGCATTATCAGTAAAATACAAAAAACAGGAGGCGTGTCAGACTCTGACTTAGGCTGGCTTTTGGACTCGTTGAAGAAAAACAATGGGGCAGGTCAGTCGCAAGAGATCGCTCGTGTAACAATACTTAATCCACTGGAACAGCTAAAAACTATTCCTTCATTACAGGAAGAGCAAATCTACCAAGCCGTAATTCCCATGCTTGGCAGTGACCCGGCATACAACGACACATTAGATAAAATTAGGGCTTCTGCGGTCATGCGCGTTCTGAAAGATAGGCGAGCCATCCCGTACTTACTGCCATTGCTAAATGCCCCTGACACCACAGATGGTCAGCTTCGTATCCATGCCCAGGCAGCTTTGGATGCCATTGGCTATAAATCTTAATAGATCTATGACTATTATGCCTGAGCGGAGGCTGCCTGATGTTGAATGGAATCGATCTAATCATATCGACTGTTTGCCGGGAAGATAACTATCTTGATGCAACTCTGAAGAGCTTGAACACAGACCAACCCATCAACATCAACACACCGCTGAGTCTAGTTGTTGGCTCACCAGATACGACCTACCTTAACCATCATCAATCATGCCCAGGAGTTACTGTTGTTGAAATGGGACCAAACATTTGGGCATGGATTAAAAATAATAGCGTGTTCCATCGAGCGAGTTGGAATTACTACCGTTGCCTTACCCAATGCGTCAGGGGTACACGAGGGGCACTAATTTTTGAAGATGACGTCCAGTTTGCACATGGTTGGCGTCCCCGCTTGGATTGCACCCTGACCACATTGGAGGAACGCTATGGTACAGATTTTGTGCTAGCTGTATACGCGCCGTTAGAACTTGCCTTTCATGGACAACTTTATGCTGAGTACCCCCGTAGGAGGTTCTTTGGCACTCAAGGAGTCTATTACCCAGCTAAAACACGAGACCGCTTCGCAAAATACTTGAAAGCTCATGGACTAGTGGCCAATAAAAAAGGCTACGACTATCTTCTGAGAGACTTTTTGCTACAAGCCGATCTGCCACTGTTTGCTACAACCCCCAGCCTTGTCCAGCATATCGGAAAGAAAACAACCGGTTTAGGAGTATGGCACCAGGCACCCGGTTTTATGGAAGATGTCACAATGGAACCGACTGAGCAAGTTGAATGAAAAACTTGTTCGCCTGCCTGGTGCATGAGAAGCCCGACGCGATTTGGGACCTGGTATGCAACCTACGTTGCCTCGACCCCGCTTCAAGTGTATTGCTCTACAACAGCGGGAGCACGTCTTTGTTGGAGGACTGCCGCTTTCGTACCGACTCGTGCGTCTTCATTCACCCACACCCGAAGCCACAGCGTTACGGCGCACTGCATGGGTATATGACCGACTGCCTGCGGTGGGCGTGTCAGGACCGAGACTTTGACACCATCACCAATGTTGACTCGGATCAGCTGCTGCTGCATCCGGGTTACACGGAACGGCTGGCAGAAATCACGAGGCAGCACCCGAACCTCGGTATGGTGCGGAGTTCCCCCGCGATGGTAGGCTGGCCGACAACCGGATCGCAAAGCCTGATTCCTCTGGGTTTCGTGGAGGGGCTAAACGCCTCGGTCGTCATCAGCTACCCGCAGTATACGGCCCTCAACGAGTTCAAGGCGTGGTCTCCCTTCCTGATGAAGTTCGGCAACAGTTCCCAGCATCATTTCAACGGCCTCAACCACTTCCCAAAATGGACCTTCTGGCCGGGCACGGTCTTCAGTCGGCAGGCCGCGAAGGCCATCCTGAACCTGCTTGACACCAACATCTACCTGCGCGCCCTGATCGGGCGCAGCCAGATATTCGCGACCGAGGAGATAGTCTTTCCGACGCTGGTAAGCCTGCTCGGTTTTGACCTCGTGCAGACTCCGTTCGATGAAGCCTGCCTGCGATTCAAGACCAGGTACTCGGTTGATATGTTGGAGGAAAGCCTGCGCCTGCCCAATCGCTTCTGGATGCACCCCGTACCGCGCGACATGAACGACCCCCTGCGGGCGCATCTCCGCGCCCATTACCGGCAATACCAAGCCTGACGAAGCGCCCTCTGGGAGTGCCTGCCATGCGTTCGACGCGCCCCGCCGCCCGCCTCGCCATCCCGAAGATCATTCACCACACCTGGATCGGCGACGACCCGCTGCCCGAAGGTGCTCAGGAGATGATTAAGAAGTGGCGACACCACCACCTGGAGTGGGAGATGCGCCTGTGGACTAGAGGCAATCTGCCGCCGATGCAAAACCAAGCGCTCTACCACAGCAGCAAGAACACGGGCCACCGCGCCGATATACTGCGCTATGAGCTGATGCACCAGTTCGGCGGCGTCTATGTGGACATGGATATGGAGTGCCAGAAACCAATAGACGACCTGATCAAGAACTGCGAGGGCTTCGCCGGTTGGATACAGCCGACCAGGGTGGAGACATGCATCCAGTATCTAGAGATCGCCATCCTCGGAGCGGTCCCCGGTCACTCTCTTTTCGCGAGGGTCTTAGATGAAATTCCAGCCTCGTTCGCGGCGCACGAGAGCGAGAGCGTTTCGGTCCGAACCGGCCCGCAGTTTTTCCAGCCGCAGTACCTGGCGTGGCGGGCGGAGGGCGAACAATACCGGGGCGAACACCGAGACTTCCGCCTTTTCCAACCGTCCCTGTTTTATCCCTACATCTGGGAGGAGAAGGAACGCGGCTGGGACGCGCACCCGGAGGCTTACGCCGTCCACCGCTGGTGGGCCTCCTGGGTGAGCCAGGGCGATGCCTAAACTTGCCCCCGGCGAGCAATCAAGCACCGGCTCAATCAGCTTGGCGGGAACCGAAACAAGTTCACAGGGAGCTTACCCAATGTCGTTGGATAAGATCAACATCGTCATCTCTACCATCTGGCGCGAGAAAGACTATCTTGAAGCCACCCTAGACAGCCTGGCATCAGAGCAGTCCCCAAATGTGGATCAGCCTGTTTGCTTAGTCGTCGGCTCGCCGGTGACCACGCACCTGGAGCGCTACCGCTCGCAACCGGGAATCGCTATCGTCGAGATGGGGCCTAACACTTGGGCCTGGATCAAGAACAACTTCACCCACCAACGGGCGGCCTGGAACTATTACCGATGCTTGACTCAGCCCGTAGCCGGGGCACGGGGCACGTTGATTTTAGAGGATGACATCCGCTTTGCCCGAGGCTGGCGGGCGCGGCTCGACACTACGCTGGGCGCTCTGGAGGAGCAATACGGCCCAGACTTCGTGCTTGCGGTCTATGCCGCGTGGTTCTCCAAAACAAAAGAGAAAAGCTACAGTCGGCTCTATGTTGAGTATCCCCATGACGCTTTTTCCGGTACACAGGGCATTTACTACCCTATGAAGGTGCGACAGGGGTTTGCGAAACATCTGAAGGCACATGGCTTGAAGGCAAGCGGAGAGCACTACGACATTATCTTGAAAAAGTATCTGATCCAGTCCGGCATCCCGCTTTTCGCCACTGCCCCTTGCCTGATCCAGCACATGGGCAAGACGAGTGTGATTGACACCCCCTGGCACGAATCTTGGGATTTTGTCGAGGATGTGACGGTCAGCCCTGAGTGTTATCAGCTAACTCTGCCCGCAAGGACTGAAACAAAATGAACAACCCCGCCCAAGTGGGCCAGCCCGCCCCCGACTTTTCCGCCCCCGCCGCCTTCCCCGGCGAGGCCCTCAGCGGCCCCCTCCAGACCGTCCGCCTGGCTGACTACCGGGGACGCTGGCTCGTCTTCTTCTGGTATCCCCTGGACTTCACGACCGTCTGCCCCACCGAGATCACCGCGCTGTCCGACCGGATGGATGAGTTCGCCGACCGGGAAACGGACGTTCTCGGCGCGTCCACCGACTCGGTCTACTCCCACCGCGCCTGGATGGGGGTGGGGCGCGAGCGGCAGGGCATCGCGGGCCTGCGCTTCCCGCTGCTGTCGGACAAGACGGGGCGGATCGCCCGTGCCTACGGGGTGCTGCTGGAAGAGGAAGGCGTGGCCCTGCGCGGCTTGTTCCTCATTGACCCCGAAGGCGTGATCCAGTACGCGGTGACGCACAACCTGAACGTGGGGCGGTCGGTGGATGAGACGCTGCGGGTCTTGGAGGCGATCCAGTCGGGCGGGCTGTGCGGGTCGGACTGGAAGCCGGGTCAGGAAATGCTGGCGTGAGGCGATGCCGGCGCAGCGAAGGCAGAGGTGCAGGAGGAGAGCACGGGCACAGAGGAGGGCGCGATGAATCGCGCCCCTACGTCTTGCCGTTCATCTTGTAGACGAACGCCAGCACTTCGGCCACGGCGCGGAACAGTTCGGCGGGGACTTGCCGGCCCACATCCAGCGTCGCCAGCGCGCCCGCCAGGGCGGGGTCCTGCCGCAGCGGGACGTCATGGTCGCGGGCGACCCGCAGGATTTCTTGCGCTAGGAAGCCGTCGCCTTTGGCGACGATAGAGGGCGCGGCCTCGCCTTCTTTGGGCGCATACCGCAGGGCGATGGCAACTGTTGGGTCTTGCATGAAAGTGTCCTTTCCATGGACTAAACGAGTTGGTCTATGTAGGCGCGCGGGGTCGTGAAGGCTTCGCCGCCGGGCCAGAGCGGCGGCCATTCGGCCTGCGCGCGGCAGACGACATCGCAGGACGACCAGCCGGCGCGGCTGAACGCATCTACCAGCAGATCGGCGTGGCGTCCCAGAAGACGCGCCGCCGACGCCTTTTCCGCGCCCAGCCGGCAGCTCAGGCTCCCGGCCAGCCGCCCCGTCAGGTCCGCCTGCACCCGGCCCAGGCGGGGCGGCGTCAGCCGGAGGGTGACGCGCAGGACCGGCTCGTCTTCCGTCTCCCCGTCCGTCTCCCGCCCCGGCAGCCACAGGCGCGTCTCGGCAATGGTGGGCAGGCCGTCGAAGGCCAGCGGCAGGGCGAAATACAGGGGCAGATCGGGCCGTCCGGCGTGGGCCGTCAGCGATGCTTGATTCAGAAGCTGCTGCCCTTCCAGCAGGGATGCCACGCCGTCCGCCTCGGCCCGCAGGGCGTGGTCGCCCGACGACTGCGCCAGCCGCAGCAGGGCTGTTCGTAGGTCGGCGATTGGCAGCGCCTGCGCTCTGTCCTCCGCAGCCGCCATCAGCCGGTGCTCCGTGCTGCGCCCGACCTGGAGCACCATCTCCCGCAGGTGCCGCGCCTGCGCTTCCGGGGCAGTCCCCGCTTCCACGCCCAGCCCCAGCCACATCCTGACCTGCTCCGGCAGCGCCCCTCGACCCGCCTGGTTGTCCGAGGCGCCCAGCACCGCCGTCAGCGCCCGCAGCGCATCCGGCGAGGTCGGCAGAGCCAGCGTCTTCGCCAGCACATACGCCTGCGGCGACGCGCCGGGAGACCGCGCCAAGTCCCCGTGCGCTTCGGCCACCGAGGCCGCCGTCAGCGGCAGCCCGGCCTGCACCAGCGCCTCCGCCAAGGCGACATCCGCATCCGCCGCCGCGACTCCCATCTCCAGCAGGGCAGCCCGCACCCGTTCAGGCGTCAGAGTTCCCGCCGCATCTATGACCGACGGCGCGACCGGCGACAACAGTGGCTGCGCCGCCTGCGCGATCTTTCCCAGGAGGCCGAAGGCCGCCGAGGCGGGCGCTCCCATCGCCGACAATGTGGTTGGTATCTGCATGGTGCCGAAACGCGCAGGAAGGGCGGCGCCGGGCGCCGAAACTAAGCCAATGCTTTATTATCGGCAGGTTTCAGCGCTCCTTTCAGCCCTCGCCCTCTGTCTCTTTTGCTCCCTCTGGTCCTCCGCCGCCGCCACGCCCATGACGACCATTACCGACAACCGAACCGGCAAGACGCTCTCGCCCACCGCCCTGCTGGACCGTCTGGCGCAGGCCGATGTCGTTTTCGTCGGGGAACAGCACACGGACCCGGCGACCCACGCGCTGGAACTGACGTTGCTGGAAGGACTGCACCAGCGCGCGGGCCAGCGCCTGACGCTGGGCATGGAGATGTGGGAAAGGGACGCGCAACCCGCCCTGGACGCCTATTTGCACGGTCAGACAAATGAAGCGGCGTTCCTGAAAACAGCCCGCCCCTGGTCCAACTACCGCACGGACTACCGGCCGCTGGTCGAGTACGCCAAGTCGAACGGCATCCCCATCCTCGCCTCCAACGTCCCCCAACCCATCGCCTCCGCCGTCGGGAAACGGGGTCTGGCGGCCCTTCAAGACGCCCCGCCCGGCCAGGCCGCCGCGCTGGTGCAGGCCCCCCACGACGGCGCGTGGCTCCGCTTCCAGGCCGTCATGGAGGCAATGGGCGGCACGCACGGCGGCACGGCAATGGACGCGGCCACCATCGGGCGCTTCTACGAGGCCCAGGTCGTGCGCGACGAGACGATGGCCGAGAGCATCGCGCGCCGCCTGGAAGTCGCGCCGGGCGGCCTGGTCCTGCACCTCAACGGCCAATTCCACTCCGACTACGGCGACGGCATCCCCCGCCGCGTCCTCTGGCGCAGGCCGCTGACCAAAATCGTCATCATCTCGGTCATCCCCGTTGCCGATCCCAAGAAGGCCGCGCCGCCGGCAGACAAAGACCTGGCGGATTATGTCGTAGTGGTTCCCGCGCCGTCAGGCAAGCCTTAACCGGCTTTGCCTGTCTGCCACATTCTGAGGTATAATTGGCGCATTGACCTTTTGGAGCACCCACCATGACACTTACCTTAACCCCCGACACGGAAGCGCGACTGCGCTCTGTCGCTGCCCAGCGCGGTTTGCCGCCCGAAAAAACGATAGATATATTATTAGCCGAGGCAGACACCGATTTTCAGGAAGCGATTGCAGGCATTCAGCGGGTTTTCAGGAAGCGATTGCAGGCATTCAGCGGGGCATGGATGATTTTGCCGCCGGACGCTGGATCCCCCTGAATGATTATGAAGCGCAAAGCCAGGTGGACACTGTAGGAAAAGAACATAAGTAGTTGAACAAAAAACCAACAGCCATAGACCTGTTCGCAGGAGCCGGTGGTTTTAGTTTAGGCTTTGGGATGGCTGGCTTTGACATCCCCGTAGCTTTAGAGTCTGACGCTTGGGCTTGCGACACGTTGCGGCATAACCATAGCGGAACGCGAGTATTACACACGGACATTAGAGACTTCAGGTTCCAAGCGACAATAAAAGGGGCAGCTCTTCTCAAACCGGATATCCTAATTGGAGGTCCACCATGCCAAGGCTTTAGCATCGCCGGGCCAGCAGTGAAAGACCCCACTGATCCGCGCAACTCACTTTTTATGAACTTCGCTCATTGGATTGAGGCCCTGGAGCCGTCAGCCTTCGTTATGGAGAATGTCAAAGGATTGCTGTCCCGTTATAACGCCAATGGTGAGCGCGTTATTGAAATTATCAGGCAAACTTTTTCAGATTTAGGATACTTTGTAGAAGTCTGGTTGCTCAATGCCGCTGAGTACGGTGTTCCTCAAACCAGAGAACGTATTTTTATCGTTGGACACCGCCATTCCTCAACCATTGGTAAACCCGAAAAAATCAGTTCGCTGCTTGAAGCCGTTTCACAGGAGGCCAATCAGACCTTGTTTGATGCGGCACTGTGCCCGGCAGTTACCTTGTGGGAGGCAATTTCCGATCTGCCGGAGCTTGCCGAGGGCGAAGGTGAAGAAGAACAGCCTTACGTCAGCCCGCCTTTGACTCAGTATCAGGAGCAGATACGTGGGCGACATGATGCACTGTTCAATCATGTCGCCATGAGACACTCGAAGCGTTTAGTCAATCGCTTTCAACAGATTGGATGGGGCGAATCAAGTTCAGACGTTGCGCCTGAGTTTGGGGCCAGACGACGCAACGGGCAAGGCGCATTGTCGGGCACAAAGTACGACCAGAACAACCGGCGACTTCACCCCAACAAGCCCTCTCACACAATAGCGGCATCGTTCTATGCGAATTTTGTCCATCCCTTTCAACACCGAAATTTGACGGCGCGTGAGGGCGCTCGGCTCCAGTCTTTTCCAGACTGGTACAAATTCCAAGGCAAGAAAACGGTTGTCTCTCACAAGCTATTGCAACGTGAAGAACGCCTAGACGAGAAATTTTTGTGCCAGTATAATCAGATCGGGAACGCCGTTCCTCCCCTGCTGGCACGAGCCATTGCCCTGCACCTCAGAAAGAGCTTAGGATTGTGATGAGAAAACAAAAGGGAAGAATGCCTTTGGTTCATGGAGCGAATTTAATCGAGAAGGAAGCAGATCGTTCCAAATACGGGAGTGTGGACAGCAAAAAGTATCTCGCTGAAATTCGCCTAAAGTACAACGCCTGGCAAATAGCGAACACATCATTGGTTGGCCCTAGTTCAACCGAGGTTGAGGGAGACCGTCAGATGGTTGACAGGCGTGTCGAACTGTTCAGCCAGTACAAAGACTTTCTTGATCAACAACACTATGCAGAGCATTTTGATTCAAGATCAAACTTACATTCCACTGTTCTTGAAGAGTTCATGTACTATCTGTTCAAGGATTTAGTCGCTGATTTTGGGGCACATGCGCTCATAGGTAAGTCCCATACTTTCAAGGACATTTTCTTTACGCCGCCCAACTATGCAGAGATGCTGAAGCGGCCCCATGCTGGAATCGAACGGAAGGACCATGATTTTGTCATAGGTGCTGCCATAGAAGCCTCTTTTCACTCGGCGGTTCCACCAGAGCAGGACAACAGCGTCGGCGGCGCAGTCGAAATTATCGTGGAAGAGCCGAAGGATTACGCTGAAGTCACTGTGACACCGAACAGCGAAACGCATCTGTTTGACGTTCCAGCAATCGCCATTGAATGCAAGACTTACCTGGACAAGAACATGCTCGAAGGCTCATCGCGTTCAGCGGAGGAATTAAAAGCGCGTAATCCTAATGGTCTCTACATGGTGGTCATGGAATGGATCAAACTTGCCGATGCAGTGAACCTGCGGAAGTACAAAGTCGATCAAATTTATGTCTTGCGGCGACAGAAAAACACGGACCGTGATAAAAGATACCTCACAGGCTATGTCAAGAGTCCAATTGATGCTGATGTCGTCTGGCATCTTTATACAACCGTTCGCAACTATCTGACCTCGGATTGGCTGGGGGGAGTAGAGAATGGAATAGAGCGAGGATGGCTGCTTTAACATGATTGACCCCCAAGTTTACCGCGAGATGGGACTAAACGACTCGGAGTACGCCCAGGTTTTGGAGACGCTCGGACGGGAGCCGACCATGACGGAACTCGGCATGTACGCCGTGATGTGGTCCGAGCACTGCGGCTACAAGTATTCCCGGCCCGTCCTGCGCCTGTTCAAGAAATATAAGGAGGCGATGGACACGGGCGCGGTGGAGAACGCGGGCGTCATTGACATCGGCGGCAACCTCGGCGTCGTGATGAAGATGGAATCGCACAACCACCCCTCCGCCGTGGAGCCGTTCCAGGGGGCGGCCACGGGCGTGGGCGGCATCCTGCGCGACATCTTCACGATGGGGGCGCGGCCCATTGCCATTCTGAACAGCCTGCGCTTCGGGCCGATTGACAAAGAGAGCGGCGACGCCCGAACTCGGTATCTGTTCGAGCACGTCGTCGGCGGGATCAGCCACTATGGCAATGCGGTTGGTGTGCCGACGGTTGGCGGCGAGATTTATTTCCACCCGTCGTACACAGGCAACCCATTAGTCAACGCAATGGCGGTGGGCGTCGTGCCGCTGGACAAGATTGCTTCGGCGGAGTCGAAGGGGATCGGCAATCCGGTGCTGTATGTCGGCTCGGCGACGGGGAAGGACGGCATCCATGGGGCGACGTTCGCGTCCGTGGAGTTGGGGCCGGATTCGGAGAGCAAGCGGCCTAATGTGCAGATGGGCGATCCGTTCGCCGAAAAGCTGCTGATCGAGGCGACGCTGGAGGCGCTGGCGACGGGCTACGTCGTCGGCATCCAGGACATGGGCGCGGCGGGGCTGACCTGCTCGACCTGCGAGATGTCCGCCAAAGGCGGCGTCGGCATGGACGTGGACGTGCGTAAAGTCCCGCAGCGCGAGGCGGGCATGACGGCTTACGAGATCATGCTGTCCGAGTCCCAGGAGCGGATGCTGGCGGTCATCGCGAAGGGCCATGAGGACGACGTGGCCGCCGTGTTCCACAAGTGGGGCCTGAACGCCGTTGTCATCGGCACGGTCACGGACACGGGCATGGTGGTCATCCGGGACGGCGACGCCATAGCGGCTCATGTCCCGGCCAAGTCGTTGACGGACGACTGCCCGACCTACTCGCTGGCCGCCGCCGAGCCGGCCTACATCCAGGAAGTCCAGTCGGCGGACCTGTCGGGCCTGCCCGAACCCGAGGACTACAACGCCGTCCTGCTGAGTCTGCTGGCGTCCCCCTCCCTCGCCTCCAAGCGCTGGGTGTATGACCAGTACGACTCGATGGTGCAGACGCAGACGACGGTTCTGCCCGGCGCCGCCGACGCCGCCGTGCTGCGCCTGCGTGATTCCGGCGGCAAGGGGATCGCCCTGACGACCGACTGCAACCCACGCTACTGCTATTTGGACCCGTATGAGGGCGCGCGGATCGCCGTCGCCGAGGCCGCGCGCAACCTGAGCTGCGTCGGCGCGATCCCGCTGGCGGTCACGGACTGCCTGAACTTCGCGTCCCCCGAAAAGCCCGAAGGCTTCTGGCAGTTCCGCCGCGCCGTGGAGGGCCTGGCCGACGCCTGCGAGGCATTAGGAACGCCGGTGATTTCGGGGAACGTGTCGTTCTACAACGAGACGCCGGAGCGCGCCATCTTCCCCACCCCGACGGTCGGCATGGTCGGGCTATTGCCGGACGCGGACAAGCGGGTGACGCTGGGGTTCAAGAACGAGGGAGACCTGATTTATTTGATCGGCGGCGGCGAGCCGACGCTGGGGGGCAGCGAGTATCTCGCCGTCATCCACGGGCAGGAAGTCGGCAGGCCGCCCGTGCTGGACATGGACGCCGAGAAGAGGGTGCAGGCGTTCCTGCGTGACGCCATTTCGGAAGGGCTGCTGAGGTCCGCGCATGATGTGTCTGACGGCGGCCTGAGCGTTGCTCTGGCGGAGTGCTGCCTGGCCGGAGGAAAAGGCGCGGCCATCGAGTTGTTCGGATCCGTCGCGGCGGTTCATCTGTTCGGGGAGCGTTGTTCGACCGCGATTATCAGCTTCGCCTTTGACGACAAGGCGCGCGTTCGCGCCTTGCGCGACAAGCATGGCATGGGTTACTCCCGTCTCGGCACCGTCGGCGGACATAGGCTCACGATCACTGTAGATTCGCAGGCTGCCCTCTCACTTCCCATCGCTGACCTGCGCACGGCTTATGAGGGCGCGATCCCGGCGGCGATGAGCGCGGGGGCTGAGACTGCCTGACGGCACAGAGCGCTGTATTTTTTGTCTGGCGGGGGCGAACATGAGGTTCGCCCCCATTATTTTTGACGGCTTGCTTACCAGGATAAAAATTAAACATCTTTTTTCATACAACTTTGTGGTTTGGCACGATATTTGCTAGACAAAAAATAGATTTTTGGCACACCCTGATAAAACTGCTGGTTTCGTATCCAAGATCATTTCAATCAGGAGACACACAGCGCAATGTCACATTTGCAAACCTCGGACACGCAATTATTCGTTCATCTCAGTTGGGGAACGCACAACCACTGCCCTATTCTGAACAACGACCAGCTTCGGCAAGTCGCCTACCACGCCATCATGGCCCGCACCCGCTCCCAGCTATGCCAGGTCCTCGCCATCGGCGGGACGTCGAGCCAGATCCATATGATCGTGCGCTTCCCCGCCTCCCTCCCTATCATCTCTCTCCTCCGCGTGGCGCGTGAGGCGGCCAAAGAAGCGATCACGCGGCAGCAGGAGACGCTGGACGGCAACTGGCAGGAGCCGACTTGTTTCTGGGATCACGAATACACGGCGCACACCCTCAATGACGCGGAAGCCGCCCAGGCAAAGACCTCCCTGAGCCGGCGCATCGCCGAGGCAAGCCTTCCGCCGCAGCCTCCATGCGCCGCGCCAAACTCCCGTCCGTACCGGGCCTAGTCCTGCCTGGGTTCTTCAGCAGGAAAAGAGCCCGCCCACGCCGAATGGGCGGGCATGGACACCCTCCCCGTTCTCTTCGACACCGACATCGGCTCGGACATTGACGACGCCGTCGCCCTCGCGTACCTGCTGCGCCAGCCGCGCTGCGAGCTGCTGGGCGTGACCACAGTGACCGGCGAGCCGGACAAGCGCGCCGCCCTGGCGAACGCCATCGCCCAGGCCGCCGGGCGCGGCGACGTGCCTATCCATGTGGGCCTCGCCGCGCCGCTGCTGGTCACGTCGCTCCAGCCGCAGGCGGCGCAGGCGGAAGTCCTCACGGCCCGGCCGCACCGGGCGTTCGGGCCGCACCCGACGGCCGTTGACTTCCTGCGCGAGACGATCCGCGCGCGCCCCGGCGAAATCACCCTGCTGGCGACCGGCCCGTTCACAAACCTCGCTGTCCTATTCGCGCTGGACCCTGAAATTCCCAGCCTGCTGAGGCAGCTCGTCGTCATGGGCGGCGTGTATTACACGCGCGGCTATGACGGGACGAATGCCGAGTGGAACATCCGCAACGACCCCCACGCGGCGGCCGTGGTATTTCGCGCCCCTGTCCCGCGCCTGGTCGCAGTCGGTTTGGACGTGACGACGCAGTGCCGGATGCCGTCGGAAGACGTGCGGACGCGCTTCACGCAGGCCGGTCCGCCGCTGGACCTGGTGCTGCAAATGGCCGAAGTCTGGTTCCGGCACACGCCGCAGATCACGTTCCACGACCCGCTGGCGGCGGCGCTGATCTTCGAGCCGTCCCTGTGCGAGTTGGAGCGGCAGCGCATCGAGGTCGAGATGGTCAGCCCGCGCGGGATGGGACAGACCTATTTCGACAACCACGCGCCCCAGAAGCCGCATGAGATCGCGACGCGGGTGGAGGCCGACGCCTTCTTCGGGCACTACTTCACGACAATCGGCGGCTGATTCGGGTGGGAATCAGGTATACTAAGCGGCGTATGTTCGACGAGGAAACACAACTTGATGCCGCGCCTCCGGCCTGGGACGCCACCCGAGACGACGCGCCCCGCGAGGAGTGCGGCGTCTTCGGCATCTACGCGCCGGGCGAGGACGTCGCCCGGCTGACGTATTTCGGCCTGTTCGCCTTGCAGCACCGGGGCCAAGAGTCGGCGGGGATCATGGTCTCCAATGGGTCACAGGTCAAGTGGTACAAGGAGATGGGGCTGGTGACGCAGATCTTCGACGAGCGTACCCTGTCCCAGCTCCAGGGCCACATCGCCATCGGCCACACGCGCTACTCGACCACCGGCTCCAGCGTCCTGCAAAACGCCCAGCCCCTGCACTGCGCCTGGGGCGACGGCACGGTCGCGGTCGCGCACAACGGCAACCTCATCAACACGGAAGAGCTGCGGGCCGAAATGGAGGCGGAGGGCATCCCGTTCGAGACCACCAACGACAGCGAGGTCATCGCCCGGATGATCGCCACGCAGCAGGACAAGTCGCTGGAAGACGCGGTCGCCCACACGATGACACGCCTGCATGGGGCTTATTCCGTCGCCATTCTGACCGAAGACACGCTGATCGGCATCCGTGACCCAGTTGGCAACCGGCCCCTTTGCCTGGGCCTGCACGATAACAAGAACTATGTGCTGGCCTCGGAAACCTGTGCGCTGAACACGATCGGGGCGCAGTATCTCCGCGAGGTCGAGCCGGGCGAGATGATCGTCATTGACCGGCAGGGAATGCGCGAGCGGCAGGTGACACCGATTACTCAGCGTGCGACCTGTATGCTGGAGTTTATCTACTTCGCGCGCCCGGACAGCATGATCTATGGCCGGGGCCTGCACGACTGCCGCCGCCGCATGGGGCAGGAGCTGGCCCGCGAGCATCCGATTCCCGGCGCACACATGGTCATGCCGATCCCCGATACGGGTACTCCCGCCGCCATCGGCTTCGCCGAGGCGTCCGGCATTTCCTATGGGGAAGGCGTGGTCAAGAACCGCTACATTCAGCGGACATTTATCCAGCCTGACCAGCGAATGCGCGAGGCCGGCGTCCGCATGAAGCTGATGCCGATCAAAGAAGCGCTCGCGGGCAAGCGAGTCGTCATGGTTGACGACAGTATCGTGCGTGGCACGACCACGGGCCAGGTCGTCAAGCTGCTGTTCGACGCCGGGGCCGCCGAGGTCCACGTCCGCATCACCGCCCCGCCCGTCCAGTTCCCGTGCTTCTACGGCATTGACATGGCGAACCAGGAGGATTTAGTCGCCGCCAAGCACACCGTCGAGGAGATCCGGCAGATGATCGGCGCGACGACCCTGGGCTACCTGAGCCTGAACGGCGTCGCCAAAGCCATCGGCATCCACAAGGACAAGTTCTGCCGCGCCTGCTTCGACGGCAAGTACCCCATCGAAATCCCGCCGCATGTCCGCGTCTCCAAGTTCGCTCTGGAGATGCCCGTCAACGCCAAATGAGCCTCTTGCATTCCGTGGTCTTTGTCCTGGTGTCCTACCTGTTCGGCGCGCTGCCCATCGGCCTGCTGGTGGGGCGCATGGTCAAGGGCATTGATGTCCGCGACTACGGCAGCGGCAACATCGGGGCGTCGAACGTCTGGCGCACGATGGGGCCGCTTTGGGGCGTCGCGGTCTTCCTGTTCGACTTCTGCAAGGGCTACTTCCCAACGCACCTGGCCGGGCGCGTCCACGACGTCAGCCTTTGGCTGCCCATCCTGGCCGGGCTGGCCGCGATCCTGGGCCACAATTTCAGCCCGTTCCTGCGCTTCAAGGGCGGCAAGGGCGTGGCGACTTCGCTGGGCGTCGTTTACGGTTTGTCCCCCCTCGCCGCCGCCGTCGGCTTCGCAGTCTGGGGTCTGTGCCTGCTGATCACGCGCTACATCTCCATCTCTTCCATGATCGCGGCGGTCGTCACGTCCCTCGTCCTCATTGGTTTCAATCGGGACTTGCCGCACGTCCTGTTCGCCCTGCTGGTCGCCTTTTTCGTCCTCATCAAGCACCGCCCCAACATGGTGCGTCTGAAGGCGGGGACCGAGCCGAAGGTGGGCCGCCCGAAGGCGACGCCGGAGGTGAAGACGCCGGAGGTGAAAACGCCGGCGGAAGGGACCGCCCCGGACGAGTGACTGCCCATGCCGAACGTGCCGCCCCGCCTGATCCTTGCCTCCACCTCGCCCCGCCGCCGTGAACTGCTGGGACTGCTCGGCCTGCCCTTCGACATCGTCGCCAGCCGCTATGACGAGGCTTCGCTCCCGCCCGACGGCTTGACACCGCCCGAATACGTCACCCGCCTCGCGCGCGGCAAAGCGACCGAAGTCGCCGCCCGCACCGAGGGCGATGCGCTCGTCCTCGGCGCGGACACGACGGTGGTTCTGGACGGCGCGTACCTGAACAAGCCCGCCGACGCCGAGGACGCCGTGCGGATGCTGCGCCGACTGGCCGGACGGACGCATCAAGTTTATACCGGCTTGTGCCTGATCCCGGTCCGAGCCGGGGCAACGGGGGAGGCCGCCACGGATTACGCCGTCACCGACGTCACCTTTGACTCCATCACCGACGAAACCATCGCTGCCTACGCCGCCACCGGCGAGCCGCTGGACAAGGCGGGCGCGTATGGCATCCAGGGCCAGGCATTGTCCTTCATTCCCGGCATCAACGGCGACTACTTCAACGTCGTCGGTTTGCCATTAGAATACATACGAAAGCTTCTTCTACCCCACTTCCCTGAGATCAGTCCTGCCCCACCCCAGCCCACAATTCCCGATTCTCGATATTACGGAAAGTCGCACGAGATATTCGTGGGCCTGTGAGGTGACAACTCCCCAAGGCTAAAGCCAGGGGCTTCTTGTTTCAACGAGCGAACTTGCTATCCTGGTAAGCAAGTAGTAGAGGCTCACTCTCCACAAGCGTTCCCTCGGACAAGCCGAGGCTGTTTTCCAGTGCCCCTGGATACAGTTTGCTATCAAGTGCGAGTCCAAGCCGCAAGATATTCTTAGCGGCGTTGTGATCTCTGTCCAAAACGCACCCGCATTGGCAAGCATGAGTGCGTTCCGAAAGAGATTTCTGAACTCTGCGCCCGCAGGAAGAACACTCTTGCGAGGTGTAAGCAGGGGGAACTTTTATCACGGGCCTGTCAAACACGGAGCCGTAGTACAAAAGCCACTGGGAGAATATCCCCCACGAAGCATCCGCAATGGACTTTGCCAGGCAGTGGTTTTTGATCATGTTCCGTACTTGAAGGTCTTCCAGGGCCACGAAGTCGCTGGACTTCACTACGCATCTCGCCAGTTTCACGGCGAAATCTTTACGCTGTCTCTGCACCTTCAAGTGCCTGCGTCCAAGAACGCTCTTGGACTTCCGACGGTTGTTGCTTCCCTTGATCTTGCGGGAATGCTTGCGCTGCGCCCGCTTGATCTTCTTTTCTGCCGTGCGGAGAAACTTGGGACAGCCCACGGCGTTGCCGTTGCTATCGGTATAGAACTTGGCGAGTCCCATGTCCAGGCCCAGGGTACTGCCTGTTGGCTCTAAGGTTTCTTTACGGTCTACATCGATGCAGAACTGAACATAGTAGCCATCCGCTTTCCTCAGAATACGGACACGCTTAATGAGAACCAGGTCGTAAGCACAGAGATCACGCTGAGGATTTTTTGTACCAAGCATCTTCATCGTTCCGATGCCGATACCGTCCTTGAAGGTGATGCGCTTGCGCTCAGGCGACAGTTTCCAGCCCGTGACCTTATATTCGACAGAGCGATTGTCTTTCTGGAACTTGGGCTTTGCCAGTCGCTTGCCGCTCTTGTCGGTTTTGAGATAGCGACTAACCGCGTAGGCGGCGCGTTCCGCCGCCGCTTGTCTTGCTTGGGAGTTGAGCGCATTGGCGAAGGAATACTCTTTAGCAAGGACAGCGCAATACTTGTTGAGGTCAAAGGCTTTGTTCCTGCGATCTTGATACCAGAGGGCTAGGGTCTTGTTTCTGACGAACTGAGCCGTTCGCAGGGCTTCCTCAATCCTTTGCGATTGAGCGGCGCTGACGACAAGTTTGTATTCCAGGACAAGCATGGTATTAGAGCTGCATTAGAGAAGTTCTGCATTCTAAACTATTATACCGTAACCTGCCAAAAACGCAATGTCAAAATATCGTGCCATAGGAACTAGTTCCTGCTTCGCAGGAATGGCACGGAGCCTTATATCCCCATGGCTGAAGCCAGGGGTCTTACGGCTCTCGGAGATAAAGGCTCAAGAACGTGAAGCTTTTGGGACTTTGTTGGGCAATAGACCTCTTAGAGCCTGTTTTAGTAGGCCCCCGCCTGAATTCTGGAGAACCGGAGTTAGGGGCTTGATCTTCTCCTGTTCCCCAGAATTGGGGGTGAGGGGCCTCTTCGGCAACCTATTAGGATAGGCTCTAAGTCCCTGCCGCAGTTTTCTCGCTGCCGCTCGGCAGGGCCTGGGACATCTTCAGGTGCATCCGCAGTAGGGCCAGGTTTTTCTGGGCCAGGGCGATCACCTGCGGGTTCTTGCCCAGGCTCATCTCCCTCTGGGTCTCAGCGATGTCGCCCGTGTGGTCGCGGACCATCTCCTGCTTGTAGGCCGCGTCGAACGCCGCCCCGTGGAACTGCGCGAGGCGCTCCATGATGTGCTTCTGGTCCTCGCTCACGTCCTTGGGGGGCTGGAAGCCCGTCCGCGCGGCCACCGCCTTCAGCTCCGCATTCGCTCTGGCGTGGTCCTGCCGCATGCGCTTCCCGAACTCCTTGTCCTGGCCGTTGGCCGCGTGCGTGAGGACCACGGACTCGAACTGCACTTCTTCCAGGTTGCTCTGCGCCGAAGCCTTCAGGTAGTCCTTGTCCAGCGCGCTCAGGCTCCCCGATTGGCGGCCCCGCTGCGCGGAGACGGCCCCGCCAAACGTCGCCAACAATCCCGTAGCGATCATCCAAGTGATGGCTTTATTGGTGATGATTTTATTGACTTCTCTCTTCATAGACCCTTTGACCTAACCTCTCCCATGATCTTACCTCTGCGAAGAGCGTCGCTCCCGCAGGAAATGGTGGACATGGCTTGCGCCCCATTCGTCATCAGGAGGCCCGCGACGGTTGGGAGCGATGAGCGCGAGCCATTCATCCCCGCGCCCACCCGACGCACTAACCCCCCTTATGAACTCTTGATGAACTTCTCCAGCGCCTGGAACGCAGGCGCTTCCACGATCTTGATGTCGTTGCCCTCGTTCCACGGGCCGCGGGCGTTCTTCCCCTCGTCCCCCTCCCCCGTCGAGGTGTCGAAATACTCGTCCACCAGGCCAGGCGTCGGCGCAATGTTGCCCACCGCGAACGGGTCCGTCACCAGACTGTCCAGCGCCGCCTGAAACGCCTTCATGTGCGTGATCTCGCGCGTCATCAGGAACTGGAGCGCGTCGATGCTGCCCTGGTCCTGCGTGAAGGCGATCAGGCGCTCATAGACGATCTTGGCCCGCGCCTCCGCCGCGATGTTGGAGCGCAGGTCCACGCCCAGGTCGCCCGTGATCTTGAGGTAGTCCGCAGTCCAGGCATTCCCCTGTGAGTTGCGCAGGTCCACGCCCCCGCCCCCGCAGATGGCGATCAGCGGGTCGGCTTCGGCAGCCTCGCGATCCTTCTTGGAGGGCTTCAGGTGCATGCGGGCGAGTGTGCCGATGACCTCCAGGTGGCTGAGCTCCTCGGTGCCGATGTCCATGAGCAGGTCCTTGCGGGCAGGGTCGTCGCAGTTGAGGCCCTGGATGGAATACTGCATGGCGGCGGCCAGCTCGCCGTTGGCCCCGCCGAACTGTTCGAGGAGCATGTTGCCGAACTTGGGGTCGGGTTCCCCGATGTTGACGGTGTACATCAATCGTTTGATGTGGTGGTACATGAACGTGCTCTTTCTGGCGGGCGTCTCTCCCACCCAAAATGAAGGGCTGTCGCGCACAGGGGCAGACCAGCCGAAAAGAAGGGCCGCTGTTCCCAGGGGGAATAGGGACATCTTTCCCATGAAAGGGGTGGAACAAACCAAGCAGTCGAGGCGCATCTCCCCGCCCTCGGAGCGAAGCGTCAGGCGCAGACCGTCCATTATTGCGATCCGGCAGCGCCATCCAGGTTCTTGCAGGATTCGACCCGTCAGGCGTCGAACTGCCGTCCATGTGCAAGCAAATTCGGACACGCCGTAGCCCGCCGTGGCGGGCGCTGGCCTGCCTTCCGCTCACCCTGTTGGCGGCTGCTTCCACGCCGGCTCACGCCGCCGGGAGTCAGGGGAGTTGGCGCGTCGAGTTGGAAAGCAAGGCGGACAGTGCGGAAAAGGGCCTGGTGCGGTATCGGCTGACGGCGGCGCAGGATCTGGTCCAGCCCCCTTCGAAGCCCATCCTGACGGTCAGCGATGAGACCCTGACCTTCCCGCCGACGCCGGGGGCCGCATCGAATATCACGGTCATCAAGTACCTGAGCTGCGATGCCGTGTTCGGGCCGCCGAACCTCACCTGTGACGCCGTGACGATCCGCCTGCTGCCGCCCGCAGACACGCGCGGAATCGCTTTGAAACCGTCGCTCCATTTCCGGCCGGACTTTTTAGCGCTTGGGTTTTCGTTCGGAGTGAAAATCCCGCGTGGCTTTCATTATGTGACAGGCAGCGCGCGTTCCAGCCGAGTGAGCGGTCTCTTGCCGGCGCAGAAGCCGCGCGCGTTCGTGAAGCCGCCGCAGTATGCCGCGATCACGGACACAGCCACTCCGCACCTGCTGTCCGTGCTGCTGCCCGCCCCGGAACCCAGGCCGTTGGGCACGGGCTTTGAGGCGCCCTACGGGATCGAGTTCGCCGTCGCCCCGGATTGAAAATGCGGGGTGAAAGTCCGGCAGGATTTGGGCGAAGCGGCGTCGAACTTTCGCCCCATGACCAAGCAAATGACACGCCGGGAGCTGGCGCGGCGGGCGCTGGCCGGGGCCGCCGGCGTTCTGCTCACCCCCGCTCTGGCTCCTTCCACGCAGGCGCAGGTGGTGGACCCCTTGCCTGTCGCGCCCCCGCCGCTGCCCGCGACTCCGGTGGATGGTAAACCCATGAATGAAGGCGATCTGCTGACCCAGCTCGTGCCGGTCAATGCCGGCTATGCGCTTTCGGACGCGCAGGCCAAAGAGGTTGCGTTGCAGCTCAAGGACTACCCCGGCGCGTTCGCCAAGGCGCGCGCCTATGTCCTGCCCGACGAGATCGGCCCGGCCTTCGCCGCCGACGCGCCCCAGCGCAAGGAGCGCGTCAAATGAGTGCCGGACAAGTGAGTGTGGGACAGATGAGTGACGGTGATCTGCTGTTCGCGACGGTGACGGAATTGGGTCTGGCCCTGCACAAGAAGCAGGTCTCGTCCGTGGACCTGACGACGCTGTACCTGAACCGCCTGGAAACGCTGGGGCCGAAGCTGGGGGCGCTGGCGCATCTGACGCGCCCGCAGGCGCTGGTGCAGGCCGCGCAGGCGGACCGGGAGCGGCAGGCCGGCAAGGCGCGCGGGCCGCTGCACGGGATTCCGTTCGGCGTCAAAGACCTGCTGGCGACCGCCAACGACCCGACCGAATGGGGCAGCCCGGCCCACAAGGGCCAGGTCTTCAACTATGACGCGGCCGTGGTGGAGCGCCTGCGCGCGGCGGGGGCGGTCCTGGTCGGGAAGCTCTCGATGGTGGAACTGGCGGGCGGCGGCGGCTACCGCTACGGCAACGCCTCCTCTACGGGCGCGGGCCGGACGCCGTGGAACGCGGACCACTGGGCGGGCGGCTCGTCTTCGGGGCCGGGCGCGGCGACGGCGGCGGGGCTGGTCGGGTTTTCCATCGGGTCGGAAACCTGGGGCAGCATCGTCTGCCCGTCGTCGTTCTGCGGCGTGTCCGGCCTGCGCCCGACCTTTGGCCGCGTCAGCAGACACGGGGCGATGGCCCTGTCCTACACGATGGACAAGCTCGGCCCAATGGCCCGCTCCGCCGAGGACTGCGGGACGATCTTGGAAGCGATCGCCGGCCAGGACGGGCGCGACCTCACAACGTCGGACGACAGCAAGTTCCGCCGGGGCAGGCTGCGCGGCGTCAAAGGGCTGCGGCTCGGCGTCGTCCGCCCCGACTACCGCAAGGACGACAAAAACCACCACGCACAGCCGCAGACCGAGACCGCCTTTGAAGGCGCCCTGGGCATCCTGACCGGGCTGGGCGCGACCCTCTCCGACGTCACCCTACCCGCCATCCCGATGGGCGAGGCGGCAGGGACGATCATCAGCGTGGAGGGTTCGGCGGCCTTCGAGACCGTCATCCGCGACAAGGCGCGTTTCGCGAAACTGGTAGACGAGGAGCAGCAGGGGGGCCTGCTGGCCGGGCTGGTCATCCCCGGCGTGGACTACCTCCGCAGCCTGCGAATCCGCACCGCCGCCCAGCGCGCAATGGCGGACTTCTTCACTCGCTACGACGCCCTGGTCGCGCCTGGAATGCTGCAAGTCGCCCCGTCGCTCTCTGAGTCGCTGGACGACTACTTCGCCGGCAGCGACCAGGGGCTGGGCGGCATGGGCAACCTGTGCGGCCTGCCCGCCCTGTGCGTCCCGATGGGCTTCGGACCCGGCCACCTGCCGCTCGGCCTCCAGTTCGTCGGCGCGGCCTACGACGAGACCACGCTGCTCTCGCTCGGCATCGCCTACCAGAAGCTCACCGACTGGCACCGCCAGCGCCCGCCGGGACAGTACGGGGCGTGAAACGGCAGGCAAGTTGTGAACGTCTGGGGGAAGTGCCTTTTGGACATTGGCGGTGGTCTTGCGGGGGTCTGGCTGGGAGGTTACCTCTCCCGCTATCTCACGCGGCACCCCTACTTAACCATTGTCCTCTCCCTTTGCCTGGTCGTTATGGCTTGCCTCTTGCTGCCCTATGCTTCTTCTCCCGCTCTGCTTCGTGCTAATAAGCTCTGGAGTCCCTAACGTAGTCGTTTTGTCCTGGAAGTCACGCTACCCGCGCCCGACACCCGCTAACCTGGCAGAAATGAGCGAAAGGCTACCATCGTCGCGCGTTATGGAATTGCTCGCGGGGGGCAAGAAGATAGAGGCAATTAAGGTGTACCGTGAGGAGACTGGTGTCGGGCTGAGGGAAGCCAAAGACGCCGTGGATCGGGCGGAGGCCACGGTGAGCGGCGGCTGAAAGCCGCCCCTTCTACCATGCTTTACGCTGGGGTTGGCAGGCGCGAAGCCTTTGTCCCTTATTCTTCCGGCACAGCGATGTCTTCCGGCTGGATGATGACGACTTTGCCGTCTTGCCAGGTGGAGACGGATACGCCGTTTCTTTTGTGGTCAAGAACTGCCTCACGCCCGGCCTGCTGGATCAGGCTTGTCAGCAGGTCAGTGTCCGAGAATCGTCGTATCAGTTCCGCACGCGCCGCCAGTTTGTCCGCATCCAGTTCCACATCAGGCGCTTGAGTGAGTGTGCTATCCATTGTCGGCGATCCCTTTCATCCGCTGCCAGGTTTCCGGCCTGTGAGTGATTTCTGCCTGTCCCTGGCGCCCCTCGGCAACCAGCAGGGCGTTCCCCTTTTCCGAGTTGTCATAAGCGCGCCACTCATCGGCGAGCGGCATATAGAGGCCGAAGAAGTTCTTCAGGCCAGCCACATAGCGCCGACGAATCACTTCTTCAGGAATATGATGACCGCCTCGCTGGACCCGCTCCGCCACGCGCTGGATGTTCAGTTCCGGGCTTTTCAGCCAGAAGAACAGTAGTTGAAACTCATAGCCGGACGCCTGCAAGCGCCTGACGCGGGGCGCAAGTGAGCGACTGGCGAGCGTGGTTTCAATCGCGAAATCTTCCCGCTGGGCTTCGTGCTCGTCCATCGCACTGATGAGGATACGGCTGGCGCGAACGTCTTTGTTCTCGCCTTCGACTTCCGGCAAGCCTTTAGCGATCTCGTCCGCGTTGATGTACGGGATTTCGCCGGGCAGCACGAGGGCGGCGCTGGTGGATTTGCCGGAGCCGTTTCCGCCGCCGATGATGATGAACTGTGGGGGCAGTGCCATTCCGTGGTCTCCTCAGCGGCATTATACAACGGGGCGGGACAGGAAAGCAAGAGGGGCAGGCACGGGAAGAAAAGAGGGCAGACATGGGTAGGGGCAAACCCCCCGTGGTTGCCCTGGGCACGGGAAGAAAAGAGGGCAGGCACGGGGGCCTGCCCCTACGAACATGTCGCGGCGGCCTAGAGCGAGACTTTTTCGTTCTCGCCGGGCTGGGCGGGCTGACCGGTGACGGCGACTTTCGCCAGGCTGACCAGGTGGGCGATGGGGCTGGAGGGCGAGTCCCAATACTCGGCCTGGTCGGCGTTGATCTTGAGCAGGGCGATGTCCGGCTCGTCCACGCCCTTCGGGAACCAGGCCTTCAGGGCCGGCTCCCACAGCTCCTCGATCTTGGCCTTGTCCCGGACCAATTCGGCGCGGCCCGACAGCGAAACGTAGGTCTGGCTCTTGGGGTCGGCGAAGGCGACGTTGACGTGCGGCCTGGTCTCGATCTGGTGGACTTTGGGCGACTCGCCGTAGGTGAAGAACCAGATGTCGCCATCGAACTCCGCCTTCTTGTTCGTGGACATGGGCCGCGAGTTCAGGCGACCCTCGGCGTCCACGGTCGTCAGCATCCCGAAGTCTATTTCCTTGATGAGCGCGGCGATCTTTTGGACGTTGTCCTGATGCTCGGCATGATCCGCCATTTTGGGTAAATCCTCTCTCAAGCGTACTCCCAAAGGATTACCCAGAAACACGGACGGGCACAACATTCGCCCGCCGCGAGAGAACGAGGCACTACCATCAAGACCCATTGGTTACGGACAGGGACGGCGCTGGCCGTCTTCTGCCTGCTGCTCCTGCTGCGCGCCGCCAGCGCCGACGCGCCCAAAATGACTTCCCCCCCGCCCGCCGTAGACCCGGCGTTTTATGATTATGACGCCGCCGCGCCGTTTCCCGTGACCGAAAAGCCGTTCGGCGTGGAGGGCGGCATCCAGATCACCCGGCTGACCTACCCCAGCCCCGTCGCCTCGCCCTACCCCGTCAACAACACCGTCACGGCGTACTTCTTCCAGCCGCCGGGGCCGGGGCCGCACCCGGCCATGGTGGTCCTGCACGAGTGGAACGCCGGCTCGACCGTGGGCGCGTTCAAGTTGGCGCGCGCCATCGTCGCCGCCAATGTGGCCGCGCTGGTCGTCGTCGAGCCGTACAGCCTGGGTCGCAAGCCGCGCGGCCCTCAGTACGAGGGGCGGGACGACACCGAGATACTGTCGGGGAACGTGCCGCACATGGTCGGCGCGCTCCGGCAGGCCGTGCTGGACTCGCGCCGGGGTCTGGATTATCTGGCGCGGCGGCCGGACGTTGACCCGAACCGCCTGGGGATCGCCGGCATCAGCCTGGGGGGAATCCTCAGCGGGCTGACGGCGGGCGTGGACCCGCGCATCAAAGTCGCAATCACCATTGTCGGCGGGGCGGAATTTGCCAGGGGGTTTTGGAATGGGATCGCGACGCGCCGCTACCGGCGGGAGATCCTCCGCAGCGGCTACACCTATGAGACATATCAGGCCGCGATGGCCCCGGTGGATGCCGCGAGCTGGCTCCCGCAGCGCCGTTTCGATCCCGAAAATGTCTTGATGATCAATGGCCGCTACGACCTGATCGTCCTGCCGGATGGGGCCAAGGCGCTCGCCAAAGACTTCGGCGGGACAAAGATCGTCTGGCTCAATACGGGCCATTACGGGGCAGCGTCGAGCGCGAACGCGGCGGCAAAACTCGGCCGGCAGTTCCTGCGCGCGCGCTTCTTCGGCGAAACGGCAGGATTTCATCGGCCCGACGGCCTGCCCTCGCGGACGATCAAGCTGGGCCTGCTGCTTGGCGGGCAGGAAGGCGTCAGCCCGGTCGTGGCCGCCCCGATCATCAACTTCGACGGGCCGGGCCGCTACACCGTCGACGGCCAGGTGACGCTCCATGGGCTGTCACTGGCGGCCTCGGCGCGGATCGGGCTGATCTCCAGCATCGGGGTCGAGTTCCCCCTGCTGCATGGGCGGGTCAAGCCCCGCCCGTTCGTGATGTTCAGCCTGACGCTTTAGCGCCCCCTGCCAGACGCCGCCGTATCTCCCGGACAGCGTGTGTGCCGCCGACGGCAACGACGGCGGCGGCCAGCGCATAGACCCACCAGGGCAGGCCGCGCCCGAAGACAAAGACGTAGGTGTAGGGCAGGAACCAGAAGAAGACGCCCAGCGTAATCACGGCCCCCGTCGGCTTTTTGCGACGGACGCGGGCCGTCAGCCAGGCCATCGTCCCCCAGAACAGGGGGTGATGGGCCAGGTACAGCACGGCGAACCAGATCGGGTCCACGCCGTAATGCCCGCCAAGTTCCGTGATGTGCCGCCAGAGGGTTGGTATCATCTCAGCCGAAGGTTAGTCAAAGGGAATTGGGGGCGGCGTGAGGAGTAGGCCCGCGGCGCGGCAGGCGGCGAAGTAGGCCGTGATCTGGTCGCCCGTAGTCACCCTGTAGTCCCCGCTATCTGGAAACAGATCCGGCGCCGTGACGAGCGGCGCGGGGGACGGAAGAGCCAGCGCGCTCATCAAGTCAGTCACCCACGCGCATTCCTTTTCCGTCACGAAGGCTACCTGCGCGAGAAAAGCCAAATCAAGGCCGTAATGCACCAGCACTTCCAGGCTGGGGAAGCGGCCCGTATTCGCATGGCGGCGCAGCAGGGCGGCCTTTTCCGACACGTCCGTCACCGGCTGACATGCAGCGCGAGTGCGCCAGGCTTTCGTATTATAGGGGAGAAGCGCGATGTCGGGCAGCGCCAGGGTCGCCTCGCGGTCGAACGCCAAGAGCGCGTGCGGATAGCCGCGCGCCAGCTTGTCCCGCAGCAGCGGCGTGTCCGGGTCCAGCGACAGATGCACCCAATCCGCCAAACCAAGCATCCGGTCACGTCGGGCCGCCGTAGGCCGGGGCGCGATGCCGCGCGCGGCGAGGACGCTTTTGGCGTACAGCGCACCGCTTTGCAGGACATGCGGCAGGTAATGCAGCGGCGTCGCATGGTAGAGGGACGGGACGCCGGCCATGGCCTATGCCTCCTCAAGCCAGCCGTCGAAGCTGTCCAGCTTGCGGGCGGTCAAGAACGCAGCGATGCAGGCGGGGTCCCACTGCGTCCCCGCGCCTTCCTCCAAAATGCAGAGCGCGCGGCGCAAATCCATGCCCTTGCGGTAGGGGCGGTCCGTGGTCATGGCCGAGAAGGCATCGGCCACGGCCATGATCCGGGCCATCAGCGGGATTGTGTCTCCCCCCAGCCCGAACGGGTAGCCCTGCCCGTCCCAACGCTCATGGTGGTGGCGAATCGCGTCCAGCGCCCCTTCAAAGCCGGGCACCGCCCCGACGATGATTGACCCCATCATGGGGTGCTGCTTGATCGCCTCGTGCTCCTCCGCGCTCAACCGGCCCGGCTTGCGCAAGATCTGGTCGGGGACGCCGATCTTGCCGACGTCATGCAGCAAGGCGGCCAACAGCACCTGGCGCTGCGTCTTCTCATCCAGGCCCAGTTCCTGGGCAATCTGGAAGCTGTAGGTCATGACGTCTTCCGAATGGCGCCGCGTGTAGCGGTCCTTCGCATCCACTGCCGTCACCAGCGCATTCAGCATCGAGAAGTCGGACAGGGAGCACGGGAGCTGCGCGCGCAGCCGCTCGGTCAACTCTCCGTGCCGGATCCCGCCGGTCTTGACTCGGATCAGACGCGCATCGGCCGCCGCCAGAGTGTCCAGACGTTCGGGACCATCGTCGGGGAACACGGCAATGCCGATCGAGAGCGTCAGCGGGATGACCGTGTCGTAGCCCGGAGGCCGGTAGCCGACGCCGCCCAAACTGGCGACCAGGCGGTCCGCCAGCCGGACCGCTCCCTCGGCCGCCAGCCCCGGCAGCAGCAGGGCGAACTCGTCGCCGCCGTAGCGGGCCAGCGTGTCGCCGGGGCGGCAAGCGGCGCTCAGGGCGCGAGTGACCTGCCGCAGAACGTCGTCGCCGATGGAGTGCCCATAGCCGTCGTTGAAAAACTTGAAGTTGTCCAGATCCATCATGGCAACGGCAAGCGGCTGGCCGCTCCGCCGGGCGTCTTCGGCCTCCTGCTCCAGCCGCTTGTGGAACGCCCGATGGTTCAGCAGGCCGGTGAGCGGATCACGGTCCGCCCGCTCGATGGCTGCGGTGAGCAGATGCTTGGTCTGCGCCAGGAGCTGCTCCGACTCCGCCTGGACCCGCCGGCGCTCCGTGATGTTGTTGGCGGCGACGATTCGCGCAGCCCGGTCGTTAAAGACAAGCGGCTGCGAACAGATCTCGACCCAGAGTTCCGCCCCATCCTGGCACATATGACGCCGAGGGCTGGAGACCTGCATGTCCGCCGGGATGTGGGTTAATTCCTGCATCAGACTCGGCAGGTCTTCGCGGGGATGGATGTCCGCCAAAGTCATGGCAAGAAACTCATCGCGGCTGTACCCGTAGCGGGAAATGGCCGTGTCGTTGACAGCAAGGAAAGCCAGCGTTTTGATGTCGTAAACCCACATCGGCTGGGGGTTGGCCTGAAACAAAAGGCGGTACTTGTCCGCGCTCTCCTTCAGCGATGCGGCCGCCCGCTTTAGGTCGGTGATGTCCCGGCTGACTCCGACCAGGCCGACGATCTCGCCGCCTTCACCGATCAGGGGCGTCTTAGTGGTCGCAAGCCAAAGGCGGCGGCCTTCGCTGTCCACGGTCGGCTCTTCGCGGCTGAGGACCGGCTGGCCGGTGCGGAGGACGCTGCGGTCATCCGCCTCGTAGAGCCGAGCCAGGGCCGGCGGGAAGAAGTCCCAGACAGTCTTGCCCATCGTCTCGCCGGGGCGCAGGTTCCGAATCCGGCGATGCGCCTCGTTGTCCAGCAGGTAGCGTCCCTGTCGGTCTTTGACGTAAAGTTGGTCCGGCATACTGTCTATCAGCGTCCGCAGGACGGCCTGGTCGCCGCCGGCGATGTCGGCTTTCGCCTCGACCCGGCGCAGCTTTTCCTCGGCCTGCCTTTGTTCGGTGATGTCGCGCAGTGTCACAAGCCAGCGCCGAGGCGTAGAAGAAAGGGAAGAAGTGAGCAGCGGGCTGATGTCCAGCAGCGCATAGCGCGGCTGCCCCTCCTGCTCGCCGGTCAGCGGTTCGCCGCGCACGGGAGAGCCTGCCGCCAGACGCGCCTTGACGCGGGCCTGCAAAGCGGGGTCGGCAAGGGCGGGTTGAAAGACGGTCAGCGCCTGGGCCGGCGTCAGGCCGCACGGCGGGCGGTCCAAGCCCCAGGCGGCGCAGGCGGGGTTGGCGTAGGCGACACGAAAGGCGGCCAAGTCCGGCGTCTCGGCTTCGGCGAGAACGACGGCATCCTGATTCTGGTCCAGCAGATCCCGGAAGGCGGCCTGCACATCGAGATCGTGCGGAAAGGTGGCCGCCGGGAAAACCGCCGTGGGAATGGAGGAACCGGCCTCGGGTGGAACATCACTGAACATGCAGAACCTTTAAGGATAGGCCGGACTATTACGGCCTGTCCGCCAGAACCATTGTCGGCTATCCGGGGCGATTTGTTCAGTGCAGCGGGGCGAGGCAAGACGCTACCAGCCGCCCTTTTTCGCCCGCTCCGGCAGCGGATGGGCTTCCAGGTACTCGTCGTAGGTCCCCCGGAAGTCCAGCAGCCCCTCCGGCGTGAAGGAAAGGATGCGCGTCGCCATCTCGGAGATGAGGTCCCGGTCATGGGAGACGACGAAGACCGTCCCGGCGAATTGCGACAGTCCTTCGGCCAGGGCGGAGACCGCTTCCAGGTCCAGGTGGTTGGTCGGCTCGTCGAAGATCAGCACAGGGCTTTTTTCCAGCATCAGCTTCGCCATCAGCAGCCGGGCCGCCTCGCCGCCCGACAGCGCTTCGGTCGGCTTCAGGCTCTCGTCGCCTTTGAACAGCATCTGGCCGAGCAGGCCCCGGACGAACTGCTGGCCCTGGTTCTCCTCGTCGAAGCCCATGATCCAGTCCAGGGCGGGAATGCCTGCCGGGATGCCGCTGCGGTAGTCCTGCGGGTAGTAGCCCCAGGTCATGCCCGTGCCCCATTTGACCGTGCCGGCGTCGGGCGTCAGGTCGCCGACCAGGCACCGGATCAGCGTCGTTTTGCCCACCCCGTTCGGGCCGATAATTGCCACTTTCTCGCCGCGCGAAACCTCGAAATTGATGTCTTTCAAGACGGTCCGGCCGTCGAACGCTTTGGACAGCCCCGTGACGGTCACGACCTCGCGGCCCGACGGCTTTTTCTGGTCGAACCGGATGTACGGGCGCTGGATGTTGGACTTCTTCAACTCAGTCGGGGCAAGCCGGGCCATCTCCTTGCGGCGCGACTGCACCTGCGACGACCGCTGGCCCGCCGCGAAGCGGTTGACGAACTCCTGGAGCTGGGCGATCTTCTTGCCCTTGTCCTTGTTCTCGTTTTCGATTCGCTGCCGCGCCTGCATCTTGTGCTCCACCATGTCGTCATACGAGCCGGGATAGTTGATGATGGTGTCGTAGTCAATGTCGGCGATGTGGGTGCAGACAGCGTTCAGGAAGTGCCGGTCGTGCGAGATGACGATCAGCGTGCCCTTGTAATCCAGCAGAAACTCTTCCAGCCAGTGGATCGTTTCCAGGTCCATGTAGTTGGTCGGCTCATCCAGCAGCAGGGCGTCCGAGCCGCCGAACAGGGCCTGGGCCAGCAGGACCCGGAACTTGTAGTCGTTGGGCAGGGTCGCCATCAGGTCCGCGTGCTTCTCGTCGGGGATGCCGATGCCGCGCAGGATCTCCGCCGCCTCCATCTCGGCCTCGTAGCCGTTGTCGTCGGCGATCCGCGTCTCCAGCTCGCCTAGACGCTCCATCATGGCATCGGTGAACTCCTCCGCCTCGCAAAGCGCGTTGCGCTCCTTCAGAGCATTCCAAAGCGCGGGGTTGCCCATCATGACGGTGTCAATGATGCGCTCGGCGTCGAAAGCGTTCTGGTTCTGGCTCAACACGCCGACCTTGCGCGGGCGGTTGATCGTGCCCCGGTTGGTCGGCTCGATCTCGCCGGTCAGAATCTTCATAAACGTGGACTTGCCCGCCCCGTTGGGGCCGGTCAGGCCGTAGCGGTTGCCGGGCGTAAACTTGACGGACACCTGATCGAACAGCGTGCGCGTCCCGTATGACTTGGAAACATCCTGAACAGTGATCATAAAACAAAAATTCCTATAACGCAGATTAGGGTTGATTATACCACAGCTTTTTTGCGGCGATGGGGTCGGGCCGCCCACAGTGAAGCCGACTCGTGTTATAATGACAACACCGAGGCAGCACACATGGTTTCTTCAACGATTGACACAGAAACGGATTCCGGCGGAGACGGGGTGGCGGCGGCGGCCTACCGGCTGACCAGCGACGGCGCGCTGTTGCAGGCGTACCCGTGGCAGGCGCACCTCTACCGGCAGCTCTCCGACCCGGAGGGCGATCTGGGCGAACTCCTGGCGGCCCCGACCGGGGCGGGCAAGGTGGAGGCGGTGGTCATCCCCGCCCTGGGACTGCGGCGCGGCGGCGCCCCCCGCCGCCTGTTCCTGATCGGGCCGGACGGCTCGCCGCTGGACGACTACCTGTACCGGCTGGTCCCCTACCTGAAGGCATCCGTCTCCGCCGACGAGACGCCCCGGACGCTGTGCCTCGATCTGGCCGATGAAGATGCCCAAGAAAAAGAACAGGGCAACGAGTGCCGCCGCTTCTTCCCGGACGGCACGGAAGACCCGCACGTCGTCAGGAACCCGCTGGAAGCCGACGTGGACCTGATCCTGACCACGTTTTCGCGCTTCCGCGAACTGTTCTTCGGCAGCGGCGGCGTCCACGCCCTGCCGACCGCCCTGCTCGGCCCCCAGGAGGAGCAGCCGCGCCGCGACCTGTTCTTCTTCGACGAGGCGCACGGCTATTCCGGCGATGCGTTCTCCCGATTCCACCGGCTGGTCGAGTTCCTGTTCGCGCAGGACCTGGACGTGCTGGTGGCGACCAGCACCATACCGCCGGCCTTTATTGAGGAACTCGGCTTCCTGGATCGCCTGCCCGCCCCTGTCGAGGGTGGCCGCTCCCTGCCCCCCCGCACCCTATCGTACAAGCCCGCCCCGGACCCGCTCGCGCTCATCGAGTCCGAAATCCGCCGCGCCTACTATCAGAACTCGCGCGTCTTCGGCGTCACGGAGACGGGAGCCGACGCCGAAGCGCTGTACGCCCGCCTCGCCCCCGCCTACCCGCATTCCGTCTACCTCTACCACCCCGGCCAGCCCGCCGCCACCCGCCGCCGCACCTACGCCCAGCTTCGCGAACTCGAAAAAGAGGGGGAAGGCTATCTGCTGCTGACGACGGGCGGCGCCCTGGAGTCGAGCGACCTGGACGCCACCGTCCTGCTGTCCACCCTTTGCCCGCCCGAAAGCCTGATCCGCCGGGCGGGCCGGGTCAACCGCCGGGGCGACCTGCCCTCCGCCCAGATCGTCCTCGTCGGCGACGACTTCTCGCCCGCCTCGCGCCCGCTAAACCCCTCCCAGGCCGCCGACTACCTGGCCGCCCTCCGCGCCCAGTCCGAACTGCCCTTCGCCCCTGACTTCTGGAAGGCGTTCATTTGAGGCATCCGCCCAGGTAAAATGAGGGCATGGCAGATACAAAACCCCTCGTCTCCGAACGACGCCGCTACCTCGTCACGACCGTCGCCCAGGCCAAAGAGATCACCGTCAACTGGCTCACCGAGATTGAGTTAAGCCATGTCATCTCCCTCGGCCTGCCGGAAGTGGACGATCGTTACCACATCTGGCGCGTCCCCTTGCTGCGTCAACTCGACAGCGCGAAGATCGGCGAACTGGCGATTGACGCCTACAACACGGCCATTCTGCACGAGAAAAGCACCAAGCCGGAAATGCTGGAAGCCCGCCTTCTGAAGAAAGACGAGGCGCGGGCGGAGAAGAAACGCCGCACCGAAATCCCCTACCCTATCTCTGCCCTTCGCAACACCATCGGCCTCGGTGACTGCGTGGATTTGCTGGACGAGATGCCTTCCGACTCGGTTGACCTCATCTTTACCTCACCGCCTTATTTCAACGCGCGGCCCGAATACAGCGATTACGAGCAGTACGAGCAGTATTTGTTCAAGATGCGTCAGGTCATCAAACGCGCGCACCGGGTTCTGAATGAAGGCCGATTCTTTGTGATGAACACGGCCCCCGTCCTCCTGCGCCGCGCCAGCCGCAGCGAGGCGTCCAAGCGTATCGCCGTTCCCTTCGATCTGCACCGCATCTTTATCGAGGAAGGCTTTGACTTCATTGACGACATCATCTGGGCCAAACCCGAGGGCGCGGGCTGGGCGACCGGGCGCGGGCGGCGGTTCGCCGCCGACCGTAATCCGCTACAATACAAAGCCGTCCCCGTCACCGAATATGTGATGGTCTATCGCAAGCGCACCGAAGTCCTAATTGACTGGCACATCCGCAACCATCCCAACCAAGAGTTAGTCGCCGCGTCGAAGATCGGCGACGACTACGAACACACGAACATTTGGCGCATCCAGCCCAACACGCGCTCTAAGCATCCTGCGGCCTTTCCGCTGGAACTCGCCCGCAAGGTCGTCTCTTACTATTCGTTCAAGGGGGATGTGGTCTTGGACCCGTTTGTGGGTTCAGGAACCGTGGGCGATGCCGCTTCGGGATTAGGACGCCGCTTCGTGCTGTTCGAGCTAAACCCGGAGTACATTCAGATCATGCAAGAGGCCGCGCCTTCCTGGCTCGGCAAAGCAGCGGATGACATCCTCTGGCTGAACAGCGCTCCCGCGCCACCTGCTCTGCGGCTGTTCGATGGCCCTGCGGACTATGACATAGAGGAGGACGCGCCGGATGCCTGAAAAGCAGCCTATTCGTGATCTCTTTCCTGCGGAAAGTCGCCTGCTGCTCACAGGAGGCGGCAAAGAGTTCATCGAGCGCATCGGCGTTGAGGCCGCTCGTCAGGTTGTTCTCAGCGTCATGCACGGTGAAAACATCCGAACACAAACGGAGCCATTGTCACGCCGCCGGATCGCGCAGGTCACTGGCGCGATTGTCGGCTTATTCGCAAACGGGCTTTTACAACAAGCGGATTTCACCCAGCATCTTTCTGATCTAGCCGTGGAGCAGATCACCACATCGCGCAGAAACGATCATGCAAGCGTCTGGGCCGCACAGTGGCTGATTGGGCTAACCGGCAAGTCCGTTCAGAACGTCCTGCGAAGCAATCCGGCGGCACGGGAAGCATACATCTCCGATTTTGAAGCGGCGGTGAAAGATGCCGCCGACAAGTCCATCTACGGGAAGCTTTTTGAACGATTGGTACTTGGCTCTTTCCTCAGTATCATGGGCTTTGAGCGCGTCAACCCGGCCACGAACGGCAAAACAGAGAAGGTGTTCTGGCTGTCCGACAGCAGCGATCTACGGGAGAGCGATGCCACGCTTCTGATCTCTCCGGGCAAGCTGGCGAGGTTCGATATCGGCTTCATTGGCCCTGGCAACTCCGAGATTTCTAAGGACAAGCTTTCCCGTTATGCGCGCGAGATCGAACGTGAGGGGACGAAGCATAATTCCGTCACCTTCATCATCGTAGATCGTTTGCCGCAGACGGGCAAAACCAAGCAGGCCGCAAAAGAAATTGAGGCAGAGATTATCGAAATGGGCCTACAGTTCTGGCCGAAGCTACTGGCAGAGAAGCTTGGCGAACGCCTGGACTATCAGCACGAGCTACAAACCATGCCTAATGAGGAGATCAGCGGCTATCTGAAACGTAAATTGGCTCCGGTTGCCATTCAAGAGTTTTTGGTTGGAGTTTCGGCGGCGGATTTAGAAGCAAAGACAAGCCTTGCTCCTGCTTTAGAAGAAATAGAAGGCGGTTTAGCGAGAAGCGCGGAAGCCTCGGCCATTTATGGACGAGATGGATAGCGCAACGTCTTTCCTAAGACGTTCTCTTTCCTAAGACGTTCTCTTTCCTAAGACGTTCTCTTTCCTAAGACGTTCTCTTTCCTAAGACGTTCTCTTTCCGCGTTTAAGTCTGTGCTTGCTGAGGTATAGTAATCTCAGCACCTTGAAAACAAGTGTTCCTGCGGTTGTCGGTAACGAAGCGTTAATCCCACCGACGTAAAACACTTGGGGTAGTGCCGTAAATAATTGCAGTGGGGCAACACTGCATGGGTTGAGATACCCTAAAAGCCCGCCGATTTATCGGCGCGGAGTTGTCACAGGCTTAACCCTTGTGGTTCCGGCCCAAGCCGCGCCAGCAGAGCGTGATCCGGCAGCAAGCCGATCCGAAGCGTGACAGTGCCGCCCTCCGGGTGACGGACGCGCATGGCATGTCCGGCGTGGGTCGGCGTGTCGGCGACAAGGTAGTCACCGGAATCGGGGTGGATCGCCAGGCCGCGCCCGACTTGCTCTGGCTCTAGCTGGGCTTGCAGCGTCTCGCGGTAGAACGCGAGCGCGCGTAGCGTCACTTCAGAAAGCGGGCGTGGATATTCGCCGTCCAGGTTCATCATAACTGTCTCCTTTCACTCCATCACCGCCACTATTGTACCACGCGCCGCCGTTTCGGGTATAAACGCCTCAGAAAGAGAGACTTCTGAATGCGTTTCGGATTTGCGGTCAAGGTCATCGGGCACGGCGGGAACCTCGCGACGATCCCCGCCGAGGCGGGGATGCCGTCGAACGACGCGCGGAAGTGGCGGAGCGGGCCGCATGTGCGGCAGTCCATCGCGTATGTCCGCGAGGTCTTCCACTATCTGCACAAAGTGGACATCCACATGTACCGGATATCGTCGGACTTCGCGCCGTACCTTACCCACCCGGACATGCCGCAGTTCCACAGCCAACTGGAAGAAGCGAAGGACGAGCTGGCCGACCTGGGGGCGCTGGCGCGCGAATACGACATCCGCCTGAGCCTGCACCCGTCGCAATATATCCTGCTGAACGCGCTCGATGAGGAGGTCGCGCGCAAGAGCGTCGCCGACCTGAACGCCCAGGCACGAATCTTGGACGCCATGCACTGCGGGCCGGAGGCCGTCGTCGTCACTCATGTCGGCGGCGTCTACGGCGACCGCGACGCGGGCGTGGCACGCTTTATCCGGCGCTACAAAGAACTGCCGGGCGAGACGAAGCGGCGGCTCGTGGTCGAAAACGATGACGTCTCGTATGCCGTCACGGATGCCCTACGCATCCACGGCGAGACCGGCTGCCCCGTCGTCTTTGACAACCTGCACCACTTCTGCCTGAACCCGGAAGGGCTGCCGATGCGCGCCGCCCTTCATGCCGCCTTGGCGACATGGCCCGAAGGCGTGACCCCGAAGATCCACTACTCCTCCCCATCTACCGACTTCGAGACGACCGTGGAGAAAGAGAAAGGCGCGACGGGACGCGACCGGACCGTCACGAAGCTGCACGCGCCCCGGCTGAAGGCGCACGCGGATTTCATCAACCCGCTGGAGTTCGTCCAGTTTTGGGAGACCGTGTGCGCGGACGGCGTCCGGCCCTTCGACATCATGCTGGAAGCCAAGGCCAAAGACGTCGCGCTGCTGCGTTTGCGGCGGGAACTTGCGCGTCAGCGGGAGCGTCCAATAACTGCCGGATAATGGATCAAGAAAAAATTACAGTCGGCGGCGGAAGACGCCATAATATGATATAATAGGGGTGTATGCTGCATACACGGAATGCCTCCAAACAGCCCCGCGCAATCCTCGCTCATCATTACCGCCGAGGTCCGTCCTTTTTATCTTTGCGACGGGCCTCCGCAATACAACCGGGAGGTGGATACTATGAGTAACATGCGGACGTCGATCAAGTGCAACTGCGGCCAGCGCGTCATCGCCAAGGACGTGGTCCAGCACGGGTACTACCTGCGCCTCTTCGGTCCGAGCTTCGTGTACGTCAAATACCGCTGCTCGCGCTGCAAAAAGCTCGGCGAGCAGTTCATCAAGCAGGAGGAATGGGAGGAAGGCATCCTCAAGGACACCGCCCTGGAAGTCTCCCACGACGAGAAGGAGCAGTTCACGGCCAGAGGCCCCATTGACATCAACGAGGTCATTGACTTCCACTTCGAGCTGGAAAAGATGCCCGACCTGAAATCACTGGGATCGGCTCTGCCGCTCAAGAAGCACAAGTCCCGTTCCACCCCGCACTCGTAGCGGATCGTTCGGATAGGAAATAGAGACGCCGGAGCCAGGGTTCGCCCCGCTCCGGCTTTTTCGTGCCCTTTATTTCGTGCCCTTTATTTCGTGCCCTTTATTTCGTAACGGTTTGCGCCCGGCCGGGCAGGAAAACGACCGCCTCCCCTCGAAAGAACCCGACATGGCTGAACAATTGACACTCGACGAAGTCTCCCGCGTCGCCTTCCTCGCCCGCCTCGAACTGTCCGACGACGAAAAAGCGCGGCTGATGACCGATCTGAACGGCATCCTGGGCCAGTTCGCCCGGTTGCAGGAACTGGACACGGAGGGCGTGCCGCCGACCTCGCACTCGCTGCCCTTGCAGAACGTCTTCCGCGAGGATAAGGTACGCCCCTCGCTGCCCCGCGAGGCGGCAACCGCGAACGCCCCCGAAAAGCGCGACGGCAACTTCATCGTGCCGCAGATCATGGAAGATTAGAGGGAGGAGTGACATGGAACTTTATGAGCTGACCGCCCATGAACTGGCCGCCAAACTGACCGCCCGCGACGTTTCCGCCCGCGAAGTCACCGACGCCATCCTGGACCGCATCGGGGAGGTCGAAGGCCACGTCAAAGCCTATGTCACCGTGACCGAGGCCGTCGCCCAGGCGCAGGCCGACGCCGTGGATCAGGCCCGCGCGCGCGGCGAAGCGCTTTCGTCGCTGGCCGGCATCCCGCTGGCCCTCAAAGACAACCTGTGTACGACCGGGATCGAGACGACCTGCTCCTCGCGCATTCTGAAAGGCTTCGTGCCGCCCTACAGCGCCACGGTCGTGGACAAGCTGCAAGCGGCAGGGGGCGTCTTCGTCGGCAAGGCCAACCTGGATGAGTTCGCGATGGGGTCCAGCACGGAGAACTCCGCCTTCGGCCCGTCCCATAATCCGTGGGACCTGCACACCGTCCCCGGCGGCTCGTCCGGCGGCTCGACGGCGGCCGTCGCCGCCGGCGAGGCTGTCTGGGCGCTCGGCTCAGACACGGGCGGGAGCATCCGGCAGCCCGCCGCCTTCTGCGGCGTCGTCGGTCTGAAGCCAACCTATGGCCGCGTCAGCCGCTACGGCCTGATTGCCTTCGCGTCCTCCCTAGACCAGATCGGCCCGATCACCCGCGACGTCCGCGACGCCGCCCTGCTGCTGAACGCGATCAGCGGCCACGACCCGCTCGACAGCACCAGCATCGTCCGTGACGTCCCTGACTATACCCGGTCGCTGACCGGCGACGTCAAGGGCCTGAAGCTGGGCGTCCCCAAAGAGTACTTCGCCCAGGGCGTCCCGCCCGCCGTCGCCGGGGCAGTCCGCGCGGCCATTGACGTGCTCGTGTCTCACGGCGCGGTCGCCGAGGAGATCAGCCTGCCGCATTCGGAGTACGCCCTGCCGACCTACTACATCCTCGCCCCCGCCGAGGCGTCCTCCAACCTGGCCCGCTACGACGGCGTTCGCTTCGGCCACCGGACGGCCCGCGCGACCAGCCATGTGGACTTGTTTGAAAAGTCCCGCGAGGAGGGCTTCGGCCCCGAAGTCAAGCAGCGCATCATGATCGGCACCTATGCGCTGTCGGCGGGCTACTACGACGCCTTCTACCTGAAAGCGCAGCAGGTCCGCACCCTGATCAAGCGCGACTTCGATCAGGCGTTCGCCAAATGCGACGTCCTCATCGCCCCCACCGCCCCGACGGTGGCGTTTAAACTGGGGGAAGTCTCCGACCCCCTGGCGATGAAGCTCAACGATGTGCTGACCATCCCCGCCAACATGGCCGGCATACCCGCGATCTCGCTGCCCTGCGGCTTCGCGCACGGCCTGCCCATCGGCCTCCAGCTCATGGCCCCCGCCTTCGGCGAGGAGACCCTGCTGCGCGCCGCCCACGCCTACGAGCAGATGACCGAGTGGCACAAGCAGCGCGCCATCATCGAGCGCGCCAACCACCTGCACGTCGAGTAGAGGAAACGAGTAGAGGAGGCTCCCATGCCCACCATTCAGGTCAAGGCACAGATCTCGGCCCAAGAGTTGATTGACGCGGCAGGCCAGCTTGACGGCCCGGAGCTGGAGGCCGTCTCGGACCGCCTTTTGGCCTTGCGGGCGGAGCGGCGCGCGCCGCATCTCCCGCATGAGGAGGCCGATCTGCTGCTCAAAATCAACACACCACTGCCGGAAGAGACGTGGCGGCGATACACCAGCCTCTATGCCAAGCTGGACCCGGACACCATAACGGCGGAGGAACACGCGGAACTGCTGCAACTGATTAACGTCGTGGAGATGGACAACGCGCGGCGCATTAGGCACCTCATCGAACTGGCTCGACTACGAGGGACAACCCTCGACGCCCTGATGAAGTCATTAGGGATCGGGCCTCGCTCCCATGCGTGATGCGAAACCTACGGAGCGTGTGAAACGGGCTGTCTCACAGAACGCGGACGGCATTTGTGAATACTGCCGTAGCCAGAAGGATTATTCGCCTGATCCGTTCTCCGTGGAACATATCAGGCCCCGCGTCCGAGGAGGGATGGACGCGCCCGATAATCTGGCCCTTTCTTGTCACGGGTGCAACGGCCATAAACACGCAAAGACCGATGCACTTGACCCTATCACCCGCGAACGTGTCCCGCTCTTTCATCCGCGTCGGCAGCAGTGGCACGAGCATTTCGAGTGGAACGACGACTACACGCTCGTCGTCGGACTAACGCCCATTGGAAGGGCGACCGTCGAAGCTTTGCAGATGAACCGCCCTGGCGTCGTCAACTTGCGTCGGCTCCTCCATGCGGCGGGACTACACCCACCGGAGGAGCGGGAAGAACAGGATTAACCTTCCAGTCTGCGAACAGGCAAACGAGTAGCACAAGTAGCACGGCATCAATGAATAGACCACCCTCCTGACCGTTGAACAGAAATATTCTGGCACAGTCGGAACATGTTAAACGAAACGGGCACTGAATTCCTGGGAGATGAGCATGAGTATTGCAGCAATCTTTAGTTTTGGCAGCTTTTTGTATAATGCTGTCAAAACAGGCGTCAGAATTCTTCACAACGTCTTCGAGGCTGTTGACGAGGTCATCGAACGCGCTCAGAAGCCGCGAACAACAAATACTGCCTCTCAAACTATCCGCCTAGTCAAAGATGTCGATGCAGAGATCGCAGAAATGGAGCGCAAGCGCAAGTACGACCGGGGATTATCTTCCTGTGATGAGGACCGTCAGGAAGAATTGTTGGCCCTCAAACAAGAGAAGTTCACCGAGTACCAGGCGGTGAAAACTCAGGAAGTCAGTGCAGAGGTCAAGGCAAAACCAGAGCAGTTTGTTGAGGCACAGATCAATGATAAGCGAATCAACATACTCCAGTTCCATGTCGGTCAATTTGTACTGGAGAAACGTTGCCGTTTATGTCAGCGACCTATGATCCTTCAGCATAAGCGGAAACCAATAGACTATGCGACCTTTAATCTCAGTGACTTTTTCTGGGGTTGTAGTGGTCATTATGACAAAGAGCGGAAATGTTACGAGACACAGCCGTTTCAAAGTCGGGATATGAGCCTTTTGCACAAATCTGGCATCCCCGATTTGGAGGCATCGAGTGATGAGCTTAACATCATCTTTTCGACACCCCCGATCCAAAAGGCGACTCTCAATCGCGTAGCTGACCACCTGCGCGATGAAGATGAGGACTCCCTGTGCCCTGTGCATAATGTCCCCATGATTCTGCGGGAGAAGCGCGACCATCAGGGACACGCATTGGATATGTACTTCCTTACATGTCCCCATTTCGAGTGCGACTATGTACAGAAGTTGAAGTCGCCTAGTCAACTAGCTGCGTTCTTACACCGCAAGGAAGGACGAGGCATCTGCTGATGAGAATAGGACAAAGGAATGGGGAGGTCAAACGATGACACTCACGCTAGAACTTACGCCTGAACAAGAGCAGCGTATAGAAGCGGAAGCCCGCCGCCGGAACATGGACGCGGCGAGCTACGCGAAGACCCTGCTCTTTGAAGCGGACCCGAGCGCCGGGCAAGCCGCAGAAGAGCAATGGAGCGGCGCGGACTTGGTCGCCTATTGGGAGCGTGAGGGCGTTATCGGATCGCGGCCCGACATCACGGACAGCCTGGAACACGCCCGTGCCATCCGACGGAAGGCGGAACGACGAATCCGCGAATGATTCTGCCACTACCGCCCATCCTGCGCCTGCTGGACGCCGATGTTCTCATTGATGTCCAGCGTGGTCATCCGCCTGCCGTCGCCTGGTTCAACGCGCTCACTCAACGTCCCGGCGTGCCCGGCTTGGTACTGATGGAGTTGATCCAGGACGCGCAGAACACAAGCCAGGTCAGGATTGTGGAAAGCCTCGTCCACGGCCTGCCGCTGTACTGGCCGTCAGCGGCGGATTGTCAGCGCGCTCTGGCGGATTTTCGGAAGTTGCATCTTTCGCACAACCTGGGCCTGATTGACTCACTGATCGCGGCCACAACCATCGGCCTCGGCGCGACGCTCTGCACGTTCAATGTCAAGCACTACCGGAATGTCGCCGGGCTGGTCATCGAGCAGCCGTACACACGATAGACCAGTCCTATGACCTACGAATCAGCGGCAGCCGCCTCGGCGACGGGGGTGGGTCGCCCCTCGCGAGGGCGACGCTTGCGGGCATCGCCGATTACTCATATCTTGGCCTTTCTAGGGCTGGCGCTCTTGCTCATGGGGATCGACCTTCTGCTCGTGCGGGCGGTGCTGGCAGCATCAGGCGGGCATTCGCACCTCTCGGAAGAAGTGACGAGGACGCTTGGGTATGCCTGCGCGGCGGCGGCGACTCTGCTGGCCTATGTCGTCATGGTGCGCCGGGCCGACAGGCGCTCCCTCCTGTCGGCGGGGCTGACGGCGCGCGGCCTGTTCTCGGAAACCGGGATCGGACTGCTGATCGGCGGGGGCGTGTTTTCCGCCGTCATGGGGATGATGCGCGCCGTCGGCGTCTACCACATCGGCGGGGTCAACCCGCACTTCCGCCCCCTCGTCCCGCTCCTGCTGTTCCTGTTCCTGGCCGTTTTTCAAGAGGTCGCCGTGCGCGGCTACCTCTTTCAGACGCTGGAGCGGCGCTGGGGGACGGGGGTTGCGCTGGCCGGCTCCACGGCGTTCTTCGGGCTGGCCCATTTGGGCAGTTCGGTGGACGGGCTGACGACCGCGCAGTGGCTGGTCGGACCAGCCTTTATCAGCGTCGAGACCGGCCTGCTGCTGACGGCGGCGTACCTCTTAACGCGCCGCCTGTGGCTGCCCATCGGCATCCACTGGGGCTGGAACTTCTTCGAGACATCCATCTATGGGACCGCCAACACCGGGTCCTGGGGGAATGACCTGAACACGCTGTTCTCGGACCGCTTTTCCGGCCCGTTTCTGCTGACGGGCGGGGCGTTTGGGCCGGAGGCCAGCCTGATTTGCCTGGGCATCGGCGCCTACGCCGGCCTCCTCCTGCTGCGCCTCGCCATCCGCAAGGGGCAGTGGCGGCTTGCAAACTCAACTTCATCAGGTAAAATAGACGCATGACCCAGCCATCCGGCGCGGGGCCAAAGATTCGCTTCGACAAGCAGGGCAAGCATATTCCCGGACATAACAACTTTCAGCCCGGTAAGAGCGAATGGACGCATCCTGACCCACAGGCCCTTTTAGACCAGTTTGGCGGCACGGGTGCCAGGAGAGCACAGCGAGAACTAGTTGAATTTGGAACTTTGATCGGCTTCCATGTTGACCCGATCCTGAGGACAAAAACGCCGACCACACGCGGAGTGATCCACTATGATAATACAGGAGGGGCGCACATCGTCCCAACCCGACCATAAGATGGAGGCACGGCTAGAGGAATGGTTGCAGCAGTTTGATCTCTGGGCGGCCTCGGCAGATCGGTCCGACAATGGATGGGAGGGTTATTTCCCGCACTGGCCGGAGCTGATCCAAGAGGCCGAGCAAGTGATGGCGGGGGAGCACCAAAGCGAACGCGGCCGGCTTCTGCTGGGACGCTGCTGGGCGCTATCAGAGGAAGATGAGAGCTGTGCGGATTGGGCACGCAATCATTTGCACGAGAGCCATGTTCAAGAGGCGGTTAGACTCTTAACAGACGATAATGATCCAAGTACCCGATGGCAGGCTTATGACGTGCTCGGCAATTTGCTCATCCTTGAGGATGGAGCGCGGGCATCTTTGGAGAACGGCCTGACGGATGAAGACGCCTATGTGCGACGCCGCGCTTTTCTGGCCCTCATGCGACACTCCGAAATAGACGCAGAGGCTTATATTGTGCAAATGCTGGCGGATACGGACATCTTTAACCAGTCTGCTGCCCGATCTGCCGCTGTCCAAGTCATTTTGAAGGAACCGCAGACCGCGACAAGTAGCAAACTATGACCAATTATGAACCCGTGATCGGCATGGAATGCCATGCCGAGCTTTTGACCCAAAGCAAGATGTTCTGCGGCTGCGCCAACGAGTTCGGCGGGGCGCCCAACACGCGGACATGCCCCGCTTCCCGTCAAGAACACTAATAACAGTCTTCCCACCAGGTAAAATACCATTGTAACGGAAGCCGGATTCAGGACGACATGACGGATAAGGAGACGCAGGAAGCGCTGGAAACGCTGACGCAGGTTGTCAGCGCCTTGTCGGAGCTGCTGGGGCGCCCTTCGCGCTGGGCTGGAAGCCTGGAGCTGACGGACAACTTGTTCAGCTCAGGCGTCGCGCATTTGGATGGGCGTATCGAGATCACCCGCGCCGTCTGGCGTCAGCCGCCGTATCGCTGGCGGACAATCGTTCACGAGGCAATGCACCTCTACTCACCAACCTACACGAGCCACCAGTATAGCCTCAACCGTGGCTGGGAAGAGGGCGCCGTTGAGCAGATGCAAAGGCTGCTTCGTCAGGAAGTGTTTCAGCGGATCGGCGTTGTGATGGCCGAAGACGCCTTCGCCGAACGGGACGCGGCGCATGAATACAACGACTACATCCGGGCGTTAGAAGGCTTGCGCCGGCCTTTGCAAATGTCTCCGCTCGACTTTTACGCCTGGCTCCTGAAGACGCCGCTTCCAAGTCGCGCAGGCGCGGTCGGAGACGCCGGTAGTGCCCTGCCGGAACAAGAGCGTGCCGCCTTTCGCCGTCTCCTGCTGTTGGCGCAAGCGAAATTGGGCAGGCAGAGATAAGGGAGTGATGAAATGAACCGCCGAACTGTTGTAGACATGGTGATGAATGCTTATACGCTGGATGACTGCCTTTTGGCCGAGGAGACGCTGATCCGCTGGCTCACGGCGCACCCCCAGGATTTGGGCCTGCACGAACTCGCCGGTCAGCTTGGCATCGTCAAATCGGCGGCATTGGAACGGCAGGCCGACAGCATGAAGACGATGACACTGCCCTCGCTGGCGCCCACGGGGCGATAATCAAAGCCATTGCAAAAGCAGAAATGATTCTGCCAAAACGAACCCTACGCACGAGAAGCCAATTATGACCCAGTACCAACCCGTGATCGGCATGGAGTGCCACGCCGAATTGTTGACCGAAAGCAAGATGTTCTGCGGCTGCGCCAACGAGTTCGGCGGGGCGCCCAATACGCGGACATGCCCCGTCTGTCTCGGCCTGCCCGGCTCGCTGCCGGTGATGAACCGGCAGGCCGTGCAGCTCGTCCTGCGGACCGCGCTGGCCCTGCACTGCGAGGTCTCGCGCGACTGCCTGTTCGCGCGCAAGAACTATTTCTATCCCGACCTACCCAAAGGTTACCAGATCTCGCAGTATGAGAACCCCATCGGCGTGGGCGGCTACCTGGACATCAACCTGGAGGATGGGTGTAGCAAGCGCATTCACATCCGCCGCGTCCATCTGGAAGAGGACACGGGCAAGCTGATCCATGCGGGCGGCAACGAGAGCGAGGTGGACTACAACCGCAGCGGCGTCCCGCTGATGGAGATCGTCACCGAGTTCCCGCCCGATCTGACTTCCGCCGACGAGGCCCGCGCCTACCTGGAAAAGCTGCGCTCCATTCTCGTGTATCTGGGCGTGTCCGACGGCAAGATGGAGGAGGGGCACCTGCGGGCGGAGCCGAATTTAAGCATCCGGCCCGTTGGCACGGGCGGCGTGGGCACGAAGACCGAGATCAAGAACCTGAACTCGTTCAAGTCGGTCTCTAAGGGCATCGGGTACGAGGTCGAGCGGCAGTCCGAGCTCCTGAACACCGGCGGCGTCGTGCGGCAGCAGACGTTAGGCTGGAACGACCTGCGCGGCGAGACTTATCATATGCGCTTCAAGGAGGAGGAGCAGGAGTACCGCTACTTCCCCGAACCCGATCTGGTGCCGCTGCACTTTGAAGACGCCGACGTGGAAGCCGCCCGCGCCGCCCTGCCGGAACTGCCCGACGCCAAGCGCGAGCGGTTCGTCACCCAGTACGGGCTGCGCGACTACGACGCGACCATCCTGACCGCCTCGCGCCCGCTTGCCGACTACTTCGAGGAAGCGGCGGCGGGCGCGGACGCAAGAGCCATCGCGAACTATGTCACCGGCGACCTGGCCCGTCTGCTGAACGCTTCGGGGCAGGAGATTGGGGACAGCAAAGTGACCGCTCCTAACCTGCGCGACCTGATCACCCTGCGCGACAGCGGCAAGATCACCAACAACACCGCCAAGGCCGTCCTGGACGAGATGTTCGCGACCGGCCAAACGGCGCAGGCCATCGTGGACGCCAAGGGCCTCGCCGCCGTCTCCGACGACAGCGCCATCGTCGCCGAGGTGGACCGCGCGATTGCCGCCAACCCGGACATTGTCGCCAAGTTCAAGGCCGGCAACGAGAAAAGCAAGAACGCCCTGACCGGCCAGGTGATGAAGGCCATGAAAGGTCAGGCCCGCCCTGACGTCGTCAACCGCCTGATAGACGAGCGCCTGGCGGCATTGTAAGGCATGAGGGCCAAGAGATAGTGGACATTCAGCTAGAGCCGGTATCATTTGAGCAGAAGTCCGTTCTGCATAATCTCATGGAATTGTGCCAGCACGACTATAGCGAGTTCAACGACGATGAACCTAACGAACACGGGCTGTTCGGCTACCGCTACCTCGATCACTATTGGACTGAGGCGGGCCGCTACCCGTTCTTCGTGCGCGTCGGCGGTAAGCTCGCCGGTTTCGTACTCGTGCGTACCCTGGAGACGGGCCACAGCCCGACATATTCCCTGGCCGAGTTTTTCATCTTACGCAAGTACCGGCGGCAGGGGATTGGGCAGCAAGCCGCCCACCGGGCCTTCGACCTACTCCCCGGCGTCTGGCGCGTCCATCAGGAGTCGGGAAACCTTCCGGCGCAGGCGTTCTGGCGGAAAGTCATCGGTCACTATACTGGAGACAAGTTCGTGGAAGTGAGTGAAGCAGGTTGGGACGGCCCAATCCAACAGTTCCATTCGGCGGGTACAAGTGGCGCGGTTTAACAATTGGTTGCACCCGGCGTCAGTGGCTACCGTCTCAGCTGTTCGGCATTAGATTTACACGGCTTTTAGCGAAACGTCCAGTTCAAAAAACGGGCTTGACGAGCCATAGAGACGGAAAATGAAGCCCCGCAAAACGTGGATTCTTCTAGGCAGCCTTCTGACAATCATCGGTATGCAGATCCTGATGTCGGCCGGCATTGCTATGGCATTGCCACAAGCGGTGGGCACTTATCCGACGGTCAACCTCAAAGTGGATTGCGGCGCGAAGGGGGACGGCAGGAGCGACGACACCGGCGCGTTCCAGAAGGCCGCGCGGCTCATTCAGGGGCGGGGCGGCGGGACGCTGGTGATCCCGAAGGCGACTTACGTTGTGGGTGGGCAGAAGCACGTCGAGGGGCAGACGCCTTACTACCAGACGGCGAGCGTCTTCAAGGTGGAGAAGTTAGGGTTCCTAAGCATCAAGGGCAACGGTGCGACATTGCGGTTCGCGCGGGGGCTGCACTACGGCGCGTTCGACCCGCAGACGGGCCAGCCCTATGGCAAGATGCCGGACTACGACCACAAATACGCCGTCGGGGTCAGCGCGATGCTGGACATCTCCCACAGCCGCCATGTGACGGTGCGCGATCTCGATCTGGACGGCAACAGCGGCGCTTACGTTCTGGGCGGCGGCTGGGGGGACACGGGGCGGCAACTGGCGGGGGACGGGCTGCTCCTGTACGGCAACTCAGAGGTGCAGGTGAGCCGGGTCCACAGCCACCATCAGGGGCGGGACGGCATCATGATCGGGTGGACGGGCCTCAAAGTCGGCGATCCCTCCACCCCGCACACCTTGACGGAATGCACCTTTGACTTCAACGGGCGGCAGGGGCTTTCGTGGGTGGGTGGCCGGGGCCTGCAAGCGATCCGCTGCAAGTTCGATCACACGGGGCGCGTCAACGTGGGGGCCGAAACGCTGGCGTCCGCGCCGAGCGCCGGGGTAGACATCGAGGCCGAGGAGTCGGTGTGCCGCGACGGCTATTTCGAGGATTGTGAGTTCGTAGACAACGTCGGCTGCGGCATGGTAGCCGACAGCGGCGACGGCGGCTATGCACACTTCCTGCGCTGCACCTTCTGGGGAACCACGAACTGGAGCGCGTGGTCGGCCAAACCGGGCCTGAAGTATCGGGACTGCAACTTCTACGGCAGCGCCGTCCACACGTTCGGCTCGCCCGACCCCGGCCTCGCGACAAGTTTCATCCACTGCCGGTTTGAGGACAAGCCCTGGACAGACGGTAGGGTCTATGGCAATTACCTCCTGGATTCGGATCGGGGCGGCGACAATGTCCGTTTTGACCGCTGCACCTTCGTCATCCATTCCCCCACCCGGCATCCCCTCTGGTTCAACTCCAACCACGGCAAGGCGTTCTTTACCGACTGCACGGGGCTGGCCCGGTGAGGCCGCTCCCTGACAACTTTCGCTGGTCGCTCTTCGCGCCGGGCGACCGCGCGCTGGTCGCAGTCTCGGGTGGGCCGGACTCGCTCAGTCTGCTCCATGTCCTTTGGACGGAGCGGGAGGCGCGTGGGCTGTGCGGGGTGGAAGCGGCGCATCTCGATCATGGTCTGCGCGGCGACGAGTCGGCTGGGGAGGCGGCGTGGGTGGCCGCCTGGTGCGCCGAGCGCGGCATCCCCTGTCACGCCGGGCTGGCCGATGTGGTGGGTCTGGCGCGGGCGGGGAAGGTCAGCAAGCAGCAGGCGGCCCGGACGGCGCGTTACGCTTTTTTGGAAGAAGTTGCCGCTCAAATCGGCGCGGCCAAGATCGCGACGGGACACACGCGGGACGATCAGGTGGAGACGGTCTTGATGAACGTCCTGCGCGGGACGGGGCTGGACGGTCTGCGCGGCATCCCCGCCCGGCGTGGCCTGTTCGTCCGGCCCCTGCTCGATGTGTCCCGCGCCGAGATCGAGGACTACTGCGCGGCCAATGGGTTGGAACCTCGGCGCGATCCGTCCAATCTTTCCCCCGACGCTTACACTCGCAACCGCCTTCGCTTGGAACTCCTTCCGCTGCTGGCACACGAGTATAACCCGGCGGTGGCCGAGGCGCTGGGGCGGCTGTCCGAGATCGCGGCGCGGGACGCGGATTATCTCCAGACGCAGGCAGAGGCGGCGCTGGCGGATGTCACATGGGAGCGGGATATTTTCCGGCTTGTTCTGAACCGACCGGCGCTGGCGCGGCTGCACCCCGCCTTGCTGCGTCACGTTTTCCGCAAGGCGATTGTGGACCTGCGCGGCACGGGCGAAGGCATCACTTTTGAGCATGTTGAGCAGGCTTGCCAAGCCGTTGCCGCTCCCGCGCCGCGCGCCTTTTTGCTGAACCTGCCGTCTCCGCCCTGCACCGTCCGCGTCACGCAAGAGGCGCTGACATTTACCTTAGCGAACGTCCCGGCCTCCCTTGCCGATGCCGCTGTCCCCCTGCCCGTTCCCGGCGCGGCGGCGCTGCCGGGGACGGACTGGATCGTCCATGCGAGTTTTACCACCCACCCCGGCGCGGTCACGCTGAATGCCGATGCCATTTCAGGGCAAGCGCTCACGCTCCGCAACTGGCGGCAGGGGGACCGGGTTGACCCGCTGGGCATGGGCGGGCGGCACAAGAAGGTCAGTGACATCTTTACGGACGCCAAAGTGCCCCGCGCGGAGCGGCACACGATCCCCATCGTCGCGGACACCGCAGGAATTCTCTGGGTGGTGGGCCACTGCGTCGCGGAGCGGGTCAAGGTGACGCCAGCGACGGTGCGGCGGCTGTATTTGGCTGCTACCAGCCGTCCTGCCACTTCTTGACGTCGTAGCCTTTGAAGCCGTAGCAGCGGACGATCTGGATCGTGCGAACCGGGGTCGTGTAGGGCGGGTTGCGGTAGACCAGCAGCGGCGGCTGCGGGATGACGCGGGTGAAAACGGCGCGCAGGTCATCGAAATGGTCCTGGTTGTCCGTGTCGTTGAGAAAAATGGCATTTCGGCCTTTGAGCGCGTCCGGGTTCTCCCAGAACATGTACTCGCTGGCCTTGTAGTTCAGGAACAGCGAGTAGGTTTGGGGCCGGCCCGGCAGGTAGAACGCGGCCTCGGACGGCATCCGGTAGTTGATGCCGAAGACGAACGGGTCGCCTCCCATCGCCGTTCGCTCTTGCGCCACTCGCTCGGCCAGCGTCCGCCAGCCATAAAGCTCGTTGGTCCGGTCATCCGTCGCCTTCGGGAATTTCACGCCTGCGGCATAGAGCAAGTTCGGAAAGAGCGGCACGATGGCAAGAATAAGGGCGACGAAGCAAGCCAAAATGACCCATACGCGCTTTGAAGCGTTAAGGCTCCAGAGTATGGTGTTTCGCGCCGTTGTTCCACCTAGCCAGTTCCACACTCGCCCGAGGTGCGCCCGCCACTGCCATAGGCGTACAAAGACGAACGCCACTAAGATCACGCCGCTTACATAGGCATCCACCGCCCAATTCCCCTCCACCTTGCTCCGCAGGGCCGTCACGACTGTAGACGAGAACGCAACTATACTTGGACACCACAAAAACAAAAAGGCATCGTCGCGCTCTTTAACGCCGCGCCGCGCCCCGTCGTATAGGGTATAGAGATACGTTAAAAAGACGAACGGCGACAGCAGCAGGGCTTGATCTCCCAGAAAGCGCAGCACCCACTTTGGGCCGTCGTGACCCGATCCCCGCGACGCCATCGCGTGGGCGTGTATCCAGAAGGCGTTCTGGTGGGTGTGGTTCCACCAGACGAAGGGAGCAAAGACGGCGAGCGCGATCAGCCCGGCCCCGTAAGGCTCAGGCCGCCGCAGCCATCGCTCCCGCGCCATGGGGGACAGCAGCAGATACAGGAAGACGCCCGGCAGCAGCGCCAAGGCATTCAGCTTGGCCTGCGCCGCCAGGCCGGCCAGCACGCCCGCGCCGATCCACCACGTCCAGCGGGGCCGGTCCGTCAGCGCGCGCTGGACGACGTAAAGCGCGGCGGCCCAGAAGGCGATTTGAACGGGGTCCTGCGTCATGATGACCGACCCGGCGGCGAACAGGGGAATGACGTTGGCAAGGACGACTGAAACGGCGGCGACGGCCGGCCCGAACAGGCGGAGCGCCAGCAGGTAGACGAAGACCGAGATGACTAGGGCGCAGACGGTCGCGCCCGCTCGGACGCCGAGTTCCGTCGGGCCAAAGAGGGCGGTGAACAGCCGGATGACAGGGGCCATCAGCGGCGTGTTGTCGTAGTAGCCCCAATCGAGGTGCCGCGACCACTGCCAGTAATAGGCCTCGTCCTGAAGCAGCTCATGCCGGCTGTCATACCAAAAGCGGAACAGGGTCAAAAACGCCAGCAGGCCCCCCACCGCGAAGTTGACGCGGCGGGCGGCCTGTGACTCTGAGGACGTCTGGGCTGCGTATTGTTCTGAAATCATTCGGTCTTGAAAAGCGACTCGCTGACGGGCTGGTTGACTCGGACGTTCTGGTACACGGTCGCGCCGGCCAGTTTGTTCTGCGTGTTGTATAGCTCGACGCGGGTGGGGACATAGATGCCCGGTGCGATCTGGACCGGGTTCTTATACAGAAACCACTTGGTCAGCTTGCCGTCACGCCCGTAATTATACCTCTGCGCGGTGATGTGTGTCTTGGGGTCAATCCAGACCAGGTCTTTTTGGGTCTCCCCGGCCTGCTTCGGCTGGACCTGGAAGCACAGCAGGCCGCTCTCGCGGCGCAGGAAAGTCACGTTGTAATCCGTCAATAGCTCCGGCGGGACCAGCCCGAAATCCAGCAGCGTCTGCCGCTTCCCCGGCGCCCCGGTCGTGTCCTGGACCTTGTGGACGAACGGGGCCACGGTCAGCTTCCTGTTGCCGTTGATGACGTAGTAGCCGGTCGCGAGGTGCGGGATGCTGGCCTCGATCCGCAGCTTGCCGGGCTGCTCGTAGACCATCGAGCCGCGATGCAGGCGGTAGGCGAGTGAGATGTCGCCGTCTATCTTTTTCAATTCGCCCTGGTTCTCGGTCACGATCTCGCTGCTGGCGGACAGCGTCTTGACGTTGGCCGAGGTCAGCGCGCGGATGTCCGGGGCGGCCTGCGCGGCAAGCGCCGCCGTCAGCGTCAACGCGGCGGCGGCGATAGAGTTTATATAGTTTATGGGGCGGAAAGCCATCGGGAGTATTCTCCTCAGTGTCGGTGTTTTCATAGTATACGACACCGGCACGGGGCGATTGGTTCCCGGTGACGGCCACCGGCACTGGAAGTGCCGGTCTACTGGTGAGTGAAAGCGCCTCCGGCACGACAGAGCCTGTCGACGTTGACGATTCCTCAGTCGCGGAGCAGATACGCAGTAATGCCGTCCTCGACATACTTCCACTTTGAGTAGACCGGTTTGAGTAGACCGGCACTTCCAGTGCCGGTTCAGAGCCGGGTACACACCACATTATGATGGACACACACGCACTGCGCGTCTTGGAATTCGACGCGATCCGAAAACAATTGGCCGGGCAGACTGCCTGCTCGCTGGGGCGGGAGCGGGCCGAGGCGATGACGCCGTCGGATTGGCTGCCGCAGGCGCAGGCGCGGCTCGACGAGACGACCGAATGCCGGACGCTCATCGTCGCCAAGGGCAACCTGCCGCTGGGCGGCGTCACGGACATCCGTCCGCTGCTCCGCACGGCGGAGATCGGCGCGACGCTGGAGCCGCACGGGCTTTTGGACGTGCTTGGCGTCGCCGCCGCCTCCCGCTCGCTCAAGCTGTACCTGCAAAAGCTCGCCCCCGACTACCCGATCATGGCCGACCGGGCGAGCGGGCTGGGGCAGTTCCCGTCCCTCGAATCCGAGATCAACGCCAGCATCGGCATTAACGGCCTCGTTCTGGACTCGGCCTCGCCGGAACTGGCGCGCATCCGCAGCCAGCGCAAAACGTCGTCGGCGCGCATGATGGACCGCCTGAACGGCATCCTCAGCTCCATGCGGACGATGCTGCAAGACCCCGTGATCGTCCAGCGCGGCGACCGCTACTGCGTGCCGGTCAAGGCCGACCACCGGGGCGCGTTCGGCGGCATCGTCCACGACACATCCGCGTCGGGCGCGACCCTGTTCATGGAGCCGCAGGTGGTCGTAGATTTAGGCAACGAGATCAAGGAACTGACGATCAAGGAGGAGCAGGAGGTCAACCGCATCCTGCGCCGCCTGACCGAAAGCGTCAGCCGCGTCGGGACCGCCCTGCTGGTGACGATTGAAACGCTGGGCGAGATAGACTTCATCGCTGCCCGCGCCAAGCTGGCCGAGGCGCATCACGCCGTCGAGCCGACCTTGAACAAGGAGGGCCTGACCCGCCTGCTGTCCGCCCGGCACCCGCTGATTGACCCAAAGAAAGTCGTGCCCATAGACATCGAATTGGGAACGCCGGCCAACAAAGTCCTGCTCATCACCGGCCCGAACACGGGCGGCAAGACCGTCAGCCTCAAGACCACGGGGCTGCTGACCCTGATGGCGCAGTGCGGCCTGCACGTCCCCGCATCACGGGCCGAGATGAATGTCTTCGACCAGGTGTTCGCGGACATCGGCGACGAGCAGAGTCTTCAGCAATCCCTGTCCACGTTTTCCGGCCACATCAGCAACATCGTCCGCATTCTACGAGACCTGCGCCGCAACGCCCTGGTGCTTCTGGATGAAGTCGGCGCGGGCACGGACCCTGGCGAGGGCGCCTCGCTCGCCCGCGCCCTGCTGGACCACCTGCGCGCCAAAGAGGCCCGTGTCATCGCGACCAGCCACTACGGCGAATTGAAAGCCTACGCCTTTGCGACGGAGGGCGTCCAGAACGCCAGCGTGGAGTTCGACGAGCAGACCCTGTCGCCGACGTACCGCTTGCTGCAAGGCATCCCCGGCTCGTCCAACGCCTTCGCCATCGCGGGCCGTTTGGGGATACCCGAAGCGGTTTTGGACAACGCCCGGCTGGCCCTAACCGGTACGGACGAGACGGCGGACCTGCTGCGCGAGCTGGAAGAAGGGCGGCGCAAGGCCGTCGCCGAGGCGCGCGGGGCGGAGCAGGCGCGCGTCGAGGCGCAGATGCTCAAGCGCCGCTACGCCGAAGAACTGTCCAACCTAGAGGCCCTGCGCCGCGAAGCCCGGCAGAAGGCCCAGGAGGAGGCGCGCGCCCTGCTGAAGCGGGCGCAGGACAAGCTGGACAACACGCTGGCCGAACTCCGCCGCGCAAACGCCGAGGGCAAGCAGACCGAGCGCGCCCGGCAGAAGATCAAGGACATCGGGAGCGACTTGCAGGCCGCCATCCAGGACCGTTTGGCCGCCGACCAGCCCACTTTGGTTGAGACCGTCCCCGACCGCGCCTTGCGCCGGGGCGACAAGGTCCGCATCACAACCCTGGGCATGGCCGGCGAGCTTTTGGAAAACGCCGACGGCGACTCGCCCGTTCCTGTCCAAGTCGGTGCCATGCGCGTGTCGGTCCCGCCGTCCACCCTGATGCTGCTGGGCAAAGAAGACGCGCCCAAGCCCGCCGGCCCGCGCCCTGTCTCGTCCCCGCCGCGCGACCGCGCCAAAGACGACGGCGGCAACGGCAAAGACGGCGACGCACCCTCCTTCGCCATGCAGAAGACACTGGCAATCACGCCGCAACTCACGCTCTTAGGCCAGCGCGCCGACGAGGCCGTCCAAAACGTCGAAAAGTACCTGGACGACGCCTACGCCGCCGGCTTCAGCCGTGCCCGCCTGGTGCATGGCAAGGGAACAGGGGCGCTGCGCCGCGCCGTGCAGGAGTACCTCCAAGGCCACCCGCTCGTGGACGACTACGCGACTGCCGACCCCGAAGAAGGCGGCGCGGGCGCAACCGTGGTGACGCTGAAGGCGACTTGAATCGGTTAGCAAAGTTAAACCAGAGTGTTACGGCTTTACCCTATCGGGTTCCTTCCGGGCCAGACAGATAACGTAAACGCTTGTACCGACTGCCAGGGCTTAAGGAGTAGCACATTAGCATCCTCTGGTCTTCGAATCGTAGGGTCTAAGCTTATAGTAACGTGATAGATTTTTCCATCCGGCCTTCTGAGTGATCCGTTCACCTCGACCACGGCGACATCCATACCTTCATCAAAAGCATAGCCTACCACAGCTATCCTAGCCCTCGACGGCAAGTTCGCGTCGTATCTAACCGGATACTCGTGTGTAACGTGATGAGCAATGATTCTTTGTTCGTACCTCGGAGGCAGAGCGTTCAGCAATACCGCGCGGGCACTATTAGTTAGATTATATGCCGTGTAGTGGGATGGAGGCATACGCCTTTCAATGTTGCTCCATTCTCCAGATACACTTTTGTTGTTATACGTCACTTCTAGTAGGCGCTTTATGTCAGGCTCCAGCTCTTTCAGGAGATGTTTGTACTGCACTGGGTAGCCATTCTCCCCATAGACGAGTGAGCGATGTAGGTTAGTCATAAAGGTTTTTGTTGCCTTATGCGTATTTCGCCAACTCTCCTGATCCTGCTTCGTGTTCAATCTCTTGGCTAATGTTTCCACTTGTTCTTTGAAGCTTGTCCGAAGCAGCGCCACTTTATCGGACGCTGGCTCTCCCTCAGAAACGCTAAGAACATACAACAGTGTAGGGACACCCCTCCGTATGGTTGAAAACAATTCTTTAACCTTATCTCCTGCTACATCTCCTGCGAGTTCCTTCTCAGTCTGTTGACACACAGAAAAGGCCTCCTCAGCCTTGAAACGAATAGCTAAACGGGCATCTTTTTCGTCTGCATAGCGTAGGGCCTTCCTACAGAAATCTATCAAATAGCTGGTTGCGTTTAGCATATGGCGTGGGTGGCGATGGGCGAATGCTGATCTATATGCCCTTCGATAGTATCCCCAGCCTTCGTCTAGATTCTGTCGGAACTCGCTCCACGGCAACTCTCCCTCACGACAGAAATGGCGATAGATAGACCCCATCGTTAGCAGAACTTGCATCCGCATGACTGTTCTACCCTGAGCCTGCTCGACAAATTCCAGTGCTGCGCGGTATTGAAGCACCTCCGAATAGTCCTTTTTACCAGCGTGTAATTCCTGGGAGCGGACGTAATAAAATAGACCTTCGCAGACTAATTGAACGTTTTGCAACTTCAACCCTATCGCTATCAGTTCCTGCGACAGTTTCTTAATCAGAGGATAGGCTTTGGTATCATCAACCACTCCTTCCCGGTCTTTGGAGCGGTTAAGGAAGGCAAGGGCCTGTTGAACTGCATAACACCTACTAGTCGTGTCAAGGTCTTGTTTATCAAGCAAATACTCCAGTATGTTCCAAGCTTCAGCATAACAGCTAACCCGCTCGCTGTGCTGAAGTGACATAGCAACTGCTATGTATTGTTCTGCTTGTAATTGTGAATCTGCACAGCCTTCACAGACGGTCTTCCATGCTTGAAGATCGAAGGAGCCATCGATCTGACACAGACTGACTCGTGTCTGAACCAAATCATGAGCGAATTGTTGATTCAAATCGTTGGCTGTTGGTAAGCCAAGTTCATCATCTACGTCAATGTAAAAGCCTTTGCTCAATTGACTGAGTATACGCAGAGATTTGTAGAAATATGCTTGTTTCGGGCTTGTAGGAACCCAACTGGTGGTTTCAATCCACTGTAAGAGACGCATTAGGTGTGTGAAGCGGAAGGGGGATTGAAAGAAGGGTACTAAGTCGCGGCCTAAGTGGTCGCCATAGATCAACTCTAGCGTTATGTGTGTCAGAGATAAATCGGTTTCTTTTGTAAGGTAAGTTTTCTCTAATTCAGCGCGTAGTAGTTGATCCCACTTAGCGAAAAGCGCGGAAGCCTCGGCCATTTATGGACGAGATGGGACAAAGTCCTAAAGACAAAGTCCTAAAGATAGCGCATTGCCATTCTTATGGCAATTTCCTTCTTATGGCAATTTCCTTGGCACTGCGTTTGGAGGCTTGTCTCATGGGGTACAACAGAGGTAATCACTGGGCATGAGACAAGCAAGCGTTCCGCTGGTTGAGAGGGTAACAATCGTTAATCCCGCCCTCTCGTAAAACGCTGAGGGTTGCTCCGTAACTCTATGCTGTAGGGCGGTACAGCACAGGGGAAGACCCTGGGAAGCCAGACCATTTATGGAATTATTTTATGGGCTGGAGCCGTCACCCGCTCCAACGAAGACTTTCATGTCTGCCACCTTTGCGCTTGATAAGAAGTCCTTACTCTATTCCCTGGCTTGTTGCTAGATTCCTTCTTAAATCATCACGCTAGCACATCAGGATTAAGCATCAAGTTCATCGGTTCTCTTCCGCAAAATTCTCCTCCGCGTCGTCATCCCCCACCGGCGTTACGTCCCACCAGTTATGGCCGGTCTTGACTTCCGCGCGCAGGGGCACGTCGAGGGGGTAGGCGTTCTGCATGGCGTCCCGGACGAGGTCAGCCAGAGGACGGACTTCGCCTGCGGGGCACTCGAACAGCAGTTCATCGTGGACTTGCAGGACCATCTGCGCCCCCAAACCGCTCTCCCGCAGCGCCCCATCCACGCGGAGCATTGCCAGCTTAATGATGTCGGCGCTGGTGCCCTGGACGGGCATGTTGGCGGCCTCGCGCTCCGCCGCCTGGCGGAACTGGAAGACGCGGGAGTTGATGTCGGGGACGTAGCGGCGGCGGCCCAGCAGGGTCTGGACGTATCCCTTTTCGCGCGCGTCCTCCAAGACGGTTTCGAGGTAGGCGCGGACGCCGGGATAGAGAGCGAGATAGGCTTTGATGAGTTCCGACGCGCGGGCCTGGGTGATGCCGAGTTCAATGGCGACGCGGAAAGGACTCGCCCCGTAGATGACGGCGAAATTGATGGTCTTGGCCTGCCGCCGCTGGTCGTGCGTCACGGGTTGGCCCTTGGGCACTTCAAAGATGCGGCGGGCGGTCTGGGCGTGGATGTCCGCATCGGTCTGGAAGGCTTCGACCAGGCCGGGGTCTTTGGTGATGTGGGCGAACAGGCGCAGCTCGATCTGCGAGTAGTCGGCGGAGACGAGGACACGGCCCGCCGAGGCGACGAAGCCTTTTCGAATTTCGCGCCCGATCTCGGTGCGGACGGGGATGTTTTGCAGGTTGGGGTTGCTGGACGAGAGCCGCCCCGTGCTGGCGACAGTTTGGTTCAGGGACGTATGCACTTTGCCGGTTGCGGGGTTGATGAGGGCGGGCAAGGCGTCGGCATAGGTGGATTTCAGCTTGGAAACCTCGCGCCACCGGACGATCTTGCCGGCGATCTCGTGGCCTTTGGCAGCCAGGTCTTCCAGCACTTCCGCGCCCGTCGAGTAGCCGGTCTTCGTCTTCTTGCCGATAGGCAGCTTCAGCTTGTCGAACAGCACTTCCTGGAGCTGCTTGGTGGAGCCGACGGAGAACTTCTGGCCGGCCAGCTCGAATATCTCGGCTTCCAGCGACGCCACCTGCGCTCCCAGATTCTTGCTCGCCTCGCGCAGTAGATCGGCGTCCACCGACACCCCCACCCGCTCCATGCCGGCCAGGATCGGGGCAAGCGGCAGCTCGATGTCGGTGAATATCCGTTGCAACCCGTCACGCTCCAGCCGGGGCGTCAGCGCAGCCTCGAGGGCCTGAATGGCACGCGCCTCGTCCATCGCCCCCGCCTGCGGGTGTTCGGGGTCGGGAACCAGTTCCATGCCCGCGTTGTCGGCGGCCAGATCGGCCAGCGGGTAGCCGGACCGTCCCGCGTTCAGCAGGTAGGCGGCGAGGAGGGCATCAAAGGTGACGCCGCGCAGTGTCACGCCGCTGCGGCCCAGGACGCCGGCAGCGAGCTTGAGGTCATAAACGGACTTCGCGCGGGCCGCGTCTTCCAGGTACGGCGTCAGCGCCGCGCCCCACTCGGCCCAAGCGGCATAAAAGGCGCTGTCCGGCAAGCCGAAGGCGACGCCTTGCAGCTCGGCGTTCATCAGCGTTAGGACAGCGGGCTTGACCCCGGCGGGCGGAGCGAGATGAAGCTGAACGCCGACGGGCGCGTCGGCCTCGGCGAGACGGGCCAGAAGCGCGTTCAGATGCGCCTGGGTCGTGATCGTTTGGCCTTCAACAGCGGGGGGAAAGGAAGCGGGAGGGTCGGGGGACCCGCTCCCTACCCCATCCGCGCGTAGGGGCGGGGTCCCCCCGCCCTCCTCGTTCTGTTCTATCGTCTTCGCCCGCTGCCCCCGCTCCAGGCCCGGCAGGCGCTTGACCAGGGTGCGGAATTCCAGGCGCTCGAATAGCTCTTTGACCGCCTCGAAATCCGGGCCGACCGTCTGATAGTCCGGCGTCAGCGCCACCCATTCCGGCAGCGGGACATCACGGACGATGGTTGCCAGCCGCTTGCATTGGAGGGCGGTATCCGTGTGGGTGATCAGCGCGTTCTTGACCTTCTCCGGCTGCTCGTCCACATGGAACAGCAGGTTTTCTAATGTCCCATAGTCCTTGAGCAGCTTGGACGCGCCCTTTTCGCCGATGCCGGGGACGCCGGGCAGATTGTCCGAGGAGTCGCCTTTGAGGCCCTTGAAGTCGGGAATCTGGGCGGGGGTCAGCCCGTAGCGCGCCTTGACGGCGGCCTCGTCATAGACGACCGTATCGGTCACGCCCTTGACGGTAATCATCGCCCGGACCGGCCCCCGCCCTTCCAGCGGGCTGCCGTCATCCACCAGTTGCAGCGCGTCGCCGTCGCCCGTCACGATCAGCACGTCGTAGCCCTGGTGCTTGCCGATTTCGGCCAGCGTCCCGCACACATCGTCCGCCTCATAGCCTTCCACCTCGACATTGGGCACCCGGAACACCTTCGCCGCCTCGCGGGCCAGCGCGCGCTGCGGCTTCAGGTCGTCCGGCATCGTCTTCCGGGTGCCCTTGTAGGATTCCAGTTCCTGGTGGCGGAACGTGGCGACGGGCGGGTCGAAGGCGGCAAAGATGGCGTCCGGCTTCTCGCGCTCCAAGATCGTCAGCAGCATCAGGACGAAGGAATAAACGGCGTTGGTGGGGAGCCGGTCCGACGTGGACAGGGCGCGCATGGCGAAGAAGCCCCGGTAAAGCAGGCTGTTGCCGTCGAGGATCACGAGTTTAGGCATAATATGGATTATACCCGGCGGAAGGTGAACGCAAGGAGGAAAGCAGAGGAAAGCAGAGGAAAGCAGAGGAAAAGGGCAGCGCCGCGCGACCCTCCTGCGCGGAAACCGCTTCCCTACAAAAGTCGGAGAGTGTCCCCCGATTCGGGACACTCTCTGCACTGCCGTCTTCGCGATGCCTGGGGCGTCGGCGCGCTAGAACGCCGGCACGTCCTGCCGCGTCGGCAGGACAAGCATGTCGGTGATGTTGACGTTAGGCGGCTGGCTCAGGGCAAACACGACGGACTGCGCGATGTTCTCCGACAGCAAGGCGGTGCCCTCTTCGGACTGGCGACGCTGCGCCTCCGGGTCCACGCCCCGCTCCCCCCAGAACTCGTTCAACGTGTAACCGGGCGAGATCACCCCGACGCCGACGCCGCTCGAGGAGACCTCCTTGCGAAGCCCCTCGGCGATGCCGTGCGAAGCCCCTCGGCGATGCCGTAGACCGCGTATTTCGTGGCCGAGTAGACCACCTCGCCCGGCCACACCGTCCGCCCCGCAATGCTGGCGGTCAGCAGGACCTGCCCCGACTTCTGGGCGATCAGGTGCGGGACCGTCGCCCGCAGCGTCCGCAAGACGCCCATGACGTTCAGGTCTACGCCGCGCGCCCAGGCCTCGGGATCACCGTCCGCGATACGACCGGGGATCGCCGACCCCGCGTTGGCAAATACCGCGTCCAGACGTCCGAACTTCTCCAGGGCCGCCGGCACCAAGCCGTCCAGGTCGGACTGACGGGTGACATCGCCCGCCAGCGCCAGGGCGCGGTCCGCGCCGAATTCGTCCTGCAAGCTCTGAAGTTTATCCGCCGAGCGAGCAAAGAGAACCACGCTGGCCCCCGCCCCGACCAGGGCGCGTGCCGAGGCCGCTCCGATGCCGCTCGAAGCGCCTGTGATCAGTACGACTTTATCCATCTCCACCCCTTTTCTGGGAACCGCCGGACCCTGCCGCCGTCCGCCGGCGGGTAGCAACCCACCCGGCGCATTGGCAGCCCGCACCCGGGAGTCTCCCGATCATGGGATTATGCCCACTTGGGCGGGGCGTTGTAAACCTCCAAAGGTTATGAACACTCAGCGACGATAGCCGGGCGCTGTCGGTAGTTTCTGCGACGTTTGGAGAAAGGCCGCCGGAGAAAAAGCCGTCGGAGAGAAGAACCTCCTACACCGCCTGCCGCTTCCGGTACTCCCGCAGCGCGTACCGGCCCACCAGCAGAGCGGGAATCCAAAGCGGTGCGTAGGCCAGAAGCCAGATCACCAGGGCGATCAGCGCACTGGCCGACGCGACCAGCGATTGCAGGGCGTCGTGCGTGCTGGCCTTCAGCCCGTTCAGGAATCCGCCGGTGAGGGGGGCCGGAGCGGGCGGCTTGGGCGTCTGGCTTAGGTCCACCGTGATCGTAGACAGCGCGGCCAGGCGCTTCAGGAGGACGAGCCGGGCGCGCGATTCGGCCAGTTGAATCCGCAGATCGCGCGTCGCCTGCTCGTCGTGCCACTTCGCCCGTGACCCCAGCGCCTTCAGGCGCGCCTCGGACTTCTGCACGTCGTCTTCCAGAACGCTCTCCGTCTGGTCGGCGTCGCTGGTCTTCTCGGTGATGTCCTCGCCGGTGATGTTCTTGGACTGGACATTCCCCAGCCGCGCGACCTGGCCCAGAAACGTCTCAAACTGCGTGACGGGCACTTTCACGGTCAGCTCCGCCGATTTGAGGCCATCGTCACCCGTGCTCAACGTGTTCCCGGCAACAAAGCCGCCGGTTTCCTTGACCATGTTCGCGACCGTGTCGCTGGTCGCTTCGGGGTTCGGCACCTGAACGCCAATGGATGCCTCTTTATGCACCTGCCGCTGCGGAGCATCGGGGGCGATGCTGTTGAAATTCTGGACACCGCCGCTTGCAACGGTGGGGGGCGCTCCACCGCCGCCCGGATAGCCGCCGCCACCGGGATAGCCTCCACCATTCGCAGGGCCGTTGCTGTACCTAGCGCTGGGAACGCTGCCGAAGAGAGGTATTTGCAGTGGAGGCGGAGGTTTATGCGAGGGCATCTGGGCAGCGGCTGGTCCTGGGGCAACCGATGCCGCAGGAGCCTCACGTTTCGCCATAAACGCCATGGGACTGGCTTCACGGGCCTTTTGGAACAGGGGGAAGAACAGAAACCAGGCGACGAGGGCGGCTCCAGCCAGCGCCCAGGGCAGAGCGGGGCGTTTCCGAGGAACCGGCACTGGAAGTGCCGGTCTAATTGGGAGTGGAAGTCGCTCCGCGACTGAAGAAGCCTCGGTCGGCTTTTCCGCAGTGCCGGAGGCACTTTCACTCCCGAGTAGCCCGGCACTTCCAGTGCCGGGCGCCTCTGCGACGGACGTAGGGGCGATCCCCAGTATCTTCGCCCGCAGGGCGGGGTCGAGCGCGTCGGCGGGTTCGGACGCGCGAAAATCTTCGCTGATCTGGGTCATCTGGGTCAACTCCTCTCGGCAGGACGCACAGCGCGTCAGGTGCAGGCGGACGGCGAGGCGGCGCGGCAGGGACAGTTCGCCGTCGGCGTAGGCTTTCAGGTCATCTCGGAACAGGGCATGGTCGGTCATGGGGCGGCCTCCGGGAGCGCGTCGCTGAGGACGTAGCCGCTCAATGCCCCGCGCAGGCGGCGGAAGGCGTAGGAGAGGCGGGACTTGACGGTCCCTTCCGGCACTTGCAGCACGGCGGCGCATTCGCGGTAGGTCAACTCCTGCAATTCGTGCAGGATCACCACGTCGCGGTGGTCGGAGGAAAGGCCGTTCAGCGCGGCGTGAACTTGATCGGACAGCTCCCGCCGGGCGGCGTGGTGGGCGGGGCCATGCTCCTCCGCCTCGCGCTCGCCCAGCGCCTCGTCATAGGGAACAGTGGCGGTACGGGCGCGGCCCGCGTGCTTGCGGCAGTGGTTGAGGGCGACTCGGTAAGCCCAGGTCGCCAGCGTCGAGTCGCCGCGAAAGTTCGCCATGCTCCGGTACAGGTCCACGAAAATCTCCTGAGTCAAGTCTTCGGCATCGGCTTCGCAGGCCGTGTAGCGGCGGACCAGCCGGTGCAGGCGCGGGCCGTAGCCATCCACGAACGCCGCGAACGCGCCCCCGTCCCCTGCCGCTATCTGTTTTGCCAGCCGCCTGTCGTCGCGCACGGTTCCCGCCTCTGTGTCTGCCCTTATTCAGTTTGTTCCAGAAGACGGGCGAATAGTTCAAAGCAGGACATAAAAATTTTCTTGTCAATTGTCTAGTTTGTTTATAGACAATTGAATAATAAGCGGGTAAGATAAAGTCCTGCTGTGGAGAAGGCCCTCTCCGGCCAAATCTACCCGACACACGAGCAGCCATGAAACTCCACTTGACACGCACATTCGCTTCTGCCGCGTCCATCCTCACCGTCGCCGCGACGCTTGCCGGCTGCTCATCACACAAAACCACGAACACGGGCGGCGTCACCCTGCTGAACGTCTCGTATGACCCGACGCGCGAGTTTTATGTAGACTACGATGCCGCCTTCAAGACTTACTGGCAGGGCAAGAACGGTCAAAGCGTGACCGTCAATCAGACGCACGGCGGGTCGGGCAAGCAGGCGCAGGCGGTTCGCAATGGGCTGGGCGCGGATGTGGTCACGCTGGGCATCGCCTCCGACGTGGACGCGCTTGCCACAGCCGGGCTGGTCAACAAAGACTGGCAGAAGCGGCTTCCGAACAACAGCGCGCCTTACACCTCCACGGTCGTCTTCCTGGTCCGCCACGGCAACCCGAAGGGTATCAAGGATTGGCGCGATCTGGTCAAGCCGAGCGTTTCGGTCATCACGCCGAACCCCAAATCGTCGAGCGGTGGACGCTGGAGCTACCTCGCCGCCTACGGCTACGCGCTCCAGCAGCCCGGCGGCAGCCCCGACACGGCCAAAGCGTACATCATGCAGCTCTACAAGAACGTGCCGATTCTGGATTCGGGGGCGCGCGGTTCCACAGTGACGTTTACCCAGCGCCACATCGGCGATGTCCTGCTGGCCTGGGAGAACGAGGCATACCTGGCAACGACCAAGATCGGCAAGGGACAATATGACATTGTCTACCCCTCGGTCAGCATCCTGGCCGAGCCGCCGGTCGCCGTCGTGGACAAAAACGTGGACGCGGGCGGCACGCGCCCCGTCGCCGAGGCATACCTGAACTATTTGTACACGCCCGAAGGGCAGGAGATTGCCGCCAAGCACTTCTACCGCCCGCGCCTGGATGCCGTCGCCCAGAAGTACGCCGCGCAGTTCCCGCCGATCAAGATGTTCACCGTGGACAAGGTCTTCGGCGGGATGATGACAGCGCAGAAGACGCACTTCGCTGACGGCGGCATCTTCGACCAGATTTACGCGAAGCAGTAGCTCCCCATGGCCGTCGCCCTTGCACAACAACCCGAACCACAAAAGGCACACAAGCCTCGGCGCATCCTGCCCGGCTTCGGCTTGTCGCTGGGCTACACGCTGCTCTACCTGAGCCTGCTGGTGTTAATTCCCCTGTCCACGGTCTTCTTCAAGGCGGCGACCGTGGGCCATGCCGAGTTTCAAAAGACAATCACCGACCCGCGCACGGTCGCCGCGTTTAAACTCAGCTTCGGCACGTCCTTCCTGGCCGCCGCGCTGAACGCCGTGTTCGGCCTGCTGGTCGCCTGGACCCTGGTGCGCTACCCGTTTCCCGGACGGCGCGTGATTGACGGCCTGGTGGACCTGCCGTTCGCCCTGCCGACGGCGGTGGCAGGCATCTGCCTGAGCGCAGTCTACGCCGAAAACGGCTGGATCGGGCGCTGGCTGGCGCCGCACGGCATCCGCATCTCGTACACGCCGCTCGGCATCCTCGTCGCCCTCGTCTTCATCGGCCTGCCGTTCGTCGTCCGCACGGTGCAGCCCGTGTTGCAGGATTTGGAGGCCGATGTCGAGGAGGCCGCCGCCAGCTTGGGCGCGACGCGCGGGCAGATATTCCTGCGCGTCCTGCTTCCGACGCTCCTGCCCGCCGTCTTGACCGGCTTCACGCTCGCCTTTGCCCGCGCCCTGGGCGAGTACGGCTCAGTGATCTTTATCTCGAACAATATCCCCTTGCAGGGCGAGGTCTTCCCCAAGCTGATCATGGACAAGCTGGACCAATTCGACTACGCGGGCGCGACGGTCATTGCCGTCGTCATGCTGCTCGTTTCGTTCCTGTTGCTGCTGCTGGTCAATTTGCTGCAATGGTGGACCCGCAAGCGGCTGGGGATGACCTAAACCGCCCCCAGACCCCATTGTCGGGGGCCGGGGGTATCCGAGACAACATCATGGCACACGCACCCGGACTCGATCTCGCACCCGCATTGGCGGAGGCCAAGCGCCCGCCCCTGGCGACGGAACCCTGGCCGGTGCGCCTGGTGTTGATCCTGCTGACGCTGGCGTTTCTGGCGCTCTTCCTGGGGCTGCCGCTGGCCGCCGTCTTCGCGCAGGCATTCGCCAGCGGCAAAGGGGCCTATTTCGCGGCCCTCCAAGACCCCAGCACCCTGAGCGCAATCAGGCTGACCCTGCTCACGGCGGCCGTGTCGGTGCCGCTGAACGTCCTGTTCGGCGTCGCCGCCGCCTGGGCGGCCGCCAAGTTCGACTTCCGGGGCAAGAACCTCTTATTGACTCTGATTGACCTGCCGTTCGCGGTTTCGCCGGTCGTGGCGGGTCTAATCTTCGTGCTGCTGCTGGGCAAGTTCAGCCCGCTGGGGGGGCTGCTGGACGCGCACGGGATCAGGATCATCTTCGCCGTGCCGGGCATCATCCTGGCGACGACGTTCGTGACGTTCCCGTTCGTCGCCCGCGAATTGCTGCCCGTCATGCAGGCACAGGGAGTGGAAGAAGAACAGGCCGCCCTCGTGCTGGGCGCGACCGGCTGGCAGTCCTTCTGGCGCGTCACCGTGCCGAACATCAAGTGGGGCCTGCTGTACGGCGTCATCCTGTGCAACGCCCGCGCGATGGGCGAGTTCGGGGCGGTTTCGGTCGTGTCCGGCAAGATCGTGGGCCAGACAAACACCCTGCCCTTGCAGGTGGAGGCGTTCAACGACGATTATAACTTCGTTGGCGCTTTCGCCGCCGCGTCCCTCCTGGCGATGCTGGGGCTGGTGACATTAGTCGTGAAGTCTTTCGTGGAATGGAGAACCGCTCACCGTGAGCGTTAAGATATGAGCATTGAAGTGCGGGACGTGTCGAAGACCTTCGGGAGCTTCGCGGCCCTCAAGGACGTGAACTTGAAGGTGGAGACCGGCGAGCTGATCGCCCTGCTCGGCCCTTCGGGGTCGGGCAAGACGACGCTGCTGCGGATCATCGCCGGATTGGAGTTCCCGACGCAGGGGTCCATCCTGTTTGGGGACGAGGACATCGTCCAGCGGGACGCCCGCAGCCGGCAGGTCGGCTTCGTCTTCCAGCACTATGCCCTGTTCCGGCACATGACGGTCTTTGAAAACATCGCCTTCGGCCTGCGCGTCCGACCCCGCGCGATCCGACCCTCCAATGCGGTCATCAAAGACCGCGTGATGGAACTGCTGAAACTGGTGCAGCTGGAAGGGCTGGCGGGCCGCTACCCCTCGCAGCTTTCCGGCGGCCAGCGGCAGCGCGTCGCCCTGGCCCGCGCGCTGGCCGTCGAGCCGAAGGTGCTGCTGCTGGACGAGCCGTTCGGCGCGCTGGACGCCCGCGTCCGCCAGGAACTGCGGACCTGGCTGCGCCGCCTGCACGACGATCTGCACATCACCAGCGTCTTCGTGACCCATGACCAGGAAGAGGCCCTGGAAGTCGCGGATCGCATCGTCGTGATGAACAAGGGCCGGATCGAGCAGATCGGGACGCCGGACGAGGTCTACGAGCACCCTGCCAACCCCTTCGTGATGAACTTCCTGGGCAGCGTCAACCTCTTTCATGGCCGCGTCCACGAGGGCGAGGCGCAGCTTGGCCCCCTCGCCGCCCCCGCGCCCGGCCTGGGCGGCGCACAGGACGCCCCCGCCATCGGCTACGTCCGCCCGCACGAGTTAGACATCGCCCGGAGTCGCAACGGCGCCCCCACGGTCGAGGCCGTCATCCGCCACATCACCGCCGTCGGCCCGACGGTTCGCCTGGAACTCCAGCGCAGCGACGGCGGCGGCCAGATAGACGCTGAACTGACCCGCGAACGCTTTGGGGAACTGGACTTGAAGACCGGCGAGCAGGTTCATCTCACCCCCCGCAAGCTGCAAGTATTTCTGGATGACTATTCAATTTAAGGCTAGAAGCAAGAAGCAAAGAAAGAGAGAGTGAGTTTTTCTCGCCCTCTCTTTTTTGGCCTCTTCTCTCAGCGTCTTCCTGATAATGTCGGCACAAATTTAGGACATGCCTTGACAAACTTTTCCAGATATTGTATTGTATTATAATCATATTGTATACGATAAATTGGTCGCCATTTTCAGACGGTAGGCAACGATACTTGGAAGGAGAATGATTGTGCCGAAGTCCCAAATCGAAAATAAGGGAGCGCCGATTCGGGCTGACCTCCGGCGTATCGTTCTGGAACGCATCATCCGAGGCGAACTCGCTCCGGGAACACGTATCAAGGAGGCCCGCCTTGCCGCAGAACTGGGCATCAGCCGTACACCCATTCGGGAGGCACTTATCAAATTGGAGCAAGAAGGCATTGTGCGCTCCGAACTCGCCCATGGCTTTACGGTCGAACCTCTGTCCGGGCGCGAAGTCCGCGAAACCTATCCCCTCCTGTGGACTCTGGAAGGACTCGCGCTTAGGTCCAGTGGTGCCGCCGTCTCGGCGCGGTTGGAGGAACTGTCCGACATCAATGCTGCGTTCGCCATCGCCACCGCAGCGGTCGAACGCCTTGACCTCGACCGAAGCTGGCATGAGACGCTTCTTACTCACTGCCCCAACCAACGCCTTAACCATATGCTCACAGGACTGAGGACGGCCATAAGGCGCTATGAACACTTGTTCATGTCCGACGCGAGCCTCGTCGTCGAATCCGTACAACAACATCGGCAGATCATCGAAGCGTTACGAGCCAAAGAGGGCGCGAGAGCGGAGCGCATTCTCATGGAGAACTGGCGTATCGGCATGGAACTGCTCCTGGTGCGGTTTGGCGAACCATGAAATGGCATCGTCAGCAATCGACGACGGGCGAACAAAACATACAAACAAGGAGAAGATAAAACCATGAGGCGCCTCTTTGATTCAATAGGAAGCTTTCTATTATTCGCGGCCTGTTTTCAGCCGACGTTCGCGCAGACTCAAGTGATCGGAAGAGGGGAGCAGTCAAAAATGTTTACACCACAGCAGTTAGTGAAGGACTATCGGATCGTTCGTAACGCGCTGGAAGAGGGACATCCGGGCGTCTACCGCTATGTGACCAAAGAAACACTTGACCGACAGTTCGACGCGGGAGAGAAAAATCTGGATCATCCTATGGATGTTTACAGCTTCTTTCGGATACTGGCTCCAATGGTCGCGGCTATCGAGTGTGGACACACAAGAGTCAATCTCCCGGCAACGGAAGCAGATCGCTTCCGCCAGAGTGCGCTGCTCCTACCGTTTCAGGTCAGACTCATCGGCAAAAAGGTCTACATCTTCCGCGACTATGCTGGCGAGGACACTGCGTTCGTCGGCGGTGAGATTCGCGCCATCAATGGAATGCACACCGAAAAGATCGTGGCGTCCCTTATGGCGGCTATGCCGGGTGATGGCGAAATCCCCACCGGACGGCTCCGGAATGTCGGACAGAGTTTCAGTCGGGGACTCCCTGTTCTCCTGGGGATAAATGCTCCCTATACTATGACCTACGGCGAGGCCGGGACGGGCAAAGAGAAGAAAGTAATCCTTCCGGGAATGACGTTGACCCAGATGATGGAAGTTTCCAAAACAAAATATCCGCAGGACGATCGCAGTCCCGATCATGCCGCGGATATCAAGTTTCTGGATCAAGACAAGATCGCCGTGATGGCGATCTATAGCTTCCATGGGTTTGCCGATCAGGAGCAGAAGCAGCCATTGGCTGCCTTTCTCCATGAGTCGTTCGCGCTATGTCAGCAGAAGGGGACACAGGCGCTGATCCTGGACTTACGGAACAATGGCGGTGGGGCCGACGATCTGGGCAAACTGCTATTCTCTTATCTCACGGATCAGCCCTTCATGTACTACACCGATCTCATTCTCAATGCGCCTCGGTCTGGGCTTATGGACCAGGCACAGACCCCATTCTTCCTCCCGGAGAACGAAGTCCAGAAGATGCCCGACGGACATTATCGCCTGACAAGCCATCCGAACTGGGGTTTGCAACAGCCGAGCAAGCCGACATTCACGGGAAAATTATTCGTTTTGATGAATGGCGGCAGTTTCTCCACAACGTGTGAGTTTCTCTCAATGGCGCATTTTCACCATCGGGCCGTTTTCATCGGCGAAGAGGCGGGAGGAGGTTATTACGGCAATACGTCCGGCTTTACGCGAGACCTGACGCTTCCCAATACAAAAATCACTCTTTATGTGCCTCTCATGAAGTATGTGATGGCGGTAAGTGGCTATCGCTATCCCAAGCGTGGGGTGATGCCGGACTATCCGGTTCAGCCAACGATCTCCGATATGCTTTCAGGGCGCGATCCAGAGAGATTGGCCGCTCTCGCACTTGCCAGAAAAACGAACAACGTGACAACCTCCAAATAGGGTAATTTTGTCCCGCTACTTTGCGCCTGGTTGCAACAAGGTCAGGTTTGGGCCTGAGTCCCCATTATTGGTTGGTGGTTATTGGTCCAGGGTAAGGGAACTCTTCTCCTACTTGTGCCAGACCAGCGGGTTCACCGCGTCGTCGTTCAGCACATCACCGACCGTCAGCGTCTGGAGGTACTCTGTCGGAAGGATGTTCTTTGTGCCGTTGAAGGTCGAGCCGTCCGGCATATAGGCGCAGGTCATGGCCCGGCGCGGCTTGTTGGTCATGTTGGCGCCCGCGCCGTGGGCGCACAGGCCGTTGTGGAAGACGGCGCTCCCGGCGGGGCAGGGACAGCCGACGGTGCCGATCTCACGCCACTGAGGGTAGGTCTTGAACAGGTCCCCCTGGTTCCGGCCAATGCCGGCGTTCTTCCAGGTCGCCGTTTTCTGGCTGCCGGGGACATAGTACAGGCAGCCGTTGTCCCGCGTGGCGTCGTCCAGCGTGACCCAGATTGAAAGGGAGTCGCGCGACGAGAACGACCAATAGGGGTTGTCCAGATGCCAGCCGGTCGGGTTGCCGAACGGCGGCTTGTAGAGCGCCTGGTCATGCCAGATTCGGATGCCGTCCACACCGGCCAGCGTGGCAGCGACACGGCCCAGACGCGGGTCCAGCATCAATTCCCGCATTCCGGGGTGGGATTCGGCCAGCTTCAGGCACTGCGTAAAGACTTGGGCGTAGTAGGCATCTGGGTCGCCTTGATTGCTGAGATTGGGCGAGGTCGAGGCCAGCCGCTGCGCGACGGCCTCGTCCGTGACCCGGCTCCAAAGCGCCAGTTCGTCGGCGTCCAAGAAGTTCTCGATCACGAGGAAGCCGTTCTCCTGGTAGGAGGCGACTTGCTCCGGTGTCAGTTGGTCCCTCATTGGGTACTCCTCAGCAGATTTTTTCGCGACGCGCCTGGTCGCCGTGACCGATGGGATGCTCCCCCACCCAGCGCTCATCGGCAGGCTCGGACGCCAATTGGTAGCGCGTGTCCGAGGACAACCGAACCTGATCCGAGCCGTTGTCCAGGCTGCAATGGACCGTGAACATGCTGAAGGTCAGCAGGTCGCCCGCCCGGAAGTCCGCCGTCAGCCAGCGCCCGCCCAGCCGCTCGCGCAGGCGGACGGGGTTAAAGGTCAGCGCGCCGAAGCCGCTGCTGCCCGTCGTGCGGATGCCGTTCTGATTGGTGCAGTAGGCGTCCACGTCTTTGGCCCCGTAGCCCAGGCGCAGGCGGTCGTGCGTGTGTGAGCCTTCCAAAATCAGGAGGCCGCCGATTGCGCGCGGGATGTCGCCCAGCGGCGTCCAAGCGGTGTAGAGGTTGGTCGTGCCGCGCCCCATATAAACGATGTCGCAGTGCGGCGCGGTTCCCTGCCCCGGCGTGACGGCGCGCATCCAGGTGAAGTCGAAATGGCGGACTTCGCCGCCCAGCAGGCGCGTGTAGAAGGCCATCATCGGGCCATCGTAGAGCAGGCGCATCAGCGTCGGGTTGTCGTGGGCGAGTTCCGGCATGAAATAGGAGCCGTGGTCTTTGCGGGCGATGGCCGCCGCGACAGGCGTGCCCGGTTCCAGACAGCCTGAGACGGCCAGCCGGTCCAGCAGCGCAGCGCGCGTGTCCAGGACTTCCGCGCGGTCCAGGTAACCGGGCAGGTACAGGTAGCCGTCTTCGCGCATCCGGTCACGGAGCGCTGCGCCGTCGTCCACAATGTCCATCGAGGCGCGAAGCTCGCCAAAGGCGTTTGGCGACAGGTCCAGTTCCAGTTTCTGTGTGGTCAGGCTCATGGCGCTAGGATACACCATTTCCGCCAGAACCGCCATAGTCATTCTGGCAAAAATCTTGTCATTTCTGGTATAGTCGGCGGCATGAGGACCGACGTATTCACTCAGATCGCCGCCCCCGATTCGCCCCCAACCGCGATGGGGAGGCTGACGGGGGCGGGCTACATCCACCGGAAGACGGGGATGCTGGACTGGCGCGTCCTGGGCCGGTACGCCTTGGTGTACGTTCTGGAAGGCCGAGGTCGGTTTCAGGACGCGGGCGGGACGGCGCGGGAGGTCGAGGCGGGCGACCTGCTGCTGCTGTTCCCGGAGCTAGCCCACCGCTACGGGCCGGGGGACACGGGGATATGGGCGGAGCTGCACATCCTGTTTGAAGGCCCGGCCTTCGACCTGGCGCGGGCGGGCGGGGCGCTGGATTCGGCGCAGCCGGTCTGTCGGCTTCAACCCATCACCTCCTGGCAGGCCCGCTTGGAGGAGGCGGCCGGAGCGGAGGGCCTGGTCGCCGTCACGCGGCTGCTGGCCATCCTGGCCGAAGCGGCGGCGACGCGGGGCGCCCAGGCCGGCCCCGCCTGTCTCCCCTGGCTGGAGGCGGCGCGGCGCCTGCTGGAGACCGAACTCAGCCGCGAACTGCCGATGACCGAGGCCGCCGCCCGACTCGGCCTCTCCTACGAGACTTTCCGCAAGGTGTTCGAGCAGCAGGCGGGGGTCTCGCCCGCGCGCTACCGGGCGGGGAAGCGGATGGATGCCGCCCGCGCCCTGCTGCTGCACACACCGATGACGGGCCGGCAGATCGCCGACAGCCTGGGCTTCCCCGACGAATTCTATCTGTCCCGACGCTTCAAGCAGGCGTTCGGCGTCTCGCCCCGCGAGTTCCGGCGGCGGCAGGAGCCGGGCGGAAGATGAGCCTCGCTTGCACACCCTCGCCCGCGTTCTGCAAAATCGGTGTTAGCACGATGCGCCCGTTCCAGCCATGAGGCGCGTTTCGGGCCACGTCCATAACAAACAGGCCCTGCCCCTTCTCCAGCACGGACACGGCATAGCTTTTGTCAACGGCAGCGCCGCCCTTGCCCCAGGGCAGTGCGGCATCGCGGCGCGGGCTGTAGGAGCCGTCGTGCCACAAGGCACTGCGGGTCCACCCCTGCCCTGTCTCATAGTCCACGCGGACGCCAAGCAGCGTGTCGGCGTCCTTGCGGATGAACGCCCCCTGCCGCGTGACCTGTACGGCAAGGCGGGGGGCCGGATGGTCCAGCACGACGCCGGTCTGAGCCACAGCGAAGTCTCGTGACCCCATGCCCAGCCGGGCGATGCAGGTGTGCGGGTCATAGTCGGCGTAGCTGTCCGCCTGCCGGTCGAAGAACCACCAGCGCGTGCGGATGTAGGTCCCTATGGAAGCCGTGCGGAGCAGGCTCTCTTGAGACGCATTGGTAGCCCGCAGCAGAACTACGCCATGCGCCGGGATGGTTCCGACCCACACAGCGGCGTGGGACGTGACGGCCTGCCGCGCTTCCACGCTCAAGTTCTCCGCGCTCGGAACGTCTACGAAACTGGCATGGTCTTTATCTATCCGCGAAACCACCAGCGTGCCCGCCCGAAACGGCAAGCGGTTGAGGTGAACCGCGACCGCCCCCGGTTCCGCGCCGGCGTTCCAAAGGACAACGGCGGCGGCGTGGTCATCCGAGGAGGCCATCGCCGTCACTTCGCCCTCGGATTCGGGCGAAACAGGGTTGCGATCTACGGGCATCTGGGTTTGGTAGACCTTGAAGGCGTTGTAAAGTGCCTTGCGGTGCAGAGCGTTGGTCAGCAGCCCAATGCTGTCGTCGGCCCACTGTGCCCAGTAGACCTTCGGCACGTCGGGGAAATCCAGCAGGCCCCGAACGTCGGTGAAGAATTGGGCCGCCCCCTCGGCGCGGCTGATCGGGGCGGTGGGGCCGAAGTCTTTGAAGGACGCATACTCGGTCAGGAAGATCGGCAGGTCGGGACGCGGCGCGAGCAGGGGCCGGACGGAACGGATCTGATTGACATAATTCGCGTAGGCGTGAATGGAGACAAAATCCATCGGGTGCGCGAGGGCGGCGGCGACATAGGACGTGTCATAGGCGATGCCGGGGCCGCCGATCAGCGCGTCCGCGTCGCCCGCCCGCAGACCCGCCTGCGCGGCGGCATAAACGCGGGCGTAGTCTGCCGGGCCGCCGCTGAAGAACACTTTGCCGCCGTCGCCCGGCAGGTCCGGCTCATTCCAGACTTCATAGAAAGGCGCCCGAAGGCCCAGCGCCGTCCGGTAATGGGCCGCGTAGCTCCTGTTGATGCGCCCCCAGGCGCCCAGGTCGCTCGGTACGTCCTTCCAGCGCTGCCAGGCATCGCCGATCTTCAGCGGCAGCGGGTCATAGGTTATGGCGAACAGCGGATGGACGCCGACTGCTTTGAGGCCATTCGCCAGAGCATCAATCGGCGCAAAGTTGATGACCGGCTTTTCCGCCGTGCCGGTGATCTGGTCAAAGGCCCGCGCGTCGGGCTTGCCCCAGGCCATCTCGTAGCGGAAGTCCCGGATGCCGGCCTCTTGGAGCAGCGGCATCATCTTCGGCCAGGTGGAAGGCGGCAGGAACGGCGTCTGGTAGACGCCGAACTTGGTCTTAACAAGGGGCGGCCCGCTCCAGCGCCCGAAGTCCACCGTGAAAGTCTGGGCGGCGGACGGCGGGCTGAGGAGGATGGGGCTTGCCAGCGCCAGCAGGCCCATGAGAGCGTAGACTGCCTTCACTGGGCCTGCCGGTACTCGCGCCAAAGCGCCTCGAACTCGCCGACGAGGCCCGCCAGCACGTCGAAGCCGCCCTGCCAGAAGGCGGGGTCGTCCAGCGTGACGCCGACTTTGGACATCAATTCCTGGGGGGTCAGGCTGCCGCCCGCTTCCAGCATGGCGAGGTACTTTGCGGCGAAGGCGGGACCTTCCTTTTTCGATTGCCGGTAAAGCGACAGCACGAGAAGCTCACCGAAGGAGTAGGCGTAAACGTAGAACGGCGAACCGATGAAGTGGCCGATGTAGGACCACCACAGGCGGTGCTCGTCGCCCAAGGCGACCGAGTCCCCGAACATAAGCTGCACCTCGCGCTGCCAGTGCTCGCCGAACTCCTCGGTCGTCAACTCGCCCTTCGTCCGCCGGTGCTCGTGGATCGCCTGCTCGAACCGGTACATGGCCGTCTGGCGCGGGATCGTCGCGAACGCGCCCTCGATCTTCTCGGCGTACAGGGCCAGCTTGTCTTTGAGCGACGCCTGGGCCGTCACCTTCTCGAAGACCAGCATCTCGCCGAATGTGGACGCGAGTTCCGCCAGCGGCAGCGTCCCGTGGAAGTTCAGCAGCGACTGTGCCCGCGAGAGCGAGGCGTGGACGCCGTGCCCCAGCTCATGCGCCAGAGTCATCACGTCCTTCATCCGGCCCAGATAATTCAGGAGCACGTAAGGGTGCGTATCCGGCGTCACATAGGAGCAGAACGCGCCGCCCTCTTTGCCCTTCATGGCGGGCGCGTCAATCCAGTGCTTGTCGAAGAACTCCGCCGCCCGGCGGCGCATTTCGGGGGAGAAGTCGCCGAAGGCGTCCAGAACGGTCCTCTGGGCTTCCGGGTAGGTGATGATCTCTTCGGCCTCGAAGAGCGGCGCGTAGCGGTCATAGTGCGTGAGCGTGTCCAGGCCGAGAATCTCGCGCTTGAGGTGGTAGTAGCGGGCAACGAGGGGATAATTGCGGACGACGGTGTCTACGACGAGGCTGACCGTCTCCTCGGTCAATTCATTGTCCAGGTGCCGGGACGCCTGCGGAGTCGCGAAGCAGCGCAATCGGTCTTTAACGCTCTTGTCCTGCATCAGCGTGTTGAAGATGAACGTCACTGTCCGGCTCTGCTTCTCCAACCCCTCGGTGAACGCCGCCGCCGCCCGGCGGCGCGTCTCGCGGTCCGGGTTCATGATCTTCGCGAGGACCTGCGCCTGGCTCAGTTCTTCGCCGTCGAGATCGAAGGTCGCCCCTGCCGTGGTCTCGTCGAACAGGCGATCAAAGGCGCGTCCGCCCGTGTTCGCCAGCTCCTCCATCAGCCGCTCTTCGGTTTCGGACAGCAGGTGCTCCCGCGCCGCCCGGACCGTGCCGAGGTAATGCTTGTACGGCGCGACTAGGGGCGCGTCCAGCAGCGGCCCGACGACATCGTCCGGCACGGCGGCCAGTTCCAGGTCCAGGAACAGCAGCGGCAGGGCCAGGCGCGTTCCCGCCTCGCGCATCTTCTGCAAGAAAGCGCCCCGCGCTTGGTCCCCTGTGTCGGTCACGAACAGAAGAGACGCAAAGTAGCCTGGCTTGGACGCCTCCTGCTGGATGTTTTCATATTCGCGCAGGGCCGCCCCCAGCGTCTCCGCCGTCAGAACCGGCGTGTTGATCCTGCCTTTGTAGTCGCGCTCGAACCGTTCGGCACGCGCCTGCGAGGCGTTCAGCGTCTCATCAATGCGCGGGTCATCTATCCCGCTGTATAAGTCGCCGAGGTTCCAATGGACGTCAGCGCACAGATCGCGCTCAGTGGCTTCAGGGGTCACGAAAAAGTCTCTTTTCTATCGCTTGGAGTTCTTGGGCTTGAGTGAGGCCATTAGTTCCACAACTTTACGCGCTACGCGGAGTGCAAGTTCTGCATCTGCCTCCTGTGCAGTCTCGCCTCTATGAATGATGTTATTACGTTTTGTATAGCTTGCGGCAAGATTTGTCCAGAGGTCATCAGGCTCTCGGAATAATGAACGGCCAGTGGTTAAGAAGAGAACAGCGCTCATTTTGTTTTTCATCCCAAAACGGGTGTCCTTCAGCCAGTCGCGACCCGCAGCCCACTCCCCGTCTAGCATCTGATCAACAAGCCATTCGTATCTCATGTTGAAGGTTGCATCAACGGTACTCCAACAGAAAAGCACAGATTCACGGAAGCGGCCGTCGCGCAACGCCTGTTCCGCATCAAGCAGAAAAAGTTTGGCAACTTCCGGGTCATTATTACTCGCCATACCGGCTCGGACTTTTCTGGCGATGGATGTCACGCTTGAGGTTGCGGGGAGGGAAGGAGGGTCCGCCTCAAAGATCAACTCGTCTCCCCAGGAAGATTTAGTGTCTTTTTCCGCGAAAACAAAAGGGCTGGCTTGCACTCTGGTGATCTCGACGACGGCGGCCTGACGTGTCTCCGAGCGATACCAACGAATCAGGCGATTAGTTCGCCTAAGCAGTGCATCGGCTTCGCGGTTCTTGATCGTAAGTTGCTGTTCCAGCTCCGCCGAAGCAGGCGCTTCAAACACAGTGGAAACAGCGGTGCGCTTCGTACCAGAGCCGTTCCACTCGGATATGTACTGTTCTACCAGATCGACTGAGCCTCCCTCTGCGCCGGTAGGATAGCTGCCGTCAGGCAGGCGAAGCAGGTAGGGTAATATTAGCATGACGCGGATAAGCATGGGCATCCCGCTCTTTAAGAGAACACTAAGCGGAACTTACCTGAGAAGCCCTTTTGGCTTGCATAGGATTGAAGATCAGCGAGATATTTATCGTTGACTTCACTGATGTCAAGGCCGGTGGGAAAAGAAACATGAGCGACAAGCCATTCGCCTTGTTTGAACATGTCGGCTCGCACCTGATGGCGGTCACTCTCGAATGTCGTCACATAATCGCCGTAGGAGTCTTTCACCGCACGCGCGAATTTTGTGTCCGTTAAAAATGGCATTGCCCATCTCCTTTCTGTGATCTAAGCTGGTATATTCTACCTGATTAGCTCACCGCTTCCGACATTGTGAAAAAAGTTGCGAAGTCGGCCCTTGCCGGGTACAATCAAGGCAAGAAGGGGCTTCCCAATGGCGACTACAGAAACCGGGCCGCGCCATCCGGTGGCGCGCGGGGTGTATCAGACGAAGGTCATCCTGGAGATGATTAAGTTCGAGCACACGGTCTTCATGCTGCCGTTCGCGTTGATGGCCGCCGTCGTCGCCTCGCGCCATGACTGGCTGCGGTTCGCCCACAAACTGCCCTGGATACTGCTGGCGATGGTCGGCGCGCGGTCGGCGGCGATGGCCTTCAACCGCATCGTGGATCGGGACTACGACGCGCTCAACCCCCGCACTGCGGGGCGCGCCCTGCCCGCCGGCCTGCTGTCCGTGCCGCAGGTGGTCGTCTTTACGGCTGTCGCGGCGGCGCTGCTCGTCTTTGCGGCTTACGAGCTGAACCCGCTGGCCTTTGCGCTTTCGCCCGTCGCCCTGCTGCTGGCGCTGGGTTACTCCTACACCAAGCGCTTCACACCCTTTTCCCACTTCTTTCTCGGCCTCGCCCTGGCCGTCGCGCCCGTCGGGGCGTGGATCGCGATCACGGGCCGGATCGAGCCGCCCGCGCTGTGGCTCGGCGGGGCCGTCGTCTGCTGGCTGTTCGGCTTCGACATCCTGTACGCCTTGCAGGACACCGATTTTGACCGCGCGAACGGCCTGCACTCGATGCCCGCGCGGCTGGGAAACGCCCGCGCCCTGCTGGTCTCGCGGCTGGCACATGCAGTCATGATCGGCCTGCTCGTGATGACCGGCGTGTCGGCAGGTTTGGGCGTGATCTACTTTGTCGCCGTCGTTCTGGTCGCGTGCCTCATCGCCTGGGAGCAGTCGCTGGTCAAGCACGACGACCTTTCCCGGCTGGACTTGGCCTTTTTCACGCTCAACGGCTACATCAGCGCCGGGCTGTTCCTGCTGACGCTAGCCGACGTCCTCGTGAGATGACATGGCTTTTTATGAGATCGCCTCGGAGCGGCGGACATTGCACGGCGCGCTGCTGCCGCACAGGGCGCTGAAGATGCCGGCCTAGCCGGAAGAAACTTTGATCTCGCCGCCGTTTGCTTGATCCAGTTCTGCGGCATCGCGGGCGTCCGCGCGCGTCTTGTAGTGCAGCGCCTTCTCGGCGAACACCGTTGTCCCGTGCGGGTCCGAGGGCTGGAACGCGATGTGGTCGGCCATCTGCCGGACCAGTTGCAGGCCAAAGCCGCCAATGCGGTCGGACCCATCCGGTCGGGCCGCGTCGCGCCGACATCCCGAATGTCCTGCGAGGAGAAGCCGACGCCCTTGTCCTCGACGATGATTGCCACACGGTCTGCGTGGTATTCCAGGGCGACCAGAAACCGGCTGTCCACCGTTGTTTGGGCGTGACGAACGACATTGGTGCAAAGCTCGCCCACGATAAATTCGATGTCGGCGATGTCCTGGTCTACGACGCCCAGGTCTTCCAGCAGCGTGTGCCCGATCCGCCGGGCGATCCGCAAATAGGTTCCGTCGCCGGGCAGGTCCAGCGACACTTTGAGTATCATGAGAGCCTTCTTCTTGGCTGGCTGGTTCCGCGCCACAGGAAAGGTGTTCCCGAAATGGATTGGAATAAACCATGAGCATTCGGATCGGCAGCGTGCCTTACCTGAACGAGAAGCCGCTGACGCGGTGGTTTTCGCACACGGAGGAGGGGCGCGCGTCGGGCATCGAAGTCGTCTACGCCGTCCCCTCCGAACTGGCGCGGATGCTCGGGGCGGGCGAGACCGCCGCCGCTCTCGTTTCCTCGTTCGAGTACTTTCGAACGCCTGGCTACGCCGTTGTCCCCGGCATCTCCATTTCGGGGCAGGACGACATCGAATCGGTGCGCGCCTTCGCCCGCGTCCCCTGGCGCAAGATCGAGTCGCTGGCGCTGGACACCTCCTCGCTGACGTCCGCCGCCCTGCTCCAGATCCTCCTGGCCGAGCAGCTTGATTCCCATCCCGCCTTCCTTCACGCCGCACCGGACCTCCCCTCGATGCTGGCCCAGGCCGACGCCTGCCTGCTGATCGGCGACAAGGGAATGCTGGCGGACGGCCGAGGGCTGAACGTCCTAGACCTCGGCCACGCCTGGCGGCAGCTGACGGGCCTGCCGTTCGTGTACGCGGTTTGGCTGGGGAAAGAAGAGAACCTCACACCGCACCTGGTCCATTCGCTCGCGACCGCCAAAGCTTGGGGGCTGACACAAATCGAGGCCATCGCCCAGGAAGAGGAGCGGCGCATCGGCGCGACAGCCCGCCAGTGCCGGCATTACCTCATGGAAGTCATGGACTATGATCTGGGCGAGGAACATCTGCGTGCGCTGGAGACGTTTGGGGTGAAGGCGCGGGCGCAGCAACTGCTCCCGACACCACCCACCCCGGTTCATGTGGTAAATAGTAGCGGTTAGCCAGTCGGATTTGGTATAATGCTCGTATGGCAGGACACACGCATGGGGCGACGAGCGGGCGCGGACTTTGGCTTTCTTTGGGCCTTACCCTGGCCTTCGTCGCCGTCGAGGCTTATTTTGGACTGCGCGCTCGTTCGCTGGCCCTTCTTTCGGATGCGGGGCACAACGCGAGCGACGCGCTGGCGCTCGGCCTGGCGGCGTATGCGATCTGGGTCGCGCGCCGCCCGGCCACGCCGGGCAAGACGTTCGGCTATCACCGGGTCGCCATCCTGACGGCCCTCGCCAATGCCGCCGCCCTGGTCGTGATCGCGCTGGGCATTCTGGGGGAAGCGGTGCAGGCGTTCCGGTACCCCCAGCCCGTGTCCGGCGGCCTGATGATGGCGGTCGCCGCTGCGGCCGTGTTTATGAACACCGTCATCGCTTGGAGCCTGCGCGGGGACAGCCACCACAGCCTGAACGCCCGCGCGGCCTATGTCCACATGGCCGGCGACGCGCTTTCCTCGCTGGGCGTAGTGCTGGCGGGCCTGATCGTGAAGTTGACCGGCTGGACACTGGCCGACCCGCTGGTCTCGATCCTGATCGCCGGGTTTATCCTGTATTCATCGTGGGGGATCATCGGCGACGCCGCCAACATCCTGATGGAAGGCACGCCGAAAGGGGTGGATGTCAAGGAACTGGTCGCCGCCGTCCGCGCCACGCCGCCGGTCTGTGATGTCCATGACCTGCACGTTTGGACCGTCAGCGACGGCCTTCATTTCCTCTCATGCCACATCGTCCTGCCCAATGACTGCACGGTTTTGGAAAGCCAGGCCGTGGTCGCCGCCCTGAACGCGCGCCTGCACGACGAGTTCGGCATCGGCCACGCCACCATCCAGACCGAAACGGCGGAGGGCGACGCTTGCCGTCAGGACGGGGACGCACTTTACTGCGCCCTGCACCCGCACCACGACCACGCGGGCTGCGGGCATTAGGCGCCTATTGCTTCACGGAGTGGTACGCGATGACGAGGGCGATCACGGAGGCCATTGCCCACCAATGCGCGGTCGTGATGCGGCGGGCGAAGAGGCCCAGGCAGGCGGCGAAGAAGAGAATTGGCAGGATGATGGTCATTGGCGCGGGGCCTCGGTGATGGGCACGGTGACGGAGGGCGAGGACACGGACGGTGGGGCCGCCGAAGTCGGTTTTTCGGGCGCAAGCGGCGCGCGTTCCGTCCGGATCCATTCGTCCACGCCCGCGTCACGCCGTTTGCGCGCCCTGCCGGAAAGCGCCAGCGCGAACTTCCAGGCGACATAAAAGGGCGCGCGGAGCAAAGCGGCAAACGCTTCCGGCGGGGCGCCCGCCATGCGCAGGCCGCCCAGGATGTAGGCGAGAAGGCCCATGCCCGTGAGAGCGGCGGCCAAGACCCAAATCGCCGGGTGCGGCAGGAGATGCGCCGCCGCTCCCAGCAGGACGAAGCTGAACCAGGCCAGGGTCAGCGCGCCGAGTTCGGCCAGCGGCGGAACCATGAGGTCCAAGCCCATGTCCAGCAGCAGCCGATCCCTGTTCCGAAGGCCCTCCCATAGCAGCGGCAGCGCGCGCTCCCGCACCATCTTTAAGCGACCACGCTCCCAGCGCGACCGCTGAGAGCCGGCCTGCGCCGCATCGGTCGGCATCTGCGCCAGGACGCGCGCTTCATGCGCATAGCCGACCCGCAAGCCCAGCCGGCGGGCCAGTTCGATGCCGTAATCCAGATCTTCCGTCAGGCTGCCGCCCGGCCAGGGCAGGGCGGCGGCGACGGCGCGCGTGAAAGCCATCCCGTTCCCCTTCAGCCCCACACTGAGCTTTAACGCCTCCCGGCCCAGCGGCTTGACGTGGTTGACCAGGTCGAAGGCCGCCGCCATCAGCCCCGCGCGCCAGCTTTCCCCGAAGTTCAGCACCCCGTAGCGACCCTGCCAGGCCGCACAGCCGCCCGCGTCGCCGGACGATCCGAGGCGGACGCTCATGCGCGCCAGGAAATCCGGGGCGACCCAGGTGTCGGCATCCACGATCACGAAGCCTTCGGGGGGCGACGGCCGGCCAAGCAGGTGGGCGACGGCATGGTTCAGGGCGTAGCCCTTGCCCCGTTCCTGGGCATGAGTGCGCTCCAATACGGTTACGCCGTAGGAGCTTGCCAGAGCCGCCGTCGTGTCGGCGCAATTGTCGGCGACAACGACGACCTCGAAACACTCGACGGGGTAATTCTGCTTGCCCAGACTGTCCAGGGTGCCGGCGAGGACAAGCTCCTCATTATGGGCGGGGACGATCACGGCCAGGACGAGCGGCCTGCCAAGTCCGGCCGGGAGCGCAGAGCGGCGCGCGGCGAGGGCGGCGGCCAGCAGGAACAGCAGAAAGGCGACGCTTCCGGCGGCAGCCAGCCCGACGAGGGCCGCGAGGATGGGGTAAAGCAGGTGCATCCCGGGACAAACCCCTTAAGCCTTTGCGGCCCGCTTGCGCAGCCAGGCCGGGCCGGCGGTCTTGACACGGTTCAGGGTGACGCCGATCACTTTGTCTCGCCCCAGCGCATCCAGCGCCTGCGCGACCACATCGCGCGGCGTGGCGCCCGCGCGGGCCACGACCAGCAGGCCGTCCATGTGCCGGGTCAGCGGGAGCGCGTTGTCCGAGGCGACCGCGGGCATGTCCACGATCACGACGTCGAAGGCCATCCGGGCCGAGATGATGAGCTGGGCCACGCGGGGCGAACGCGCGAGACGCGCGGCGTTGGTCGGCGCTTTGCCGGCGGGAATGACCACCAGATTGTCGCAGCCGGCAAGCTGCAACGTCGGCACGACATTGTTGGAATCTTCCAAAACGGGCACGACGCCCTCGCCGCGCGGCGGGACGCCGAGCCGCGCCGCCAGATCCCCTTTCCCCAGGCTCATGTCAATCAGGCAGACACGCTTGAACGTGTCCTGCGCGACCGTCATCGCCAGATGCAGCGCGACCGTCGTCTTCCCCTCCCCCAGCACGGCGCTGGTGACGCCCAGCACATACGGCCGTTCCGCGCCCAGCGTCTCGCCGCTGATCAGGGTGACGTCGCCGACGCCGGCGATCTGCCGCTCCAAAGAGGCGTACAAATGGCTGAACTCGGCAGGCGTTTTTTCCACGCGCAGGTTGATGACCGGCGACAACCGCGACGGCGCGGTTTCCTCGCCGGGCATGGGGGCGACAGCCGGGAATTCTTCGGGCCGCAGGGTCCGGTCGGACCGGTTGAGCAGCGCCCGGTCCATCAGGATCGTGGTTTCGAACGGCGCCGGGCCTGCTTCGGGTCGTTCGCGGTCCGTGCGCAGGTTGAGAGTGGGCGCCGCTTCGCGCGCCTGACGCAGCAGGGCCGCCATTTCGTCGGCGCGCAGGGTCCGGCTCTGCCGTTCGGGAACCAGAGCCGTCTCGTCTAAGTTAGGGGACATCGGTCGGTCGGTCATGGGTCTTTATCCTTCGGACGCAGGGCCGGACAGGGCGGGCGCTCCCGCGCCGCTCAGGGCGCGGTGGCTGGTCGTCGTGCGCAGGTCGGCGGATTCGGGCAGGGCGGCGAGCACGGGGACTCCCAGCAGGCGCTCGGCATCGGCTTCATGCCGCAGGGAATGATCGGACCACTCACTCAGCACGACAAGGATGACGCCGACGACGCATCCGAGGAGCAGGCTGCCCAGCAGCATGGCGATCAGCTTGGTCTTGCCGGTGGTCGGCGTCGCGAAGGTGACGCCCACAGGCATCAGGCTGTCGCTGGCCGTTTGGCGGTCCAAGTTCGCCTGCATCTGAACCAAATCGCGTTTCTGCCGCAAATCGTGATCCTGCGTCTGGGCTTCCTGGTAGTCGCGCATTTTGTCTGCGAGCAGGCGCTGGGCGTTCGGTATCTGGTTGACCAGGGCATTATTTTTGGCGATGCGCTGCCTCAAGTCCTGCATCGCCGATAGGGCCGAGTCGCGCGCGATCTCCGCGTCTGCGATCTGAAGCTTCAGGCCCTGATAGCCGGGGTTGTCCTGCATCTCGGTCTGCGTGTTGTGCTGGTTCTCGGGAGCGCGGGCGTCGGCGCGCTCTTGGGCCTCCAGGCGCTTGATCTGCTGGTCAATAACGACCACCTCGGGGTGCTGCGGTGTCAATCCGCCCCGGCTGGCAAGGACCGTCTCGCGGTGAGCGAGCAGGCCGGCGATTTCCCTCTGGAGCGGCGTCTGGTCGGAAACCGTTTGCTTGGAGATGCTCATCGGCTTCATCAGCACGAGCTGCTGCTGGAGCACCTGAGCCGTCTTGGCGTTTTTGTCGGCATCACGCTGCGTCTGCGCCAGTTCCGACTTGTCGCTGGCGATCTGGTTGCTGTAGAAGCTCTCGGCGTCCGACAACTGGCCCCCATAAGAAGCTTTGAATGTGGACAACGCACTCTCAGCGAGGCGCAGGCGGTTGCCGGTCTTGGCGATCTGGCTGTTCAGAAAGTTGACGCTCCCCGTGGAGACGACGGAGCGATCCAGACCGACCTCCTCGATATACTGCTTTTGGAGCGCATCCAGAATGCTTTTCGTCTCGTCCGGGTTGTCCCAGGTCAGGTTAATGGAAAACTGGTTGGGGCTGTCGGCTGTAGCGGTGAGGTTCTTTTGGAGCATCGTGTAGCGCGGGTCGTCGGCCTGTGGGTCTACGTTGATCGGCGTGACGAGGCGGGCGCTTCTCATCGCGGTGTCCAAGAAGCCGCCGGGCTGGTTCTGCT
>JAABUJ010000157.1_pt1 | contig 148081 bp, 195 predicted proteins | sample 5559131 | NCBI WGS metagenome assembly JAABUJ01 (sample SAMN10711875, study PRJNA513366) | rock metagenome | isolation source: Antarctica rocks | place: Antarctica: Victoria Land, Mt New Zealand nord | collected 2016-01-07 | reverse complement strand
CGCCTCAAGCCGTGAGACATGCCTGCGCACCACCCGCTCCTCCAACCCCAGCCCGACCTGCACCGCCGGCAGCGAGACCACGCCCAGACGCCCGATCAGTTGCCCCCCCCGCCCCCGCCCCCGGCCCCCCCCCCCACCTCCACGTCGTCCTCGTGCGGCTCGCCCTTGCCGTCGCCCAGCATCTCCTGGATGCACACGGCCAGGATCTTCTCGTTGACCACGTCCTGCTTGAACAGCTCCGCAATCAGCCGGATGTTGCCCATCGTGCGCATCTTGGCCGCGCGCGCCAGGCCCTCCCGCTCCTCCTCTGGCGAGTCCTTGAGCGCCTGCGCCGGCTCGCCGCGCGCCCGCGTCAGCGCCCCACCGGGCAGCGCGCCGAGGCCGCGGGCCCCCTGGCGCAGCCGCGCGGGCGGCACGGGCGGGCCCTGCCGGGCCCAGCAACGGCGCCTGCATGGCGCGCGCCTCGGCAGCGCCTGCGCCGCATGCAGGCGGCAGGCGCGCGCAGCGCACACGCGCCCGCGGCGCCGGCGCCACGGACACGGCTGGTGCCGGCGCGCGGGGCGGCGCTGCACAGGCGGCTGCAGGGGCTACGGGGGCGGCCGCGTCGCCGCGCGCCGCGGCGGGCGCGCCCGGGGCCGCACCGCGCGCAGCTCCTTGGCGCCCTCGAACTCCTCCTGGCACGTGTTGAGCAGCACGCGCCGGAAGCTCATCGGCCGCGCGTCGGCCGCGGTGGTGGACGGGAACTCCGGCAGGCCCTGCGCGCGGCCGGCGCCGGGGCATAGGGCTTTTGTTGCTGGGACCTGCGCCGCGCGGTGCTGGCCTGCCGCACGAAGCAGGCACGGCAGGGCGCTGCCGACGGGCTGGCGGCTGTGCGGCAGCATGCAGACGGCGCTGCATCCGGGCGGCAACATGGAGTTGTGCTGCGCTTCGCACAGCTCACGGCCTCTGCCAACTGCGTCTTGAACGCCGCAGGAGCGACACTTGAGCGCTGCCCCGGACTACTCCCGCGGGCCTGAGCCAGCGCGATTCCCCAGCTGCGCACGCACATGCTGCGCCGGGGGAGAGCGCGCTCAAGCGAGGCCCGAGCTCTCCACACATGCGGGCAGCCAGGGCAGGGGCCAGGGTGGCCCGCAGCCCGCCTTGGACAGGCAGTCGCAGACCTGAGCGGGGCTCAAGGTTCCCAACGCCCAAGGGCAGCCATGGCGGCGGCCAGGGCGGGTAGGATAGGCTAGGCGCGCCTTGGACAGGCGGTCGCAGACCTGAGCGGGGCTCAAAGGTCTCAACGCACACGGGCGGCCAGGGCGGGCGCCAGGCGGGGGCCAGGGCGGGGGCTAGAGGGCGGCCCGCGGGCGCGCCTTGGACAGGCGGTCGCAGAGCTCGGCGTACATGGGCACGAAGGTCGGCTGCGCGACCGCGTTCTCGAACACCAGCCGGATGGTCGCGTGCAGCACCTCCGCGTCGGCCACGTTGCCCACCAGCTGCTCCAGCAGCCGCTCAAACTTCTCCGGCGTCAGCTTGTTCAGGATGCCCTTGACCGCCTTGATCGCCTGCGCGCGCCCGCGGGTCCTCCTCTGTGTTACGGCCCGCCACCTCTGTTTAGGTACGACGGCGGCCTTGCAGCGCTGTGCCGCATCGCCTTTGATATAAGATTGAGCCCACACTGGCGCGCAGGCGCGCCGGCTGCCTGCCTGCGCCGCGCGTACAAGGGGGCGCACCACCCCCGATTACTCCTCTCTGTGCCACCCGCAGCCCGGCACACCGGCACACAGAGACGCCCAGCACGGCTGGAGCTTGCTGCAGCTCTGACGAGCTGAGAGGCGCGCCTTTTCCTGCCCGTGCGCCGCGCCGCCGGGCGTCCAGGCTTTCCTGCCAATGTCCTCCGCGCGCTGGATCTTTGGCGCGGGGCCCTGCGCGCGCGCACCCTTGCTCTCCAGGCGTCCCCGTCAGGACAGCGCTCCATTTGAAACGCGGCACCCTGGCGTCACACCACTGTCCAGCGACGGCTGCACATTCACCCTGCAGGCGTCTAGGCAACAGAACGCCTGGCCGAGCGGAGTGTCGGGCGCTCTGGCTGCAGCAGCACAACAACCTAGCAGGATGCCGGCAAGATGCAAAGGCCGGCAAGCTGCAAATGCCGGCAAGCTCCCCGCCGTCTGTGTTTCATGCGCTCCAGCCTCTCCCGGCGCCCGCGCGGCAGCCATCTTTAGAGCAGAGCCGCACCGGCGCTGGTCCGCCCGGCGGGCCGCGCATGGGCGCGCCACCGCCCCCGCCGCCGCCGCCGCCCCCGCCGCCGCCGCCGCCCCCGCCGCCGCCGCCTCCGCCGCCGCGGCCGCCTCCGCCTGCGACACTGCCGTTGGCGCCGGCGCCGGCGCCGCCCCCGCCGCCGCCGCCGCGCGCCGCCGCGGCGTCCGCCGCGGCCCCGCCCGCGCCGGTAGCGTTGCTGCCCCACTGCCCGTTGCTGCCGGCGGGCTGCGCGCCGGCCGCGGACGGCGCCGCCTGCGGCGCCTCCTGCCCGGGCGGCAGCGGCTGCCGCGCGCGCCAGTCCCGCTCGTCCGGCACCTCGCCTGCTGCGCGCTGAGCGAGAAGAGAAGCGCGCCTCAGCGCCCCAATGACAAGAGTAAGGGCAGTACAAAGGTGGGGCCTAAAATGTATTCGTCCAGTCACTGCTTGCACGGCAGCTCAGCCGTTTCAGCGCTGCGCGCCCCTGGGGCCCACAGCCGAGCGCCAGAGGCAGGCAGCGAGACAAGGACTGCAGGTCGTTGGTTGGAGCGCAGATCCGTTCCGTTGCACCCGCACCACCCACCATCAAAATGTGCAGGACTGTGCTGTGGCGTGCAGGCGGCGCTGCACAGACCGACGAGACCCGCCACAGACACCAGGGGGTCCGCAGCACAGAGCGCGCAAGCAACCGAACCCTCCCAGGCGCGCGCACGCCCGGGCACGCTGGCGCTGCCAGGGGCAGCGGCGGCCCAGCCGCTTGGAGCACGCGCGCTGCGGGTTGCGCGGGCCCGCGCCTGCACGCCCGGCGGCGGCGGCTCGCCCGCCACCTCCGCGCTCGCCGTCTCCAGCAGCAGCTCGGCCTGGTTGGCCAGCTCCGGCGGCGCCTTTGTGAACCTCTGCGCGCGCGCGCCCCGGCCGCTCGCCGCCCGCGCCGCGCCGCCGCGCTGCCACGCTTGCACGTCCGCAGACGCGCGCCAGCCCCAGCCGCGACGCGCTTGTCCGGCGAGCCCGGGCGGCCGTGCCTGCCTGGGTGGAGGGTGCGCAGAGCGCAGAGCGCGCGTGGCGCGCCGGGGCACGGCGCCCCGCCGGCCGCGCGGCGCACCTCAGAGAAGCGCATCAGGAACTCCTGGCCGTACTTTATGATGTCCTCCGGCTTCCGCCGCACGGTCTCCCTGACCGGCCCCGCCTCCTGCGGCTGGGGGCCAAAGGCAGCAAGTCAGCGCGTGCCACTGAGGCAGCCAGACCGCCAGGGCGCGACGGCACATCCTCCTCAGCAGCGCCCTGGAGCGGCGCTGATCACCTTTTTCACAAGGCTGGCGCCGGCGCCTTTGCCGAAAGCCGCGAACGGGTTGGCGGCCTTGCCGCCGCCGCCCGGCCGCAGCGCCATCGGCCGCAGGCTCACCTCCTCGGTCGCCATGGCTGCACAGGCCACCACCTGCAGAAAGTGATCGCGCTGGCTCCCACCAGGCGCCCACCATGGCAGCTTCAGGGCCTTACGAGGGTTGGATCCGATGCAAATGTGGATGCAACAGCTCCAGCCTTCGGTTCTTTCAGCGCACTCCTCCCAACCAGGTGCGTTGATAGTGACAGCTACAGACACCAGCGTCCTGTCTACACACAGCTGGGAGTTGGTGCAACCCGCCCACTGACGTGCGGCTGTTTGCGTGCGCTGACACCATGGCACGACCAGAGGCTGCGGCGCTGCGGGATGCGCGGCTTGCACGCGCGCCCGCCCAGGACGGCGCGACGCAGCTTAGCAAGGGCGACGCCAGCGGCCGCGCCGCGGTATATCTTTCACCCATTTCCACGCTCGAGTCCGCTTGGAGCCCGGCGCCCGGCAGCGGGGATCCGGCCGGGGACGCCGCGACGCCAGAGGCACGTACGCCGGCGGAGGCACACTGCGACGCGCTCGCCCGCGCAGCAATGGCATCCGCGGCATGCACGCCAGCTGGAGCAGAGCAGTGCGGGGCGCATGGCAGCTGGGGCGGCGACGCGCACCGCGGCGGCGGCGCAGCGCGCCCGCGCCCGCGCCCGCCCCTGCACAACCCGAGCCGGTGCCCATCGCCCGGCCGCGCGCGGCCGCGGTGCCGCGCGCGCGCGGCCGCCGTCAGCCGCAGCAGCAGCCTCAACGACGAGAAGGCGCGGCGCCCACGCGCCTCGATATGCGGCTGTGGGTGAAGGCCGGACCTGCCTGCCTGAGCCCAACAGCTGGTGCTAGCGCCAACGGCTGCTCCGGGTCGTTCCAGTTGCAACCACAGGCCTCACCCAGCTGAGTGCAAGACGCGCGCAAGGAACAGGCGCGCCGGGAGCCGCTCGCCGGGGCAGCGTACCTGCGCGCGCCCGCCGCGCCGATGCTGACGCGCGCCGCGCGCGACAGGTGCTGGCGGCGACCAACCTGAAGCGCACGCCCTCGGTCATCTCGCCCGCGCTGTTCAGCTTCGCGGACCACTTTGTGTTCGAGGCGCTCATCGGGCAGTCGCCGTCCAGCGAGGTGCGCGGCCCGCCGCCCGCGCCGCGCCGCGCCCCCGCGCGCCCGCAGCGCAGCTTCCCCCAGCCTCCGCGCCAGCTTCCGCGCTTGCGCTCCCGCCGCGCCTGCGCTGCCGGGCGCGTCTCGGATCAGCTCAGCCGGCTGCTGGGCGCTGCTGCGGGCTACGACCTCTGCAAGCCAGGCAAGCGCACAGCCAGGCAAGGTGCAGGCGCACAGCCTGGCACAGCTCGACAGGGGCCCGCCCGACGGCTGCCGTGCAGGTGCAGGACTTCCAGTCGCCTGTGCGCCGGCAGGTGTACCGCGCGCGCCACAAGCGCACCGGCGAGCTGTTCGCGGTCAAGCGCGTCGTGCGCAAGCTGCGCAGCAAGGCCGACCGCGAGCGGTGCGCGCCCCGGGGCGCACCGCAAGCGGACCTCTTGTCACTGGTTCCGTCGCGCCCATCGCATACCATGCCCCGTCTCCACCTTGCATGACCCCCTTGCTCAACAACCCGGCTCTGGTGCAGCATCCCAAGCGCGCCCGATGCTGCGGCGCCCACCGCGCAGCACTGCGATTTGTAACCGTGCTCGTTGAGGGAGCGCCAGACCGCCTTTATTAACAGCATCATGAGCTTGCGAGGGTGTTAGATGAAAATGCTTGTCAGGGCGCTGCGGCCAGACCGCGGCGGGCTCAGCGCGCCGGCGGCGCGCGCGCGCAGGTGCCTGCACGAGATCCAGGCGGTCGCGGCGCTGCCGGAGCACCCGCACATCGTGCGCTACTACCGCGCGTGGCAGCAGCGCCGCGAGTTCTACCTGCAGATGGCGCTCTGCGAGAACGGCAGCCTGGCGTCGCTGCTGCGCGCGGCCGCACGGCGCGCCGCAGCCGCCCGCGCTGCCGGGCTGCGTGCATCTGCCGGCACCATGTCGCAGGGCCATGGGCGCATGAAGCGCACCTGTTCCAGCTCAGTCCGCAGGCGCCTCTCTTTGTAGAACACGGCAGCTTGTGCTTGCTCGCGGCCAGCGCTCCAGGAGCCGTCAGGAACGGGATCCTGTTGTACTGATGGCCTGCGCAAGCACGCATGCTGGCATCGGCTGTGCTGCCGTGCCGGGCACGTGCCTGATGCGCCGGTTGCGTGAGGCGGGCGCGCGGCCCGGCAGGCGCGGCGCGGCCGTGCCGGAGGCGCTGTGCTGGCGCGCGCTGCGCGAGGTCGCGGCCGGCCTGGACTTCCTGCACGCGCACGACGTGCTGCACCTGGTGCGCGCCCGCGCGCGGCGCGCGCTCACCCCCGGCCGTCTGCCATTGGCGCCGGCATGCTGCCCGGCTCACCCTGTGCCTGATCCTGTTGGTGCGATGCTGGGGAAGGCTGAACACTGGAGCTGCCGCAGATGCCCAGGGCCCTAAACCTAACCCTAAGAAAGCAGGGGGCCGCCGCGCGCAGGACATAAAGCTGGGCAACATCTTCCTGGACGCGGCCGGCACGTTCCAGATCGGCGACTTTGGCCTGGCCGTGCTGCGCCGGCAGTGGGTGCGCCGGTGTTTCATAGCGTGGGCGGCGCGGCGCGAGCGCTTGATCATGGCTGGCCTGCGTGCGTTGCATGCGGCCGTCCGAGGAGCGCCAGCGATCGCCGCCGTCTGGAACGGAATGTTCAGTTACATAGGTGCCAGCACACCATGTATCAGCACGGCTGCCTCCCGGGTGACGCCGAGCGGACAGCATGTCGCCCTCTCTCCCTGTTGGCAAATTCTCATTCTTAAGGGCCTTCCTTAGTCGCTAGCGTTAATTCGTTTGATGCTGAACCCGCAGCGATGCGGGTCGCCGAGCGCACGTCCGTCGCAGGACTGGGAAGAGGGCGATGGCGACACGCTGGCGCCGGAGCTGCTGGGCGGCGCCGAGCCGTCGCCCGCCAACGACATCTTCTCCCTGGGCGCCTCGCTCTACGAGCTGGCCACAGGCGCGCGCCCGGGCCCCCCCTGGCACGCCCTGCTCCTTTGCCCTCAAACGCGCGCCCAGCACATTGCGCGCGCATGCGCTGTCCGGACATGCTGCACGTCTAACAACATATGCATGCGGAGGCGCTTCACCTTGGTGCATGACCCTTGTGATGCGCTGGAGTGCCGCTGTGCCTCGGGGCACGAAGCGGGTCGCCAGTGCAACATGCGTCAACCAGGCGGCTGAGACCGGCGGCGCGCGGCGCAGGCTGCCGGCTGCCGCGCGCGGACGGCGGCGCGGACGCGGCCGCGCTCACGCTGCCAGGCCGCTCGCCGGCGCTGCAGTGGCTGGTGCAGTGGATGCTGGCGCCGCAGCCGGGCGCGCGGCCGCTCGCGCGCGAGCTGCTCGCGCAGGCGCGGCCTCCCGTCGCCCTCAGCCGATTGCGCGGAGCGCGCGGGGCTGCTGGGCGCCTCACGCGCGTCGCAATGCCCTGTGGGTGCTGGGCATGGGGCTGGTCTACTGCTTGATAACTCAGCATGTGCATGACATCGGCATCCAAGAGGACCGCGGCTGGCTCACGTATATGCTGAGCGTGTGCGCAGATTGCCAGCCTGCACCCGCCGGCGGAGGCGGGCCCTGCGCAGCAGTGGACGCCCGCGCCGGTGCGCGAGCTGCTTGCGAGCCCTGGCTCCGAGCGGTCCCCGGCCACGCCAGCCTTGGGGCCGCACGCCCAGCAGCCGCGCCTGACTGATGCAGGTGCGCCAGACATGTGCAGAGTATGCCCAGTATGATGGCTGCGCGACCCTGTCCTGTCTGCAATTGACATCGCGGCTGTGACGGCAGGCGCCCGCACGCATATGTGCACGAGCATGCACTGCCAGCACTTGGACAAGGGCATGCGTCGCCCCGACTTTGCAAGACACCTACAGCGCCACTCATGTTTAACCAAGCGTGTCACTGCCGCAGAGGAGCGCACGCCGCAGCCGCTGCTGCTGATGCCAGCGGCGGCCGCCGCCGCCGCCGCCGCGGACAGCCCAGCTCCCTTCGGCTCTGCAGCCGCGGGCGCGCCGGCCGGCGCGGCAGGGCTGCGGACAGGCACGCCGGCCGCGCTGCAGATCCCCGGCGCGGCGGGGCCGCGCGCACAGAGCGAGTGGGCGCTGTGCAGCCCGGAGGCTGACGAGACGCCGCGCGCCGGGCGCTGGCTGTCGGTGTCCAGCCCGCTGCCGCTGTCACCAGACACCGGCGGTGCGCCCGGCGCGCCTCCTGGCTCTGTCCCTGTCTTGTAGGACAGGGCTTCCTTGTAGGGAAGGCTGGCATCTTGCAGCAGGCTTCGCTGCCTCCCACTCAGGGACTGTTAGTGGCTCACCTCGCTGTCGAGCGCTTGCCCAGCAGCAGTTCCACTGCCGTGTGTCCGTGCGCCATATCAGCTAGTAGGATGTTCATGATCCAGTACTCACGCCCGGCTGCAACAACTTGGGCGCAGAGCGCACGCCGGAGCCGCTGCCTCGACCGGGCTCGGCGCAGGCGCCGGCAGTGCCTGGCAGCTGGCCGGCGCGCGGCTGGGCCGCGCGCCGCTCCCACGCGCGCGGCGACGTCCGCGCCTTCCCGGACCTGCTCGCGCGCGCCTCCCACTCCGACGGCGAGGATGGGGGCTTCCGGTCGAGGCCCGCATGCGCCAGCGGCCTGGAACCCCACGCCCGCCGCTCCCGCTCGCGGCGCGACCGGGGCCACCTGGTCGCGGGGCCGCGGCTGGCGGCGCCCGCGCGCCCGCCGCCCAGCACGAGCGGCAGCCAGGACGGCAGCTCGCCCAGCACGCCTGCGCTGGGCGCGCCCGAAGGCCACGGCGCGTGGCGGGCCTGGGGCCGGCCGCGGCTGCGCGCTCCGTACCCAGCCGCGCAGCCCTACCCCGCGCCCTTTGGGTTGGCGCCGGGGTCGCCGGCGGCGCCGGCGCCGGGCCGCGCTGGCGGCAGGGCGGGCGCGGTCAACGCCGAGGCGTGGAGCGGGGCTGCAGCGTCCAGCATTGGTACAGGCGCGCGCCCCTGGCCTGTAACCCGCCAGCCCACCCCGTGGCTCTAGTCGTGGCTGCTGCCATGCCTTTCCGCCACACGCTCCAGGGTGCTCCTATGCCTCATGGCGCCTCTGCTCCGCCAGAGAGCGCACGAAGGCATGCCATGCACACGCCACATCCGACATGTCTGCTACATGTCGGCTGTTACTCAGGCCTCTTGCGCGCTTTCCCCACATCACTTGGCTGTAAAAAGCCCCGTAAAGGGAGAGCATAATGTCTCGGGCAGCCCGGCAAGGCCAAGCTGCAGCATATGGGCCTGGGCTCCGCCAGCGGCTCGAGCTTCCTGGCAGCGCAACGCCAGGCGCCAGGAACCGCCTTGATGGGCTCATATCGCACACAGTGAATCTTGTGTGCGTCTCGGGCCGCGCAGGCAGCCTGGCCGGGCCAAGCAGCAGCACGGGCGGCTCCGCCTGGGGCTCCGCGTGGGGCTCAGGCTCGCTGGCGGCGCGCGCGAGCAGCCTGTCCACCGCCGGCGGCGGCCCCGACAGCCGCGCCGCGTCGTTCTCGGAGCCCGGCGCGCCCGCTGGCGCGGCGCTGTGCGCCTCGCCGCTCGGCGCCGGCCTGCAGCAGCTGCGGTGCGTCCGTCTCCGCCGCGCCTTTCATGGGTAGGGTTAGGGTCGTGCAGGGTTGCATGTCAAGCGTCCCAAAATGAGGATCAAGTGTGCTTGGCAGATGAGTTCATGTGCCTTAAGGCTTAAGCTTTTGCGGCGAGCATGGGTCAGCGGCATGGTGGGCATGCTGTTGTTCCCCTCGAACCTTCTTGAGTGGCGAGCGGGCGCATGCGCAGGCGGCGCTCCAGCCGCTGGTGCCTGCCCCTGGGCGGCGCGGCGCCGCAGGTCTGGCAAGGGCCGGGGCCCAGCGACAGCGGCGCCGAGCCTTGCTGCTGGGCAGCGCCCCGGCCGGCCGCCAGCCCGTTTGCCGACGCAGACCTGCAGGCCGGGGAGGCGATGCGGGACGACTACCGGGCCCTGCCGGGCTGCCAGGGCGACGCGCACGCGGCGGGCGCGGCGCAGGCGCTGCCGCGCAGCCCATTCCAGGTGACACAGACGGCCGGGGGCGCGCTGCAAAGCCCGTTCGCTGGCGCGGTGCAGGGCGTCGCAGGGCCGGCCGCGGTCCACTCCCGCCCTGCCAGAGACCAAGCGTCCCAGCCTGCCTGGGGGACGGGCGCGCCGCGCGAGCGCGCCGCCCCGCAGCGCTTGGGCAGCCGTAACATGTCCTGCGAGTATGGCGGCGGGGGCGCCGGCCGGTGGGCCGGCGGGTCGCCCTCCCAGGCGGCCTGGGCGCCGCTGCAGGCCGGCAGCGCGGGCTGCGACGAGAGCGGGCCGAGCCTGGGCGGCAGCCACGGCAGCGGGCCCTGCGACATGGACACGCTCAGCAGCACCGTGCGCCAGCTCAGCATGAGCGGCAGCGGCTGCGGCCTGCTGCGCGGCGGCTGACGCGCGCGCCGCGCGGCTGGCACGCCCTGCGGTGCTGGGCGCACGGGCGGCGGAGGTGGCGGATGCCCGCTTGCTGCTGGCATGTGCTGGGCGACGCTTGACAGCGTGTCGGAATGCAAGGGTACCACTTTGGCTGCATGAGGGTCAGGGAGCGGCGTGTAGCCAGTTGTGTTGCAAGAGAAGGTCATGGACTACACATGTGTTGTATGTGACACGGGATGAGCTAGTTTGTGGTCACGCAATGTGATGCGCCGCTCGGATGTGCTTGGGACTGTCATGGCTTGTGTGATTTGCCTAGCTCGAGGTGCATGGCGGAGCGTGTAGGGTTGCCAAGGCCCTTGACATGAATCTTGGGTGCACCATGTGGAACGTCGGCAGGTACTTCCAACGTCTGCAGCGCTTCAGCACTCTTTGAGCACGGTTGCATCACATTGCGCACCCCTTTACAGTGAGGCGCAATTACGCGCAAGGACGCTGCATGCAACGCCCACAGCCGGTAGCAGTCCGCTCCCCATCCTTGATCGCATTGCATCACCGAGCCTGGCAGAGCGCTCACAGGTCCACTTGGTCATACCGTTTGCCATGTTGTGCGTGGATCATGCAATGACGCGTTGCATGCATGCAAAGAATATGCTAGCGCAGGCGTGAAGAGCGCTGGTGTGCCATGCAGGTGATATTAACTGCATCCAAAATGGTCAACGTGCGAAGCGGCTCGGTGCGGCGGGCGAGTGCAAGCGTGGCGCGCGCCGCCATGGTGCTGGCAATTCTCGCTCTGGGAGCCAGCAGGGCCGCAGGCGCCGCTGCCATTAGCTGCAAAAATGCCGAAGGCCACCCGGTGGACTGGTGGATCGCTCTCAAGGTGGGCTCTGACCCTGTGCTCCGCGCGCGCTGTACGGCGCACTGTGCGGCTCATGCGCTGACTAGGCGTGGCTGCACTGTACCAGGCGCCCTACGGCTCGCGCTATGGCTACCTGGACACCTCCCAGCACTCACAGTGGCAAGAGGCCGACGACCTTGCCGCCACAGGCGGCAATCCATTGGCGCACACCGTCCAGCAGATTTACGAGCCAGGCGCCTCGTACGTCACATACAAGTGCGCCCGCGCCCTGATGCGAGCCCCGTCTGTCCTGTGTCGCTCCAACAAGCGCCGCGCGCTTTGCACATGCCAACATGCTCACCACTGACCTTGACCGAGCGTGCGGCCGCCGGCAGCGACCAGCCGTACGGCGTCTACAAGGAGGTCGGCGGCAAGTACCACGCGCACGCCAAGGGCGTCATCGGCTACCAGGACGGCCAGGGCTTCTGGCTCGTGCACTCCAACCCCCACTTCCCGGACAATCCTTCCGAGCAGGGCGCCAAGTACACGGGCGCGCCCCCACGGCGCAGCGCTGCTTGCTGGCACCCAGTCTGTGCATATGCACGCCTGCTTGTAAAAAACACTCGACTGAGTGCTGCAGGCATCGACGACTGCACCCATCCCAAGAAGTCCGGGGGCGCGCAGCGCTGCGGCCCCAACTTCGGTCAACAAAAGTGCGCCCAGCCCTGCCCCGGGGAGGCTGCCTCTGCGCGCCGTGTTCAATGCACAAGGGGGCTGACAAGGGATCCGGGGTGGCAGGTACGGCCAGAGCTACCTGTGCATCACCATGAGCGGCAGCACGCTCGAGACCGTCGCGAGCGCGCTGCGGATCATTGGCGGCATCATCGGCGACTTTAACACCGACTCTAGGAAGAATGAGTACCCCGAGCTGGACGCGCTCGCCAACGCACCCCTCCGTGCGCGCGCCGGCCCGTCCAGCACCTTGCGCCACAGCCGTAGCCGTGCAGTGCAGCGTGTTTTCTATGAGAGGCTCTGCGGGAGTGCACAGCAGGCATGCTTTGCGGCCGCGGAGGCCGCAGCAGCATGGCCCCTCTCACCACGTGCGCTGCTGGACCGCGGCGAGTGTGCGCGCAGCAAAGCGGGCACCCAGGAAGAGGAACGTGGTTCAGACCGTCAAGAGCCTGGGCGGCGAGGAATTCCTGCAGTTTGCCATGACCCCCACGGCGGGCAAGCCGCACTACGACGACGTGTACCTGTACGAGCAGCTCGTGGAGCCAGCGCTGCAGGCTGGTGCGTGGGTGTGGCATGCAACCCTGCCTGTGTGCAAGAATTGCGGTGCGAGTCACGACCTGAGCGCGTGGACGCTGCGTCTCTTGCTAGCGACATGATGGGCTTGCCACTGGGACGTGCCGCCGCATACCTACCATGGCACTCACGTTCCCTGTGCGCGCCTGGACGGCAGGGCTTTACGTGGAGACCTGGTATGAATCTCCACGGTTTCCTACGTATTGTGCGCCCCGCCCGCATTCGCGCATCCACGTATCGCCAGGTGGGAACGAGACTGCAAGCTCTCAGGAAGTCTGAGCCAGTTTTCCAGTGCTTTGCAACAGGCCTCAACGACACGGACTCATTGGAGCCGCCCAAGGGTCACCCCAAGCCCAATCCGCCCTTTGAGTATGACACAGTCAAGGTCCTGAGCGTGAAAATCAGCGACGACCTCAAGTGGAAGAACCCGATCAGCCCGGAGGAAGGGGTGCGCGATTCCGCTCTCCTCACAGTGGGCAGGGCATAGCAGCATGCTACCAAGGATATGTGCTCCTGAGATCCTGTCCCTGCGTGCCTTTCCTTGGTCGCGCGCTCGTTTGCAACGTCGTCCAACAAACCTGCTAGATCCGGAACAGTGTGAGGCAGACTGTGACTGTGGCCGAGCTGTCTTTGCAGGACGGCCACCGAGCTGGTTGCAAGTTAGCACAAGCATGCATGTGTTTGCCGTTACAGAGCGAGATGCATGCTGTCTATGTCGGAGGGGTTGCGTCGCTGCGCCGTGCGGCACGATGGGCGTAGCAGTCCCTGCAACGCGAAATTGGCTGCGCGTGTGACGCCATGAACGCATGCGTGCGCTTGCACAGGATCACAGCAAGTGGGCGGTTACCTTCCTGCCGGGCTCGGCGGGCGATGGCGCGTGGGCATCCCGCAGGCTGCTGGGCGGCCGCGCCCTGAACCTGACCGCTGGCGCGCGCGACGACGGGCACCCCAAGTCTGTGTGCATCGGCGACATCAACCGCTCAGGCAACCAGCTGCAGCGCGGCGGCGGCACTGTCTGCTTCATCAGCAACGACGCGCTCTGGGAGACATTCTCCCCTATAGTCAACAAGTACTATGCGTGTGGTGAACCTGCACCTGCACCATAGGGATGCCGAGGACCACATGCGTTCTTGACCAGCAAATGAACGATTTGCGTGTGTGTAAGCTGACGAGCAGAAGTCAACTGAGGGTGATTGCGTGTCAACAGACGGTGATGGCGTTGAGTGAGGCCACCATTACAGTCGTGCATTAGTAGCCATATACCCTGGGCCAGTGCATGCTGTCGCAGACTGCTGCCTGAAGAAAATGAGTCCAAATGTTTGTGACTTTGACACATACAGCACAACAGATGTACATATGCACCTTTGCTGGTGTTTGTTTTCGCAGACTACTTTCGCTGGTACTTATTTTCACTGGCTCCTGTTCTCACCAGATCCGGGTTTTACAATTGGAAGCTTTGTGTAATGTGATCATACATAAGACTTGCTGACACAAGTTGTTATAATCCGACACTTATTACAAACAAGTATTACGAACAAGGCACCTTTCAGTGGACATCACTGCACAACATCACACCTCTAATCTATATCACCTCGCACTCAAACAGCACACTAAACTAGCTGTTCTGAATACACTCCACACAGATACAACCAAACATCTGCACAGCCATGCATTGGTTGTCAGCATCCGCACAGCCATGCACGCATTATATCACAGCAACTCCACACAGTCATGCATTCACATCAAGTCAGCTCAACACATGTTAACTACAGCTCACACTCAGAGCACGTGACCCCGCGCCCACGTATTCAGAAACACGGCCACCATGCCAATCATAGCCGCGCGGCCGTTCCAAAGCTCAGCATCGGGGGTCCAGATGCCAGTGCCGCTGCGCTTCACGCCCCGGTACATGGGCACCAGCGATGCGACAGTGATGGCCAGGAACGTGAGCGCAATGGGTACAGGCGAAAGGTTGAGCTGCTGGAAGATGTTCGCACCAGAGGCGCGCTCTGCACACATAAGATAACACAAAGCTCAGTTGCTGCAACCCTTTATACAAAAACAAGTGCCCGATGGCATGGCACAGGAGCAGCAGCAACGTGACTCAAATGTGAATGTACCTGCTCCAATGGCTGCGACGAAGCCAAGCATTGCCAGGCGGCAGTTGATGATCTCAGGCGCAGCGCCCTTGAAGCGCATCACGTCCAAGAAGCCAGTCTGCAGTGCAAAACACCACAGTGAGTGTACTGCCATGCTGCTCAAACCACAGACCTCTGAAGGTATATAAAAACACACTGACCACAGTCACCAGCACCATACAGTCTAAAAATTTTAACAACAAGACTCACAAGGTAGCCTGCGCAATCACACAGGTCTTCTGCCTCACAGCACAGCTCAATCAGCTTCAGCCACAACTGAGTGCAGGCACAGCGCTGCGCGCACGTCTGTGTTGAACAGCGCGCGGTCCGGGTTGGCGGCGTCGGACTTCAGCAGCTCATCAGCCTCAGACTGGCGGTCAGACACCTTGGGGCCCACATTCAGGGCGCTGCCCTCCGGCCGCACAGGCGCCTCCAGCCTCTGCGCACGCAAGTCCATGTCAAACACAGTACACCACTGACGTGTCGCAGCGCAGCTCTGCTAGCAAACAAGCCAAGCAACCCACACGCTCACTCTCTACTATAAGACACATCATTGCTGGACACAACACCCCAACATGAGTTGTGTGCAAAGTGAAGGTCGACGACCGAGCTAGTGCAGCACTGTACCTCGTAAGAGTCCTTGCTCTCTGCCCGCACGACCAGGGCTGCAGCGCGGCGGCACCCAGCCACCTGACGGGCCGGCAAGCGGATGCCAGCCGCAGAGGGCAGCACAACGCGGGTGCTCATCGACATCATTCTGTATGCGAGTTTGTAAATGTGGTCCGCTTGAATGTAAAGGAGTGGTCACCAGGTCACCGGGTGGCTAGCAGATGAACTGGGCAAGTGCAGACAGAAAGTTTATAATACAATTAGTTTGACTCCCCCTAGCCTGGCGTGGCATGCTGTGGGAGCTCCGAGATGAAGAGAGTGGACACATGGCCAGACCTTGCTGCGTGGCACAGCATCAGCAAGCAGAAACGCACAATTTGCTCACAAGCTGGCCAGCTCCCCGCTGCCTTCCGCGCCGCACAGCAGCAGGTCTTGGCGCGCGCTGCCTCCCCCATAGCCCACCTGCAAGCCCGTACGCCCGTAAGTGCCGTGCTGCGCCTGCAGACGTCACAGCAGAACCTGTTATGGGCGTACCTTGTAGCCCGTCAAGCCGCTGTAAGTGCCCCGCGCATACCTGCGCCCACACTGACCGCACTTGGCTTATGTGGTGTGTACGCTGAGCGCAGCTGCACGGCGAGGCGTGCTATGCCGGAAAGTTGTCGAAGTTGTGAGGAGAGGGGGCGCACGCGAGGCAGCACTCCAGTGTGCGCTGCAGCAGGGGCCGGCTGTGTATGAAGGGGATGGCCGCGTACTCCTCTAGCGGCATCCACGCAGCGGCCTCTATCTCGTCCGCCTGTGGCACCAGGGCGTCCTGGCCAGCCTCCGGCCTGCTCGCGTGGCACCCGCGTCCGGCCCAGCCTGCCGAGCAGAGCAGGCAGCGGCGTGCGCAGCGTGCAGTGCTTGCCTTGCGTGCAGGGGGCCGCAGGCCCAGCGCACGTCAGGGCGACGCAGAAGAATAGGTCCGACTTGCCGAAGGCAAAGCCGTGCGCCTGGCGGATGGCCAGCACTGCGTGGAAGCGCGCGGCCACGCCCGTCTCCTGCCGCGGCACGGCGCGCGATACGCTCGAGGGCGGGGCATGTGGCTGCCTCCTTGAGTGCAGCCTGCACGATCAGGCACTCAAGCACAAGCAAAACTGCTGTGACAGCTACTCAGCGCACATGCACATACAGTCATCACGCAAGTGCCCACACATAGCCCTGCGCTGTGAGGCGGTCACCTCGAGCACCTCGCGTGCGGCTGCTTCTATGACGTCCTCACCCGTGTTCACCAGGCCTGTGGGCATCTTCCACACTCCCTGCGCCCCGGCAGCGCCGTGACAATGACTTTCGCAGTCTACACTCTAACTCCAGGACTCTCATGCGGTGTCCGGCTCTCCGGCTCGAGCACACCACAAGGCACTGTGACAAGAAAGCACAGGAGCCTGGCAGAGGAGGCAGCACCTGGCCACGCAGCGCGCCGTTCTTTTCCTGGACGACCAGCACCTCGCGGCGCTCATTCAGGACAAACGCGCCCACGCCCACCTGCGGGAGCCTTGCGGGTGTCGGCGCGTCACGCGCAAGCGCCCAGAGGCGCCGGCGGTCAGCAGAACGCGCGCACGGTGAGCACCTGGTGCGAGGCGTTGGCCGGCAGCTTGTTCAGGTCTGCGGAGAGCCAGTGCGTGCACATCACGTAGGACGGCTCCGCGTGGTGGAACACAAAGCCGGCCGCTATCGCCGGCTCCAGGAATGCCGCCTTCTCGATGGGCACGCGCAGCCAGATGCCGCGCTTGCCGCCCTGGCGCCACGCCTGCGGCGATGCGGCCCACTCACGCCGCGCCCGGGCCGCAAAGCGGGTGCAGCAGCTTGTCGGGTGTCTGCTGACAGGCTGGTGCAAGCCTGGCGCGCCTGTAGCGAGTGGTGCAGGCGCTCTGTAAACTCGTCTCTGCTTTCAGGCAGGCAGCCTGCATCTACCAATACTCCATCGTATGCGTCGGCCCTGCCTGCAAGAACTGCTACGGCCGGCAGAGGAGCCGCGTCCGCCATGCTTGCGTTTGACACGAGCCTGTTGGGGTGCAACGTGTGGTGAGTGGCCTTGCGAGGAGCTACGCAGTGGCGCCAGCGCACTATCGCAGTGTGTGCAGGAAACTGGGCATGCAGAACATTATACACAGTGCGCATCACTGGGCATAACAATCTACTGACTCAGTCTACTGACTGAAGCTCGACAATAACTGTCTCCCTCGGCCTTCATGCATTACCTGCAAAATTGCAACCCTGCCTGCATCTCACTGCCCTCTCCCCAAGCCATGCATGCGCAGCGCCTGGACAACCATCAGCCAAACCACCGGCACCCCTGCACACTGGTACGGTAGCACCAGACAGCAGAGGCGGGCCGCGCAAGGCAGTACCGTTCACCTCATGCGTGAATTGTTCCTGCATCTCGCCCAACCCCAACAGGCTCCACATTCTGGCCCCCAGCTCTGTCTGCCGCTGCAGCGGATGCTGCGCTCAAATGCACAAGCCAAAGTGGCGCCACGGCAGCTGCGCAGCTTTGCAAGTGCTCTAACGCGCAACACTTCAAAATCCTGGCCAGTCAGCAGCCCAAGGTAGGCGCAACGCAGCCATGTCCGTGAGCATCAGTTGTGCAGTACGGTGCGCGCACAAGCAAGCAGCCAACGCTCCCCCGCAGCATGCCCGGCGCAACTACCGTGCCACAGCTCTGCTATTCGTGTCAGGGCAAGGCACAGGCTGCATGGACCCAAGCAGGAGCTCCCTCGCGGTCGCCAATGGCGATACAGGCCACCGAAACTGCTTGTTTGCCAGCTGCCGTGCTAGCGATCTTCATCCGTGTCGGCGTCGGCCTCATAGCCAGCCTGCGCAGTCGCGACGGGCGCAGCCGCAGCAACGGGAGCGGCGGGGGCTGCCTCATCAGCGTCGTTTACTGCGCCATACTTTGCTATCACCGACCGCTCCGCCGGCCCCAGGCCCTCCATGCCGGCCAGCTGCGGCGCGGGCCGCCGCCCCCGGCGCGAGCCCCGGCCATCCAGGCGCAGCACCCAGCGCACGCCACGGCTGAGTAGCCCCGGCAGCGGCCGCAGCAGCGGCACGCCGAGCAGGACAGCAGAGAACAGCGCGACTGCCGCAACTGTCTGCAGCACGGCCCGGGCGCCCGCGCCCAAGCCCCGCCCGAAGCCCTCCGCCCAGCCGCGCAGGCCGCCGCTGCCGCCCCCGCTGCCGCCGCCGCCGCCGCCGCCGCCGCTGCCGCCGCCGCCGCCACCGCCGCCCCAGCCCCGACCGCGACCTCGTGGCACCTGTGCACGTTGTGTAATTTGTGCAAGACGTAAGGTAAACAAAGGACCCAACAGGACCCACAACAGGACCCTTACCATACACCTCCGTCTGGCTAGGCAAGTAAACAGCGTACCTTGCCTCCACTGCCACCGCTATCATACGCGGCAAGCGTGTCGTCCTTGCCTTTGAACATCTCCTGTAGCGCCTTCCTGGCCGCCTCCTGCGAAAGGCATACTTTGAGTCAGAATGTCTGCCAGTGCTGGCCATTTCCTTGAGAGCGGATGGAGCGCGTTGAACAAGAGCGCGGTAGGCGCGCCTCCTTCTTGGCGTCCTTGAAGGGGTTGAAGCTGCCGCCGCGGCCTTTCTGAGCCATCATAGTGCATGCACGTCTGCACCGCACCGACGTCGTATGCCAGCGTGCGTCTGCACGACACCGCGCAGACCGCACATTGCTGGGCACTGGCAAGCACAGCGGCTTTACGGCAGGCACCGGCACGGCGGGGCACTGGCACGGCAACATTCCACTGTCTCCACCTGCGTACACAATTACAATGCTAAGGGCCTTACTGTCCGGCGCATCTGTGCAAGCAGCTTCCCTTGTGTCTTTCCAGTGTGTGTGCGCACTGTCTTTGGCTGCCGGAGAAACGTACAATATCACAAGTCGCGAGCTATGCAACCGACCCCCACTACGGACTGCTGCTGCAATCTGTGATCAATGCCCTGCAGAGCTTATACACTGTTGCAGGGCTAGCACAGGCCTGGCACGGCATGGTCCTGCTGTTACAGAGCTTTGCACAACCCGTCATCAGGCGAGGCGTGCCGCAGAGTGCGCGGTGCGCTGCGCAGTTGACAGCAGGTCCGCTGGTCATGCGCCAGGAGCAGGAGCTTGAGGGGTATGCGCGCTGGGTGAGGAAGTGCAACAATGCGCAGAGCGTCCTCCCCACGCTCATACCTTGGCAGGCAGCAGAGGACGCAGACGCTGCAGGCACGGCGCCAGAAGCTGCCCAGACGATAGGCTACCTGCGGCCAGAGTGCGCAACCTGTCCCCGCGACTTTGCTGGCCCAGGCCTCTCAACTGGACTTGAACACCGAGCGAGGCCTGGGTGACCCAGGTTTGCAGAGCGTGTGCTGGACAGCAGCGACGTCTTTTGCCGGACGCCCCACCCTGCAGCGGTGCGGCTGGCGCCGCGCCTCGCAGACCCAGACCAGCGCACCGCAGCACTAGGGGGTGCTTCCCGAGCGCGCCTCCCTCTCGACTGAGCTGGGCTCGCGCCAGTGCCACCTCAGTCAGTGCCTGCCAGGCCTGCTGTGCACCACAGCCAGGCAGAAGGCAGCTGAGGCAGCTCTTGAGCAGGCTGTGTGGCTGGCCGCGCTCGCTCTGCACTTATAGCGCATACATTTCATCCTGAGCCCCACTATCCGACTCATACTTGTGCAAAGCATGCGTGAGCACCAAATCAACTCAGGCGATGGGGCCATAAATGCACGAGGCACATGCGGCAGGCGTGCTGGCGCAACTGCGCGCGGAGGGGCTGATTGGCGGCTGGCGCGACGAGCTGTACCCGGTCGCCGCAGGCTTTCACGCGGCCACGTACTGCGTGATTGAGCGCGCCGCTGCGCCATTCTTCGGCATAAAGGCCTATGGTGTGCATGCACGCTGGATGGACCTGGGCATGCATACATAGCACATGCTGCTGCTGTATGCGTTGAAAGACCCTGCAGCCTGTGGCGCGCCTGCTGACCAGGTGTAGCCAGACCTTGCTGCCTCCTGACACGACATGATGAGCAGTTACGAGCACGTATTATATGTTCTGCATGTCTCTCTAGTTCAGAAAAGTTGCTTGGAGGGCAACCGGTGAGCAAGTGCTCGTGTATATGGCTTGCCGCCTCTGCTGGAGCAGAGGATGTGCAGAGGCAGAGCAGCGCGCCCGGGCACACGGAAGGCGCGCCACCGCGGCTGCTGCGAACCATGACCGCAGGGGTGCACATCAACGGCTACGTGGAGACGCCGCGGGGGCTGGAGCTGTGGGTAGCGCGGCGCAGCCAGACCAAGGCCACCTGGCCCGGCAAGCTGGACCATATCGTGGCGGGCGGGCAGCCCGCCGGGATGACATGCTCGGCAAATGTGGTCAAGGCGCGCCCCTGCTGGAGTCCTTTGGCTTTGGCTTCAGGAGTTCTTACAGTCCTCAGCGAGCCGTGCGTGAGGCGCCTGGTCTTTGTGCGTGCGGCGCTCGTATGCAGCAGTTAGGGGCAGCTGGACTGGCATGTGGCAAATGTTGCGAGGAGGGAAAAGAGTTGAAATTTTCACACTGTTGTCCCCAATGGAAGTTATCGAAGAGAAATTCTATCCTGTCATTGCCATCATCCAAAAGAAGGCATGCTCAGGCCCGCGCTCGCACCAGCAGGAGTGCGGCGAGGAGGCGGGCATCCCGCCCGAGCTTGCGGCGACGGCGGTGGCCGCAGGCGCGGTCAGCTACACAGCGCTGCAGCCCGCGGGCATCAAGCGCGACGTGCTGTTCGTCTACGACCTGCGCCTGCCTGCTGAGTTCACCCCCACGCCGCAGGTGCTGCGGCCCCATCATGCCTATGCAATTTGTCTGGAGCTGACATCATTTTGAACGACCATGTCTTGTGCACTGTGCACACTCATCAGTCGCAGTGCATGCCTTGAAGGACATGAACCTTCTCTTGGCAAGCTGCAACAACGCGCACTGGAGTGTTGTGAAGGGTGCGGCAGAGTGTGTGCAGGCACAGTGCAACATATATACATTGAAGACAGTAGACAGGTCTGAAAGACGCATGGGCATAAGACGCATGGGCGTGTGCTGCAGGACGGCGAGGTCGAGTCCTTCATGCGGCTTCCGATTGCAGAGGTGGCAGACCTCGTCGCAAACACCGACGAGTTCAAGGACAACTGCAACCTGGTCATCATCGACTTCCTCATCCGCCATGGCCACATTGTGCCCGAGCAGCCCGGCTACCTGGCCCTGCTCGCAGGCATGCGGCAAGGGGACTGCAGCTAGGCGGGGTATATTTACTGACAAAAGAGACATGCGTCCTGGGAGGACAGATTGCGCACAGCGTACACCCATAAAGCATCATACACGCAGGGGCAAAACCGCTCTGCACAGCCATTGAAACCACTTGTAAACACAGCAGGCGCACCAACATGCCAGTCTACGCTGTCCCTGCGCTGGCACAGTGGAGAGGCTGCGTACCACACACCAGCAAAACTTGACCACACAAGAAACCTCTCACCGAGCAATGGCGCTCTGGGCGGAGCCCACTATTACTCATTGTCTATCAGGTCTGATGCGGGGTAGGTCCCCATAGCATGCAGCCTTGATGCATATACTGGCCCTAGCCGACCCATGACCGACTGCCGCTGGCCTCTGGTGCGACATACTCCCTCACGCGCATCCACTTTGTGGCGGACCACTTGTTGCCCTTGATGACGGGGCAGCCCCTGCACGAAACGACTGCCTCTCAGCGCGCCGAGCGCGCAGAACACCAGGGTCCAAGTAGCGCTCCCGCAAGGAAACATGCACCCAAAGCCAGAACCCCTGTTGCGAACGACTGAGTGTGTACCAGGCAGCGCACAGAGGCAGCGAAGGCTGATCCATTTGCTCATCGGCAGACCATGCGCTGGTCGACCTCCTGCAGCCAAAGCAGGACAGGCGGTGGAAGCCGCAGCGCACCCGTGCAGCGACTGTGGGTCCAGCTGGCCGTCGGGCGTCAGGCTGTAGAAGAGCAGCGCGTCGCCCTTGCGCGGCTTGAACGCCACGCCGCGCTGGGCGCAGGCGGAGTAGGACGCGTTGCCGTCGTGCTGCGCCGCGTCACCACGCGCGCGAGTCAGCACCCATGCCGCACTCGCCAGCTGACTGCCTGCTACCATGACTAGCACGGCAAAGCGCTGCACATAGCCGCCGCAACAGCTTAAAGTTGTTGCGCAGGTTGAGGGCATGCGGGGCTGCTGATCTGCATCATGCAGCACCATAGGCAACAGCAATCATGCAGCAGCAAAGGCGCTTCAAAATTAACTAATACTACTAGGGTAGGGTTGGGTTAGGGTCGTGCAGCATGCAGGCCAGCCGCTGCGGCGGGGGCGGCGCACCGGCTTCTCCGGGCTGTTGGGGAACACGGTCTCGCCGCCCTCGTCCACGTCGGACAGGTACATGAGCATGGTGGCCAGGCGCTGGCCGCCGTTGCCGGTGTTGACGGGGTCCACAAAGTAGTCCCAGTGCGGCTCATACTTCTCCATCGGCTGGTAGTGCAGGATCTGCCGCAGGCGCGGAGAGGCGCCCGGGTGGGCAGGGTTGCATGGAAACGCAGGGCTTACTCCTGCCGCATCGTTGCTGCGCATGCATACAGTGCAGATCTTGCAAACGCATCCCAGTAGTTGCATCACATCCACTTACAAACTGGTATCCGGTCAGCCGCAAGCGCGTGCGCAGTCAGCCAGCTCTTCACGGGCGACGTGCCCCCAACCCAAGAACATCGTGCTCTTATGAAGGGCAAGCGACGGCAAAAGTGAGGGTAAGTGTGAGGCTCTACATGCAAGCAGGCCCCTGCCGCGTGATAGACAGCAATATGCGCCCAAGCGTGTGGGTCGCACCTGCAGTCCCTCGCCATGCTGAACGGGGATGCCGGTATACCGCGCGATGCGCGCCTCTATGTTTGCAATCTCCTGCGTCTCCCGTCGCATGTACCAGGAGCCAGAGCTTGTGCGCACACTGCGCCACATTGTCCCTCAGGCCGCTGGCTTGCGATTGTACAACCAAACAAGCGCCTAGCATGGGCAGGAGAAAAGCCGTCAAGCAACAAAACAGTTGGGCGCACTTGCTGGGCACAGACTTCCCCGTGTCGCTGTCCACCACTGTGCTCTTCACCTGGTGCGGCTTTGCCTGCACAGACAGTGTACATGACTTCAGCGTCAAATTTTCCGTGCCACTGGAGTCTATTTTCCTTCGCTTGAGCGCAAGCACAGCAGCTCCACTGCTGTCGCTGCTGTCATGCACGCACCTTCTGTACCAAAAGGTCACACTCCACCTCCGACAAGAGGTTGTGATACCTGCGGGGCGCAGCGAGTCAGAAGCTGTGAACCGCATGCGTGAGCTCGGAACACAGGACTAGCAGAGGCACGCACGCAAAGACGCGCGGGTTCCACGACACGTGCTCTATCCACAGCTCCCTGTTCTCCTCGGGCGCTTCCTTGGGCGGCCTGTGCGCAAAGCTGGCATTAGCTAAGCAGCGCAAAATCGTAGCCCTGCAACCCAAGCTCAGCTGAACCATTCAACCGCAGTGCACCGGGCTTGCTCACTTCTCGGTCCAACCTATCAGCGCGTCGCCGTCCCGCTTGTATCGGGGCAGCCTGCGAGCGCCTTCAGTGCTGCACACAAGCGCGCACGCCACAACAGCAGTCAGCCACCGCATACCGAGCAGCACATCGCCGGGAGCCTAGAATGGAGCATCGCACCAGCGCGAGTTTCGCTTCCTCGACATCACCAGCACCCTACGGGGTCTTAACCCCTGTTGTGCCCAGGCACTGCCTCGAGGCGGCTGGAGTTCTGCGAGGCCAGGCCCAGCGCGTGGACACCTCCCCAAATCTCGCCTGCGTCGCCTGGGCCACCATGGTGCTCAGCCCGCTCTGTGCACATTGCGGAGCTGCTGGTTTCCCTGTCTTGGCGGGTGTACGCGGCGCAGTGCTGCGCGGGGACGTTCGCCGCGACTGCAACCTGCTGTCCGGGCGCGCGCAAGGTGTGACAAGCGTGTTCGCTCGCTGCGCAGGGGCGCGTGCGCACCAAGACCGTGAAGAAGGCGTCGCGGAACATCATTGAAAAGTACTACTCCAAGCTGACGCTGGACTTTGACACAAACAAGCGCGTGGCCGAGGAGGTGGCCATCATCCAGTCGAAGCGGCTGCGCAACAAGATCGCAGGCTTCACGACGGTGCGTGGCTCGCTGTGCGGCGCTGGCGCTTGTCTGTGAAGGCACTGCTGCGGCACCGCTGGCTGCGGCACTCCTGAGCCTGACTGGCGGCTGCGGCGCGCAGCACCTGATGAAGCGCATTCAGCGCGGCCCCGTGCGCGGCATCTCGCTGAAGCTGCAGGCGCGCAGCTGCACTCCTGCAAAGCACGAAGTCACGGCTCACCTGGTCAGTGCTGGCAGCAAGGCTGCTGTTCTCCAAACTCTTCAGGCGTGCGGTGGTCAAGCAGAGCAGACGTTGCAAGCGGTGCTCTGTTGTGGTAGAGGAGGTGCTGCAGGAGAAAGCGGTGGTAGAGCAGGAGTTGCAGGAGAAAGCGCTGTGACTGAGGCAGCAGCGCCTGCGAGTTCTGCGGTTGGGCCGACCGGCAAGCAAGCTGGCTGTGGCGGCCACCCCACGTGCGCCTCGAGCACGGCCTGACGCGCATGCGCTGCTGCAGGAGGAGGAGCGCGAGCGGCGCATGGACTACGTGCCAGATGAGTCCGCTGTCAACACCGAGTCGATCGAGGTGCGGCAGGGCCCCCTGGCCTGGCCCTCCCTCCCTCCAAGGAGGCGTGAGCGGCGCTGGGTCGAGCGTACGCGGGATGCTGCCGGGCTTGCGACCAGAGAGCTTCGGTGGCCCTCGCAACAGCGCTGTTCGCATGCAGCGCTGCATTGGCGTCCGGTGGCAAGTTTTGCAAGCGTTTGCGGTGCTCGTTCGGTCGGGCCAGGCTGCGTGGCTGCGCAGGTGGATGCGGACACGCTGGAGATGCTGCGGACGATCAACGCGGGCAGCCTGCCGGGCGTCAAGGAGGTCGCGGTGCGCGGCGCGGGCGCCCCAGGGCATGCGGCCGGGGTCGGCTAGGCGCAGATGCAGGCCATGCGGCGGAGCGCGCCGCTGTCTGTGATGGGAGGCTGGCCCTTATGGAGCAGTGGAGCGGAGAGGCTTACAGGGCGGCGGCGCTGCGCCTTGATGTCGGTCCCTTGTGCACGTACCCTCTGAATAGGTGGCTCTGCGAAGAGCGCGGGCATAAGCGGCGGCGGCCTGGCTCTAGCTTTGCATGCCAGCGCCTGTGCACACTTTGCCGCAGCAAGAGCTGGACAGCCCCTGGTTGTTGGTGACGACGCGTGCGAGGCGGCGGGCGCGCAGGTGCAGACGGGCGGCGGCGTGCCGGGCGCCACGTACGGCGGCTATGGCGGCGGCGGCGGCGGCGGCCAGTTCAACCGCGACAACCGCGGCCCGGGGGGCCAGGGCGGGCGGCCGCCGAGGCCGTAGGGGCGTTGCAAACGCTGTCAGTGTAGGGGGTCACCAGAGAGGGCTATGTAAGCATACTGCATGCTCTCATACACGTGTGGGACTTTCCTAAACCAGATGGCAGATATTCCTGGTGAGCAGCTCATCAGGCCTGTGGCTCTCGATCGTGTGTCTTGGCAAAAGAGGCAATGTGCGGTGCTATCACGCCCAGGGCGACCAAGTCCCTTCCCATGCGGCCATAAGCTTAGTTCATGCAGGTGCCATGTAAGATGACGTCGTATCTCACTGCAAGTCTAAGGTCCTTCAGAGCTAGTTACCCGGTTTGGTTCTCAACCACATTGTGACACACAGCAAGCCAACTTTGGCGCTGGGCAGCCCATGCCAACCCATCATGGAGCATACCGTCGCATGGCTGGCCGGCGTGTGGCAGCGCACGCTGCTGACCACGACCGCCGGCAAGCGCGACGACAGCACGCACGTCTTCTGGCTGCAGACAACCAGCGGCCTATATGCCGACCTGCGCATCCCGGCCGACCTAGCACCCAACGCGGTCGCGCACGCCCCGCAGAGTGACGGTGCCCGCACGCAGCTCTGGCGCCGCCTGGCCCTCCAGGAGGGCTTCTCGGGCGCAATTGAGCTGCGGGGGGACACGTGCGAGTGGCACCGCGAGCTGGACTTCCAGCCCGCGGGCGGGCCTGCGGACGTGGGCACGCTACGAGCGGGCGCCGGCGAGGGCGAGATGCTGGAGGACGGTGACGGCTACCAGGAGGTGGCTCTGCTCCGGCGCTGCGCCCTGCGTGCACCGCTGAGCTGGCTCCTGAGAGCCAGGGCCTGAGCGTGATTGAGCGTTTCTTTGGAGGGTATGATGCACTGCGTCGCAGAGCGCTCGCGACTCGCTGACCAGGTGGCCCTCGCAGACCTGGCAGCGGCTCACGCCGCCCGGCGCGCCGACCTGGGCCTTCCGGCTGGAGGAGGCGCGCGGCGCGCCCGGGGCCGCCCGGGCCGGCCACGCGCGGCGCGGGCTGCTGCTGGGCGCCGGCGACCTCTTCTTCCTCGCACTCGGCCGGCGCGGGCCGCCGCCGGCGGGCGGCGGCACGCTGGCGCAGCGCCTGGAGGCGCTGCTGTCGGGCGGCGGCGGCGGGGCGCAGGCCCAGAGTCCAGAGACGGTGTGCAGGGCGGAAGAATTGCTGGGGCTGGAGCTGTCGTTCGGGCGGCGGGGCGGCGCGGGCGGCGCGGTGGTGGAGGCGTCCACGCTGCCGGCGCGCGTGGGCGCCGTTGTCATGAGCCCGGAGGCCACGCCGGCCCGCTTGGCGCAGCTGGCCACTCAGGGGCAGGCTGTGGGCTTTGGGCATGCAGACAGTTGCGAGTTCCTGCTCGAGCCTGTAGAGCAGTGAGTGTGGTGCCGTGCGCCAGAGACGCCCCTGGCTGGACAGAGCTGCAGCCACTGTGGCTACAGTGACAGGGATCGACACTGCACTGAAACCTGCAGCGGCGCCGCAACGTTTACAGATCACACCAAGCGCGCGCCTCAGTGCCCCTCTGTCTAAGTGTCCCAGGGGAACTCCACCGCTCTGGGCCCAGCTGCTTGCTCTCCTCGTCGTGTAACCCCGCCTCGAACCTAGAGTGACTGTACTATTTTTTAGGAACCAACAGAAACAAAAAGGCCACTCACGGTTTGTTGCAGGAGCCTCGATCTGGTTGCTGCGCTCTAAGACAGCCCATCTGTGAGTTGTTTGCTGCTGCTATCAGCGAAGCCTTGGAGTAGACACAAAGCTTTTCCGCAATGCTGCACACTCTCCCCTGTTCCGGCGTGGCAGCACGGCCGCGCAGCGGCCCGCCGCGGACCCGGACGCTCAAGGTCCAGGCCATCTCCACGCAGGAGCGGCCGACGCAGGCCGCGCCCGCCAAATTTGCCAACCAGCTCGAGGCGCTCAAGAGCATGAGCACGGCGCGCCCGCCCTGCACGATTTTATCAGGACTTTGCTGGCAGTCCAGCCCTGCGCTGCCTAGTACTTGCTGAGTAGGTGCAGGTTTGCGTCGCGCGCAACAGCGAGCGCACAGCGCCCTGACGCCTCCTGCGCGAGCAGGTGGTTGCCGACACTGGGGAGATCAACACCATCAAGAACTACAAGCCCCAGGACTGCACGACAAATGTGCGACCCCCTCCCTGCCTCCGCCTGGAGCGTGCCTGCGGAGGGCCCGCGCTGTCTCTCCTGTCCCAGAGCAGCGTGCGCAACCTAGGTGTGTGCAGCGCGAGCACGGCGTGCCAGCCACCGCCCTCGCTGCAAGCGCTTACTCATGCCCTGCGCGCCCGCAGCCGTCCCTGGTGCTCAAGGCGGTCAAGAACCCGGAGTACCGGCACTACCTGGACGAGGCGGTGGCGATGGAGAAGTCGCTCAACCTGCCGACCATCGACCCCAGCAGGTCGCCCGCCCCCGCCCGCGCCTGCGCCCGTCAGGCACCGCAGCAGAGGTCGCTGGTCGGCCAGCCTGTTGGCCGAGTGCCCTGCCTCTATCTGCGACAAGCAGGCGGGCTGAGGGCTGCGCGCTGCGCAGGCCGTATTCTAACGTGGCCGACATCCTGGCTGTCAACATCGGCGCGCTGATGTTGGATGTCGTCCCTGGCCGGGTGCGCACTGAATCTCTCCTGCGACGGCCGCTGACCTGCGTAGCGTCGAATTGCTGCTTGCTTGCAGTTGGGGCGGTGTCCGCTGAGCCGGGCTCGCTGCACAGCCAGCGCTTGCGGGGACCCACCGCCGTGTGGCGCGGCCCAGGTGTCGACCGAGTGCGACGCGCACCTGAGCCTGGACACGCAGGCCACCATCGACAAGGCGCGCGCGCAGCCCCGCGCTCGGCTGTATGCCTTCTGTGCCCTGCCCCGCGTGCATTTCCTTAGGTCGAGCTATCGACCTAGTGGCGGCGCCCGGCTGCCTGCCTTCTCTGCCCTGCCTGTGGCGTGCAGTACCCCGAGGTCAGAGCAGCAGCGCAGGCTGGCATCGCAATGGCGTACGTGCGTTTGTTGAAAGCGCGGCTCGCAGCGCCCAACAATGCAGAGCGGCGCTCACAGCGCGGGCGGCCGGCCCTGCAGGGCCTGCGCATCGTGGACCTGTACTCGCGGAAGGGCATCGACCCGTCCCGCCTGTACATCAAGGCGCGGCCGAGCCCGCGCGCTTGTGCCCCCTGTGTTTTCTCAGCCCGCGCGCCCCTGGAGTGCGCGCGGAGTGTTTGTGTGCGTGCGGCCTGGCCCCCGTGTGGCTGGAGGCGGCAGCGCGACCAGCACCCTGGCAAGCTTCAGCCCCCCGCGCAGCTCAGCTGCAGCATGAGCCGTCTGCGGCGCGCCAACGCTGCACAGCGCCCGCACGCGGCCATGTGCACAGCGGCGCTGCGGAGGCCGTGTCCGCGCGGCACCGCCGACGCGCTCGGGGCCCTGCACGCTGCCGCTGACGCGCTCGGGGCGCCCGGCAGATCGCGTCGACCTGGGAGGGCATCCGCGAGTGCGAGGCGCTGCAGAAGCAGGGCATCGACTGCAACATGACGCTGCTCTTCTCCTTTGCCCAGGCACGCCCGCGTCTCGATTAGGCTTGCCGTGCCTCCCGCACGGCAAGCGTGAGAGGGGGGGCTGATGTTGATGTGCCTCCCGGTCTGCCTCCCCTGCAGCGGCGGGCCGTGGCGGGCAGCGGTGTGCGCGCGAGCGCCAGCAGCTGTGGAGTACCAGGGCAAGCAGCACAGAAGCGCCTCTGTTCTAACTTTGAGGGTGGGTCCACTGAGTGGGAGCTGTGCTGGGTCAGCCTCGTCAAAGCGTGTTGCATGGCGACGGTGAGGCAGGCGTGTGCAGCGCCCGTGGCTCAAGCGCTTGCGCGTGCCGCAGGCCGCGGCGTGCGCTGACGCCGGCGCCGCGCTCATCTCACCGTTTGTTGGCCGCATCATGGACTGGTGCGCGTGCTGCTCTTTGCGCGCCTCCGGCGTGACTACCAGCACCTGAGGCAGTTCGTGGAAATTTTGAGTTTGTAGGAAGGATGTCGTTCGCGTGCACGCGGCTTGCGACTGAGCCGATGCGCCCTTGGCGTACGACTGCCTGGAAGACGCCGCTGTGTTGGGGCGCGCCTGTCTCTGGAGCCAGCGCCTGAATTACTGAAGAAGCATGACGAAGTCTGGGGTCGAACCCGGACCGTTGGGATCGTTTCCTGCCGAGAAAACCCGGTCATAAGGCGTCTGCAGTCCAGAAGCCAGGGTTCTTGCAAAATACCAGTGTGAGGCGCGCGCGGTCCCGGCTGCGTGTCGGACCAGGACTGGTGTCATCTTCTTCTGCAAGAAAACCGCTATGAGGCGTCTGCAGGCCTGAAGCTAGGGTTCTTGCAGATACCACTGCGAGAGGCGTTCGCTACCCGGCGGCAGGTACAAGAAGAAGGAGGGCCGCGAGTTTGCGCCGCACGAGGACCCGGGCGTGGAGAGCGTGCGGCGCATCTACGCGTACTACAAGGAGCAGCGCGTGCCGACGATCGTCATGGCAGCCTCCTTCCGCAACGTGGGCGAGATCCGCGAGCTGGCCGGGTGCGCCCGCCCGCGGCCGCGGCCGGCCCCCGCGGCCGCGCGCGCGCGCGCGCGCGCCGGCGGCGCCGCTCGCCGCTGAGCCGGCGGTTGAGCATGCTGTGTGCCGGCAGGGCCTCTGACCTTGTGACATACCTTGCAGTGGCACACGTGGCAGAGACGGGGCGCCTTCCATGACCCGCTTGGAGTTTAGGTCTGGTCGAGCAGAAGCAGGGGTGTGAGCTACGTCACTCAAAATGGCTCGAGGTCAATGTACCAGGCCGGCGCAGTCGCCGCATGCTCAGAGGCGCCCGGCGCGCAGGTGCGACAACATCACTATCTCGCCTGCGCTGCTGGGCGAGCTGGCGGCGAGCACGGAGCCGCTGCCGCGCAAGCTGTGGCCGGAGATGGGCGGCGGCGAGGGCGCGCCCGTCGACCTGTCCGCCTCCCAGGTGCCTCCACCGCCGCGAGCAGAGCACGCCGCCTTGACAAGGCCTGCCGCGGCGCTTGACCGTCTGTTCAGCTCCGCTATTCGCGGCATGCGGGCCCAGCTGCGCTTCTCGCAGCATGCGGGGCCGTGCCTGCCTTGGTGCTCCGCGTGGCGCCTGCAAGACGCGGCAAGCGCAGCGCGGCGCGGGGCGCGGGCTCGAGCGGGCGCTGCCGCGCGGCAGGCGGCGCGCTTCGAGGAGATGCATGGCGGCGACCAGATGGCGGTGGAGAAGCTGGCGGAGGGCGTGAAGAACTTCTCGTCGGACCAGGAGGCGCTCGAGAAGCTCATCGCTGAGCTCAAGCCTGAGGCTGCGGCGACGTGAGCGCCGCCGTCCTTGAATAGCCAAGGAGCGTGACTGGGCATGGCTGAGCTGCAGTGAACCTTAATGGTGTCTGGGGGATGCACCCGGGCTTTCTGTGATGCAGCACGACGGGATCCATTTAGCGAACGATGCACGATATCGCATGTTCCTGTGTACCGCCTGGATGCTGCTTCTGCAAAGAGCCGGTTGCATGGCGTGTAGCATGTGCCGGGCCTGAGCACTGTCGGGGCGGTGCTTTGCATCAAGTAGGAGAATGCAAAAGCGCTTGTATGTGTTGTGCAAGCAAAGCGGTCAAAATTGGTTGTTCAGAAAATTGCAGCTTGCGCCAACACGCGTGCTAGGCAGGGTGTATACTGTGTGGCTGTGGGTATGTGTATGGCCGACCTGGCCATCATGCAGGACGGATGGTGTGGTGTAGAGCTTGAAGTTCTGTGTTAGATTAGGCGGTGGTGCATGAATGATGAGGACAAATGCTGGAGAACATAGAATCAGGTTGCCTCCTGCGGTGCTGCTTTGCATGTGCGCATTGCGGTGTTGTCTGGCCTTTGAGCGCGCACGTCCAAGCCCATCTGCTTCAGAGGTGCACAGAACAGCAAGACGTCAAACAGCCTGAATCGGACTTCAGACATGCTTGATGATACTCTCCGCCACTCGCACACTTGCTGCCCGGCCAGTCCAGGACGAGCTGCTTTGCAGCGAAGCAGCGTGAGGCACGCTGCAGCCGGGTGGAAGCAGGCGCCTGGAAAGCACAACCCCTGACACACGAGGGCAGCCCGTTTCAAGGCTGTTGCAGGTGGTGCACCCGAGCCTGTTCTGACCCAGAGACGCCATCGCACACAGGAAGCTCCAGCCGCAGGCGGACGCGTGGCACCGCTCCCACCTACCTGACGCCGGCCGCCACCACTGCAGGCGGCGCGCGAGCGCCGGCCGCCCGGCAGCGTGCGCAGGCAGCCGGCTCCCTGCAGCCGCCCGCGGCGCACGGCGCGCCTCCCCGGACGCGCTAGGCCGCGAACAGCGGCAGCACGACCGAGCGCCACGAGGCGCCCCAGGTGACGGCGGCCGCGGCGGCCACGGTGTGGCGCATGCGCGCGAGCGCGCGCGGCTCCGCGCCCGGGAACCCCGCCAGCAGCTCCGCCAGCTGGCCGGCCAGCTGGCCCGGGCCCGAGAACAGCAGGCCGCTGTCGCCGTGCGCGACCAGCTCGCCGATGCATGCGTACGCCGCCGCGCACACTGGCAGCCCGCACCCGAACATGTCCACCACCTGGCGCGCGCGCTCTATAGGATTTGACAGGGTCCGGCGGCGCAAGGAGCTGCATGGCGAGCGTGCTCTGCTCCGCGGCGCGTGTGCGACCTCACCCTGCACGCCGCCCGCCCAGCACCAGGCAGTGCAAGGAACACAAGTCTGCACATTGCGGCGCGGGCGGGCAGGCGCATTAAATGACCTAGACATCACGAGGACCCCTTGTGCGGGCAGCCCTCGACCCAGGGGCGCAGTGCCGGCAGGCTGCACCACAGGGTCGCACAAGGCGTGCGCGCTAGTGGCGTGAGCGAAAATGGACCACGGAGGCAGCCAGGAGGAAACGGAGCGCGTGCGCCCAGCCCGGGCGCCCCGCCTTCATGGGCAGGTCCAGGCCGGAGGAGGAGGTGTGCAGCGAGACGCCCAGGTCGGCCGCGCCGAGCAGGCGCGGGTAGTCGGCCGGCGCGAGCCACAGCGTGCGGAAGGCGACATGCCGCAGGTCCTCCGCCGCCAGCGCCGCGACGAAGGCGGCGCGCTGCGGGCCGCGCCCCGTGACCGCGACCAGCAGCCGCGGCAGGCTGCCCGGCGCCGCGCGCGCCTGCGCGCGAAAGCCCTGTGTTATCTAGCACCGTCATGCTCCCAAGCGATTACTTGAGGACTGCGACCAGCAGCCGCGCAGGCTGCTTGGTGTCGCGCGCGACTTCCGCGTGCACACCCTAGCTCCCAAAGCACTATAGCACCCCCAAGTGGCTGCCCTTGCAAGCGCTGGAGCGCGCCGCCAGGCCCGCGCCTGGGCCTCGTACAGGCGGGCGGCGGCCAGCAGCGTGCCAAAGTCCTCGTCGGGCGTCCAGCTGGTGCTGCTGACCACCAGCGCCGGCCGGTCCGCGCGCAGCTCGACCGGTCCGCCGCGCGGCCGCCTCGTGCACAGTGTCACCTCCTCGCCGCCGTTGCTGGGCGTCTTAGCGGTGCCGTCGCTGCGGCCTGCCCACAACGCCCGCCCTCCCAGCGATCCGTGCTCGCCCTTCCCGTCCACTGCCCCGCCGACCCGCCCGGATGCCCCGACGCCGCCGCCGCTGCCCACATGGTCACCGTCGCCGCCACCGTTGTTCCCGACGGGCCCGCTGATGTCGCTCGCGGCGCCTGCCCTGGCGCCCACGTCGCCCGCAGCGCCCGCCGCGGCGCCCTCCGCGCCGCCGGCGGCCGCGCGCGCGGGCGCGCAGCAGTCGTGCGGGTGCACCGGCGTCTCCAGCTCCGGGCGTAGCCGCAGCAGCAGCTCATGCTGCAGCGGCCCCGGAAAGAACGCGGATCAGGCCTGGTCTGGCTTGCGTGTGGAGAGGGTGCAGGCCGCGGCGCACAGCCGGCGCTGCGGATGGGCCCGGCGCGCAGAACCCAGTTCACCTACCCTAACTGCACCTCCCCGAACCCGCAGGGCCCGGGGCGCACCTTCTCGGCGAGCGAGGCGGGCCGGAAGTGGGCGGGCGGGCGGTCGTAGAAGACGGTGGCCTCGATGCGCCAGCTGCGCGCCAGCTCCGCCTGCGCGCCGATGCATGCTGCTCTGACCCTGCCGTGCACAGGAGATGCGCGCCGTCAAGCTGGCATGCCAGCTGCAGCTCTAAGTGCACAGCGAGCACACGCCCACCCACTGCCTCCAGCTGGGCGCCCTGTTTGGGACCACCTCAACCTAAGCAGCCAAAGCAGGCAGGCGCGCACCCGTGCCTCGGCATGCAAACAAGCGCTGCTGCAGCCGCTCCACAGCGACCACGGAACCCATGTGCGTGCATGCGCGCGAGGGCGGCTGCACGGTGAAGCGCGCCTGCATCGCCCGCGTCACGCAGAGGTGGCGCTGCGCCCAGCGCCCCCAGAACTTCTCGAAGCGCTGCGCCAGCTGCACCTGTGCCGCGTGCGAAAGGCGCGTCAGCAGGGCGAGAGCGATGGCCGCTCAGTAAGTTCACTTGCGCAAGCGCGCTACCACTCCGTATACGCTGGCACAGCTGCACCCGTGCGCAGGGCGCACCGGTCACTGGACAGGAGGCTGCTGTGCATGCATGCACGCGAGTGTCGCACAGCAGGGCTGCTTGCCGTGCCGCGCCGCGCAAGGCCCCACAGGACCCCCATGCAGCGCAGCCCGCTTGGGGAGGGCCCGGGCGCGCGGCGGGGGTTGGCGCGCGCCGCGCAAGGCTGCAGAGCCCGCGCAGCGCAGCCCGCACGGGGAGGCCCCGGGCGCGCCAGGGGGTGCCGCGGGCCCATGGACAGCGCCATGAGCGTGTACGCAAAGTTGTGCCAGTCGATGATGAAGGCCGCGCGGTGCCAGCAGCATGCAAGCCAGCACAGCGGCAGCGTCGGGATGGCCGGCGGCACCTGCCGAGCAGCGCGCGCGGGCTGACGCTGCTCCCGTGCCAGCACCACAGGAGCCCAGCACTCCCAGGCTGCTGTTCAAACGTCGGACAGCGGCATGCTTCCGAACAGCAGGTGCTGTGGCTCGGCGCTCCACGCCTTCGCTCTTTGACAGCTCAACAGCGTGCAGGGCGGCGCCAGAGGAGCACAGACACCAGAGGAGGGCATGTCTGTGCTGCGCTGGCGCTCATGGCAGGGACGCACTGCTGGAGCAGTAGTCAGGGCTGCCGCTCACGCGGCACAGACTGTGCCATCCCAGGCTGCAGGGTGACACGGCATAAGGCCGCAACCTGGGCCACTGCGTATGTGAGCCCTGCAGTACCTGCAGGAGCAGCGCGTCGGGCGGCGGCAGCCAGAGCAGCATCATCAGCAGCAGCGCGACCGCTTGGAACAGCGCCTTGAGGGGCAGCGCGAGAGTGCGCGGCAGCGCTGCTAGGAAGGCCGGCCTGGCACCCGCAGGCGGGACAAAGTGTCAACTCGGCAGTGTGTACGACTGGCGTGCAGTGTAGTGTAGGCATATGCGTCTGCACAAACACGCGCACACTGCTTCCCGCTGCACCGGTGGCTGTCTTGTCTGACACCACGCTTGTGCGTGCAGCGCTGGACTTGGTTGCAGGTCCAGATTAGTTGTGAGTCACTCCAGGCAACGGCTGGTGCGCACTGGATTAGTTCACAAGCACAGGTGCTTGGTTTACAACCAATGAGGCGCACGGTTCTGGCACTGTGTGTATTGTTATGCTTCTGTGTTCGAGGATCTGCGCCAGTGGCTCGCTGCCGCCGCATGCCAACACATCGACGTGCATGCCTGCCTGCGCATGACAAACCAAAAGCAACTGCAGTCAAGCTGCGTTGGAAAGCGATTGGATAAGTGCACGTGCTTCCTAGCGCACCTGGGACGCCAGGGACAGAGTGTGGTACTGCATCCGCGGGCTCCGGCCAAAGTCGCCAAGGACCACTACCCACACGCGTCCCCTACCCATCGTGGCTCAGATCCTAAACTTTCAGTCCCACTTGTCAGCTGTCATCGATTATTTTGGGAGCTGGGAGGAGCATTGGGAAAACCTGCCAGCACCCTATGCTGCTTGTGTTTTCAGGTGGCCTCGCTCGATACACACGCTGCGCGAGTCAATTGGTCCCTTGTTCCTTCACATAGGCGGACGATGCTAGCCGAGCGGCGGGGCGTGAGCAGCTAGTCCTTGTTGTATATCGCGCGATGGCCGCCGAGCTGCGCATAGGCGCGCAGCCGCTGGGCGCCATGCGCACAGACGCCAAGGAGCTCAAAGCTGTGCGGCTGTATGTCGAGCGGCAGCCAAACTACCGCCTGGACCGGCTGCCCTTCCTTGTCGCCTACTGCGTCCCGGCGCTCATAGTCGCCAGGGACGTGGCCGGCGGCCACACGTGCGCCGCAGCGCTATTTATGACGTTGGTTGTGGCTCGTCGCCAGCCTATGTTGCAGAGCGTTGTGGTTTTAGTACATCAGCCAGCTCTGTGATGCTCGTGTGTGGCAGGTAGGTGCTTGGAAAAGCGACGTAGTGCGCTGTCGCGCAGAGCAAACGCTGAGCCTGCCTCGCAGGGAGCGGCTGTGGCAGGCCTACCTGGTGTTCGGCTTCATCGCGGCCGCGCACGTGCTGCTCGTGCTGTTCACGCACTGGTCGGTGAACGTCAAGTGCGCCGTCGCGTTCCGGGCCTGCGGCAACGTGCAGCGCGCGACGCACTGCAAGGTGGGCGCCCTCGGCGCCGCCGCCGCCCTGCCGGTGCTCGCTGCCGGGGACGCATGGGGACGTGCGGCGCGGCGCTGCGGCGACACACCGCAAGGCAGGCTGCAAGGTGGCGCCACGGCGGCGCTGCCGCCCCGCAACCTGCTTGCGCTCGCTGGCCTGGCTCGGCCAGCACCAAGGGCAGGGCGCGCCTCGCCGCGCACGGCGCGGCCGCAGCTGTGGTGCCCTGGCAGCGCCGCCCTGCTCGCGCTGTGCACCTGGGGCGGTTGCGAGGCTCCACAGGGGTGCGCGGCGCGGCGCGGCGCGCCACAGGCGTCCACACGGGGAGCTTTTCAGCAGCTGGCGCGCTAAGCCAGGATACAGGTCGCGGGGGCCCATCTTCCTGCCGCGGCCCCGCATCTGCTGCTGCCGAGCGGCGGTCAGTGGGGCGCGCCGGCGCGGCAGGTGACGCCGGCGGACTTCACGGGCCGCACGGAGGTGGTGCCGCTGCAGCGCCGCGCGGGCGAGCGCGGCGGCGCGGAGCCGGGCTTCCAGTTCCGCGAGCAGCGCTTCCGCTACGACGGCCCGGCGGACGCGTTCCACAAGCTCAAGTACCCCACGCAGGCGCGGGCGGCGGCCTGTTAGGCGCAGCCCGGTGCACCCGGGCGCTGTCGCTCAGGCTGCGCAGCCCTGCTCGCAGGCGCCGGTCGCTGTCATGGCATGCCCTGAGCTCGAGCAGCGCCGTGCTGGCACAGGCATGTGCCAGGCGTGTGGGGTGCAGGTCACGCTGCTACGGCGCCTCGTGGGATGGGAGCCGGGGATGGCGCGCCGGCGCGCCGCTCACGACCAGGGACGGCGCGCAGGAGACGTTCGAGACGTACCGGCGCAGCTCGGGCCTGGGCAGCGAGGCGCGCGCGGCGGCCGCGCTGGAGCGCTGGGGCGCCAACCGCTTCGAGGTGCCGCTGCCGCAGTTCGCGGACCTGCTCAGGGAGCAGCTGATGGCGCCCTTCTTCGTGTTCCAGGTCTTCTGCGTCGGCCTGTGGTGCCTGGACGACTACTGGCGCGCCGCCCCCAGACGGGCGTCCGCTTAGAGGCTGAGTGTCGTGTGGGCAGTCTCCGGCGCTCTGCGGTGGCATGTGGTGCCAGGAGAAAGTGCTGGCGCGCCGCCCCGGCCGGTGTGCGTTCTGAGGCTGGGCTCTGTGTGGGCCGTTCCCTGCCTTTTGCGTCGGCCTGCGGTGCCCGGGCGGCAGCTGTCGGGCCGTCTCGCAGCCATGTAGGGCAGGCTGCGCATGGGCAACACCTTGAAATGTGTGGCAACAGTGCAGACGACTGGATCAGGACCATAGGTGGCATCTTGGCTGCATGACTTGACAAGAGCATCAGGCCATTGTTCTGTGGTGAACCGTGCGTGCTGGCCCTTGCTGCTGTCCCTGGGAGCGCTACAGATTGCCTGGCCGCATGGCGGCGGCCCGCCACCCTCGCGCTATGCGCCACAGCTGTCAAGCATGCCGGCGCCGGGCGCCGAGCCGCAGGCATCACGGCGCGCCGCGGGCCCTATACCTAACCCTATGGCGCCGCGCGCAGGTACTACTCGCTATTTACGCTGGGCATGCTGGTGATGTTCGAGTGCACGGTGGTCGGCCAGCGGCTGCGCAACCTGCGCGAGCTGCGCGCGCTCAGCACGCCCAAGCAGGCCGTCCAGGTGCACCGGCAGGGCAAGTGGGAGCGGCTGCCCGGCGACGCGCTGCTGCCCGGCGACCTCATCTCGCTCGGCCGCCCCGCCGGCGGTGCGCCTGCGCCGCGCCGGCGCCGTCCACGGCATGTAGCCGTCAGCATTGCAGCTACAAGCGATTGCCAGCAGCAATGGACGGCGATGGCGCGTCTGGCGCCGGCCGCGGGTTGCGGGCGTGCCGAGCAGCACTGTTGCATGCCGTGCGGTGCGGCAGACGCGCTCCAGCGCGCCCGCGGTGCCGGCGGGCCTGCCTACAGGTGCGGGTCGACCGGGCAGCGAGGGACCGCGCGCCGCTGGCAGCGGCCCTGGTGCGCCGGCATGCTCTCAGGCGAGGCGGCCCGGAGCGCTCGGCCGGTCCCGGCGCACGCGCGGCGCCGCTCGGCGGCCCCCGCCTGCGGCGCGTGGGGCCGCGCTCTGGGGCGGCAGCCGCCCGACGCGGGGCGGCGCGGCGCGGCGCAGGCGGCGGCGCAGGCGAGCGCGTGGTGCCGGCGGACGCGCTGCTGCTGGCGGGCACCTGCATCGTGGAGGAGGCCGTGCTGACCGGCGAGTCCACGCCGCAGTGGAAGAACCCGGTCGGCGCGTCGGCCGAGGCGCGCGCGGCCGATGAGGGCCTGGACATCGCGGAGGCGCGCGCCCGCCGCGCCCCCCAGGCCGCCTGCGCCCCGCGCAGAGCGCGCGTTCGCGGCGCGCCACGCGCGTTCTGTGTCCCGTCGCGCGCCAGCTCGAGCGGCGCCGCGGCGCCGCCGCCGCCGCAGGCCTAGCTCCAGCGGAGGGCTGCAGGCGCTCAGGCACGAGCGCGCTGGCCGTCCAGGCGCCACAAGGGCTGGGCGCACCTCCAGGCCGTCGGCGAGCTCGCTCAGCCTGCCCGCAAGCTCGCACGCTCACGCAGCTGTCATGATGGGATGGCCTCCGCGCGCGCGCAGGTGGAGCCGCACCAGCGCCTCAGCATCAAGCGGCACAAGAACCACGTGCTGTTCAGCGGCACCAAGGTGCTGCAGCACACGGGCGACAAGGGCGCGCGCGTGCGCACGCCGGACGGCGGCTGCCTGGCCGTCGTGCTGCGCACTGGCTTTGAGACCGCGCAGGGTGCGGGCCGCGCCCCCCGCCGCCCTCTGCGGTCGCCTGTCACGCGAGCGACGCGCCCGCCCGCGGAGCGCCGCAGCATCACACCCTGCATTGCGTGCATGGGCGTGCCTGCCACGCGGCGACCTGCCGTGACGCAGGCAGGGCCGCCAACTTCCTGGGCAAGCTCGCGCGCCACACAAACAGAGAGGCCCGATAATTCCAGCAGGGTGCCCCGCCGCAGAGCGCCGCGGCCTTTCAGCCTGCACTGCTGGCGCGGGCGCGCCGACCGCGCGGCTCCGGGGGCGGCCGCGCGCAGGGCGGCTGATGTGCACCAATTAGGGTTTCGGCGCGCAGGACAGCTGATGCGCACCATCCTGTACTCTACGGAGCGCGTAACAGCCAACAACCTGGAGGTCGGCCTCTTCATCTGCTTCTTGCTCATTTTTGCCATCGCGGCCGCCGCCTACGTGGGCTACTACGGCATGATGGCGCGCGGCCGCGCCAGCTCTTTGTCACCAGCACACGGCACCAGTGACCGCTTTGCAAATCCATGTCCGGCGACGCCGAGAGCATACCCCTGTGTGGTATTGCAGCTATCCCGCGCACGCCTGTTGGCCCGTGCTGCTTGGGCAGATTGGTTGTCAATCAAGGCGTGGTGTCGAGCAAGGCTCAGGTCGCTGGAAGCAGACAGTCTGTTTCCCTCAACACTGCATACGCCTGCAGGACAGCAGTGCCAGTGGTCACGGGCAGCCACCCTCTTGGAGCTCAGGTCTTGCTGCAACCTGTAAGAGTAGACGTGGTTTGAAAAGGTTTCAACTATGGCAATTGGCTGCTGCAGCCGAACGGATTCACATCAAGCGACCAGAGGCGGGCTCGCATGCGCACGCGCCCCTCACTGCGGCGCGCGCCGCGCGCCGCGCAGGACCCCGCGCGCAGCCGCTTCAAGCTGCTGCTGAACTGCACGATGATCGTGACGAGCGTCATCCCGCCCGAGCTGCCCATGGAGCTGACGATTGCGGTGAACGCGAGCCTGGTGGCGCTCGCGCGCAAGGCCGTCTTCTGCACAGAGCCCTTCCGCATCCCGCTCGCCGGCAAGGCGCGCCCCGCGCGCCGAGCGCAGGCTGCAGGCCTCTGCGGGCGCCACCACGCATGCCCGGCATGCCCGCGCGCAGACCTGTCCTCCATGGTGAGCAGAGGTGGACAAAAGCCTATTTGTGCTGCGGTCAATGACGCAGACATCAGAAGCTGGCACGATAAGCATGGTGGACCCTTGGCGTGTGCGGCTCTCCTTGTCGCCGGTTTTGAGATGACCCTCATGCTGTGCTTGCATAGTCTTGTGAGGGCGGCCACGGCCGCCGCGAGTCGCCGCGCGGTGCCTTCGAGCTGCTGTCACTGCCCCCACTAAGACTACAGAAGCACAGCATGAGTGTGATCTCAATGCCGGCAACGAGCAGGGCTCCAGACGCAAAGGACACCATGCTTATCGTGCCAGCTTAAGATGTCTTGTGCGCTGCCTGTGACCTAGCAGGCTGCTCAGGAGCACCGCGGCGCGACTTGCGACAGCTGCCGCGCGCAGGTGGCCGTGTGCTGCTTCGACAAGACCGGCACCCTCACCTCCGACAACATGGTGCTCAAGGGCCTGGCCGGCCTGCCGGCCCGCCCCGATGGCCCCGACCCCGCGCCCAAACTCGCACCCGCGTCGCCGCCGCCGCCGCCGCGCGCCACACCGCGCGCCAACGGCAGCGCGGCCGCTGCCGCGGCCGGCGGGCCCGGCAATGGCGACGGCGCCGAGCCGGGCGCGGGCGATGGCGACGCGGGCCATGGCGGCTCGGACGATGGCAGCGGCATGCCGCCGCTGGCGGAGGTGCGGACGGCGGGGCGGGACGCGCAGCGCGTCCTGGCCGCGTGCCAGGCGCTCATCCAGGCGCGCGCCCGCGCGGCGCCCGGGCGCACTGTCGTCTGATCAGTCGTGCGCGCTCATTCGGGCGGGCCTGTACGGTTACGAGCGTGATGACCCTGGATCCCTGAGTCCCTTGGGCCCCCATGTGGCAGGGGCCCGTGTGTCTGGCGCGAGAGCGTCTGACAGCAGAGCAGGGTCTCACACGCTGCGGTGTGAAGTGTTCCAGCCATAGCAGGCTCTCACCGCCCCTGGGCCATGTTTTTGCTGGCTGCCGGGGAGCCACCACGCGCGGTCGCAGGCAACAAGGGGGCGGGGCCGTGAGATGCAGGTGGACGGGGAGCTGGTCGGCGACCCGCTTGAGCGCGCCGCATTCCAGGCGACCGGTGCGCCGCCGTCGCCCGCTGCCGTCTGCTGAGCGGCGCCCACGCGATTCAATTGGGTTGGGCAGGTTGCATGCATGCATTCGTGCAGCAGTGCGCAAGGCGCTTGTACGGTGATGGCTGGAGCTGTGGCTATGTGTGTGCACCTGTGCAAGGTGCTGCACTTGTTTGCACTGGGTCGACACCAGGCTCCCGCATGGTTGGAGCGCGTATGACTGCCGCTGGTGCAAGCGTTCTGCGGCGTGAGCTGTAGGGGCGCGCCACTATGAAACCCTTGCTGCACATGCTCCCGACAAAGTGCACGGGGAGGTTCCTGCCTGCTGCGACATGGCGCCGCGCGCCTGCGTCCTTGGCACCAGGATAGCTTTCATAGCGCAGGGTGTGCAGCGGCCAAGGCCATGACGCGCACCCCGACGCCCTGGTGCGGGGCAGGCTGGACCTACTCGGGCGGCTCGCTTGTCAGCCCGCGCGCGACGGGCGGCGCCCGCGAGACCGTCACCGTGCTGCACCGCTACCACTTCTCCTCGGCGCTCAAGCGCATGGCGGCGCTCGTGCGGGTGCGCCGCTGGCTCGGCTTGCTCGGCATCAGGCCTTTGCCACGAGCATGCAGAATGGATTGCGGCCGCCGCTCTAGGGCCTGCGTTGGATCCGGCACTGGTCTAGGATAGCAATTCTCAATGCCCGCCTATTCAGTGGATCAGTGAATGACAAAAGCTGTCAAAGCGCGCCGCAGCAGGACCGGGACCGCGTGCGCAGACCGGCGGCGGCGCCTGCGCCGGCGCGCAGGTCGAGGACGACGCGGCGGCGCCGGCGCACTGGGCGCTGGTGAAGGGCGCGCCCGAGGTCGTGCGTGGCTTCCTGCGCGCGCCGCCGCCGGAGTACGACGCCACGTACCGCGCGTTTGCGGCGCAGGGCGGCCGGTGCGCTGCAACCCTATGCAATCCTGCAACCCTGCGCAACCACGCGCACCCTGGGCCGATGCGCACGGCCGCGCGGCTGTGCCTCGCGCAGGCTGCCGCCGCCAGCGCTCAGCGGTGCGTGCAATGCACGAAACTTGTGAGCCGCCAGACGCGCGAGTGCAGACCCTGTTCCGAGCCAACACCGGGCCGGGAAGCGTCTTCGAGCGCTTGGTAGTCAGGTTGAAGGGTTGCTCGACTCTGCATCGAGGATGAATGTGTCCTATGACAGAGCAGCGTCTAGAGCAGGCACATGCCTTTCGCGATGCTCGGCCTGAGGCCAGACAGTGCGCACATGGGCTGCGACGGTGTGCGCTCGTGCGAACAAGCGTGAAAACCATGCACACTGAGGCAGCTATGTAAGGAGCAGATCAGGTTAGCGCGTTACGGCCCGCCTGCCTGACAGGGCCGCCGGCGCCCGCGCGCGCAGCGTGATCGCGCTCGCGTACAAGCGCTTTGACGGCGGCGTCAGTGCGGCCGAGCTGCGGGAGCTGCCGCGCGCTGCGCTGGAGGCCGACCTGGAGCATGGCGGCTTTGCGGTGTTCCAGTGCCCCCTGAAGGCGCGGCCGCCTGCCGCCCCGCGCTCAGCACCACCACTGCAACCCAGTGCCCCCTGAAGGCGCGAAAAGCCTGCTGCCTTGCGCTCGGCGCCTCCGCCGCTGCCGTTGGGGCGCACGTGGGGCGTGCGGCGTGCGGCGGCCCCGGCGCAGCGGCTCTGGGCATGTAACAGCCGAGTGGGTCACCGGAGCCAGCCTGTGTGGGCAGCTATCAGAGGGTCAGCACACCGCGCAGCCACAGAGCGACCTCGCACCGGCAGAGTCGGCGCCGTGCTGCCACCCCGCCAGTCAGCTTCCTTGCGTACCTGTCTATGCTTCCTCGCATCACCGAGGGTATGCAGATGAGGATGCCGACGACCTGCGCTCCAGAGGGCCGCGCCGCCGGGTTGACGCCCTGCCCTACCCTACCTTATCACTGTAACCCGGCGCAGCCGGAGAGCGAGCCGGCGCTGGCGGAGCTGGCCGCGTCCAGCCACCAGCTGGTCATGATCACCGGCGACGCGCCGCTCACGGCCTGCCACGCGGCCGCGCACGTGCACATCGTCGACCGCCCCGTGCTCATCCTGACGCACAAGTGCGGCCCGCCGACCGCGCGCCGTGGGTTGCACCGGCCTGCTCGTTGGGTGCTGCTGCGGCTCGCCCGGCGCGTGCGCGGCCGGGGGCGGTCCAGCGCCTCAGCGCGCACTGTCTGTCAGGGCGCCGCGGGGTCCGTCGGTGCGCGAGCGGGGAAGGGGCCGGCCGTTGAGGTTGGGCAGGCGGCTTTGACCAGGGCGGCTGTGAGTGGAGCGCGGTGCTGCCCTCTGTGCGGCTGGCGCCTGCGCCCCCGCAAAGCGCGCACCCAAGAGGTTTCCGACTGCGCTCGCCGCGCGCTCGCAGGGGCCCGGCGGTGCGCGGGCGCGGCGACGAGGCGGCCGTGGAGCCGGACAGCCACTTTGAGTGGGTCAGCCCGGACGAGCACGCGCGCCTGCCGTTCTCGCCGGCGCGCGCCGACGCGCTCGCGCTCGCGGCCGAGTGGGACCTGTGCGTGGCCGGCGACGGGCTAGCGCACCTGCAGCAGGGCGGCCTCGACGCGGCGTTCATCCCACTCGTGCAGGCGCGCGCCGCGCGCGGGCCGCGCCCGCTGGCGGTCTGGCCGGGCAGGGATGCTGCTTCTTGCTTCGCGCCCTCAGTGCAGCGGCGAGAGATGGAGTGCGATAGTTCAGGGGCCAACTCCAGCATGCATGCGTGCGCGTCAGTGGTGTGGACGGGCTGCTACGCAGCGCGCGACGCGGCGGTCGCCGTGTGCGCCAATGCCGCAGGCCTGGCGCCCGAAATCGCCTGAGCGCGCGCGCGCCGCGCTCGACCGGGCAGCGCCTCCCGGCAGGTGTTCGCGCGCGTGTCGCCGGACCAGAAGGAGCTGATCCTGCGCGCGCTGCGGCACGCCGGCTGGGTCACGCTCATGTGCGGCGACGGCACCAACGACGTCGGCGCGCTGAAGACGGCGCACGTGGGCGTCGCGCTGCTCGCGCCGCGCGAGGCCGCGCCGGGCGGCGGTGCAGCAGCAGACGCGGGCGCCCGGCCCGGCGGCGCCGCCGGCGCCGCCAGGAGAGCGGCCGGCGCCAGCGCGGCCGCCGGCCCAGGCAGCGCGGGCGCAACCGGCGGCGCGGTGGCGCGCCGCGGCGGCGGCGGGCGCGGCGGCGGCGAGGTGGCCAGCACGTCAGCGTGCGCGCACGCCAGGCGGAGCTCTGGCAGGTCTATTGTTGACAGCTGCGGCGAACGCGGCAGCACACTGCGCGTGCACCTGGGAGCCCGCCCTGTGTGTCGTCGCGGAGGCCTTTTGCAGAGCGCATGCCAACTTGTCAGGCGGCGCTCCCGCAGACGAGCCCCGTCTGTGCTCGCTGCCCATGCGCCAGACGGGGTCGTGCGACTCGCTGGCGCCCAGGCCGCGGCGGCGCGGCCTGACAGCCAGCCGCCGGCGCGCCAGGGCGGGCGGGGCGGGCGCGGGCGCGCGCAACGGCGGCGCGGCGCCGCCCGGCGCGCCGCGCAAGGGCGGCTCGGGCACCAAGATGCTAGAGACCATGCGCAAGCAGGGCCGCCCGATAGACGCGCGCATGCAGCGCATGGCCGACTGGATGGACGGCATGGAGCAGACCAGTGTCGACGAGGCGCGCGCCCCGGCCCGCCCTCCGGATGTCATGCCCGGGCGCAGGGCAGAGTATGCAGCCCCGGCCTGCTCTGGCACGCCGTGACGCGCCGCCCGCGGCGCCATGGCAACCTCGCGAGGCGCGCCGCCCCGGGCGCCTGCGCACGGCAGTCTTGCGGGAGGCGCCGCCGCGGGCGCCTGTCGCGGCGACGGCGGGCCTCGCCCCACCCTAATCCCAACCCTCTACAGCACGCAGGTGGCGATGGTGAAGCCGGGCGACGCGAGCATGGCCTCGCCGTTCACCGCCAAGCGCGCGAGCGTCATGCCCTGCACCGACATCATCCGCCAGGGCCGCTCCACGCTGGTGACGACGGTGCAGATGTTCAAGATCCTGGGCCTCACCTGCCTGTCCACCGCGTACTCGCTCTCGGTCATGTACCTGCAGGCGCGCCGCCGCCCGCGCCCCCGCCCGCGCCCCGCCCCTCCTCGCACGCAGCGGAGCGCCCGAGCCGGGCAGCGCCGCCCTGTGCTCCCCTGCGCATGAGTCACGTCCGCAGGGTTGCTGCGCATTTTGCCCGGCGGCAGGAGGGGCCGCTGTTGGGCCGCACACATGACCGGGCCGCAGAGTGCAGGCTTTCCAGGAGGCTACATCGTGCGCGCGGGCGCGAGGCAGGGCGGCCTGCGGGCCGCGCGCGTGCGCGCGGCGTCAGCGACGCCTGCGAGGTTCTGACACTGGCCGAGTCGGTCGGGCACGCAGCACCTCGCGCGCGAGCCTGCATGCGGGCTGCGAGCCGGCGCCGAGCGGGGCGCCGCGCGCCGCGCGCAGGGCGTGAAGCTGGGCGACCTGCAGGCGACGCTCATGGGCATGGCGTCCGCGGCGCTCTTCTTCGTCATCTCGCACGCCAAGCCGCTGGCGCGGCTGTCGCCGCAGCGCCCGCACCCCGACATCTTCTCGCTGTACGTGTTTGCGTCCATCCTGGGCCAGTTCGCGGTGCACCTCTTCTTCCTGGCGACCACGTACCGCGGCGCGCTGGCCGCCATGCCGCCCGTGCGCGGCCCCCGGCCCGCGCGCCGGCCGCCACTGCTTGCAGGCCCCCCAGCCTGCGCAGGAGGGTCCCTGCGGGCAGTGCGCGAGGCGCCGCTGTCACCCGCGCCGCCCTCGCGAGGCTCTGAACTGGTGTGTCGTCGCGTGGGGTGGGCGGCGCGCGCCGCCGGCGGCCCTGTCGGCGTGCTGACACGCGCGCTCGGGCGCGCCTGCACGCTGTGCACACCTGCGCAGCCTGTGCTCCAGCATTCGCAGGCAGGGTGGGGTGGAGTTCTGAGGGTCTCCTGCAAGTGAGTAGAACGGGCGCGGCCTCGTGAGCGGCGCCCGCCGCGCGGCCGCGCAGGAGGACGCGCAGGCGCCGGACACCGAGTTCCGGCCCAACCTGGTCAACACCGTCTGCTTCCTGGTCCAGTTCATCGTCATGCTGGTCACGTTCGCCGTCAACTACCAGGCGCGCCGGGCCTGTGGGTCACTCAGCGCTTCCTTCGTTCCGCCAGAAACCGGCGGTATCTGCACCCTGCAAAATCTCCCCGCCGCCAGTGGGTGGCAGTCAGTTGGGCCCGCATTGTTTTGCCGCCGGCTCGCGCTGCGCATGGCTGCACACGACGCACTCTGCGGCGGCGCTGAGCGAGGCCAGGGTCGCGCATGCGCGGCAGTGCAGGCGGGCGCCGAGGTGCCGCTGTACCTGGGTTTCAGCAAGGATGCAAGCGAGCGCGGGGGCAGGCGCTCCCTGTTGGGGCATGCTGGGACGGCAGCGCACGTGCCGGGCGTGCAGGGTGGCCTGACGGGCGTGCGCCTGCGCGCGCAGGGCCACCCGTTCAACGCGGCGCTCCGGGAGAATCGCGCGATGGTGAGGACGCTGCAGTACGGCGGAATCGGCTTCGCGCTGCTCGTGCTGGACCTGGTCCCCGGCATGAACGGCGCCATGTCCCTGGTGAGCGCGCGCCCCGGCGTTGACTGCATCCCTGCACACGCAACTGCACACGCCGCTTTCCCTGCTTAGGGCTCCAGAGTCCTTTTCTGGCGCTCGCTCGTGCCCTGGTGGCGTAGGAGCGCTGCAGGCTGCGCGGGGCTCGCCTGCGTTGCCCCCAGGGATGAGGCTGCGGCGCGCAGCGCGCGCCGCTGAGACGCGCGCGCCCGGCCCGCAGGTGGCCATCCCGCGGCCGCTGGCGCGCCAGATGCTGGGCCTGGCCGCGGCGGACCTGGCGCTGACGTGGGCGTGGGAGCACGCGCTGCGCGCGGCCTTCCCCGCGCCGCGCCCGCCCGCCAAGGGCTTCCAGGCCTTCCCGCGCGAGCTGGCCGCGCTGGGCCTGGCGGGCGCGCGCGCGGCCGGCGGCGCGGCGCGGCTGAAGGCCGAGTAAAGATCGGCACGGGGAGGCAGACACCAAGAGCCCCGGGACGGTGAGCTGAGGACAGGATGCCGGTGCAGAGTTGCAGGCGGCTTTGGGTGAGGGGTAGCTATAGCACATGGTCCAGGGCTCGATTGCGGCACATGCTGTCGCAGCCCTGGCTTCGCCATTCCGCTTCTTAGTGAGCATAGCAGCGAGGTTGAGAGTGTCAAGCGTCTCTGATTGTTTGGCTGTTCTCGACCAGCGCTGCTTTGCTGAGGGGTTTGTCTAGAACGGGAACATGGCAGCTCTCCAGCTGTGCTAGGCGACCTGGGCTTTGGGCGGCCGGCGTGTATGACTGCTTGAAAACACCATGCTCATACGCACATATTACAAAGCCAATGCCCGGAACCTCTGCGCATGAGGCACGCTCCGCTCTGGCACTGCTGCTGTCCATGTTTGATGGCACATGCTCTGAAAGTCGCCTCCTCAACTCCTGGGCGCTCTGTCACTCATGCATTCTGCATGTCCAAAGGCGCAGCAACGAATCAAGTTCAGCCAGCTCTTGCAAGCGCCGGCCAAGTCTGCGCGCCTTGCACACAGTGTGCAAGCCGCGCAACTTGCATGGCGCCTGCTTGACCTTGGCAGGACGCCGCATGCATGCCGTGCGCAGCGCCAGCACCATGCGACGGCCAGCCGACAGCCTGATGCCGGCCAGCCGCCAAGCGCCCACTGATTGGGAGGGGCGCGTGTGGGCGGGCGCAGCAGCAGCGCCTGGGAGGACAGCCCAAAGGCAGGCGAGGGGCTTGCCGAAACCGGCACCCCCCCTCGCTGCACACGCAGCGCATGCACCTGGTACCCCGGTCAGCGCAGATGGCTGGACCGGGCGCCTGCGGCAGCCTGCCCCTGTGGGCTGCTGCTCAGCAGAGCGCGCGTGGCTGCGGTACCGGTGACGCGGGAACAAACCAATGGACGAGACAGAACACGCCGACCCTGGAGGACAGTACCGCAGTTCTCCTCTGACCCTGACTGGACTCTGCAGCTTCAATCTTAATCTGAACCATCCGCGGCGCGCTGGCAGCGAGTCTCTCGGCCGCCGGCGGAGCCGAGGCGGACCAACGCAACGCCGGAGCGAAGGGTGTGGCGTCGCGCCCCGGACCCTAGGCGCTCGTGGGCAGCAGCGCGCGCGCGGCGGGGCCGAGCGCGAGCATCTGGCGCCAGGGGTCCGACGCGGGCTTCTGCCAGAGCGCGCGGCTCCACCACCGCTCGGCGGCCAGCCCATACAGCGCGCTCGCGAGCAGCACGCCCGCCACCACCAGCGCGGTCAGGCTGTCGAACCTGCGCGCGTGCAGGCTGCGGCTCGGCCGCCGGGTCCCCACCGGGCCGGGTGCCCCGCAGGGTCGCGGGCGCGCGCGAAGTGCGCCCGCCGTGTTTGGGCCGGTGGACGTTTGCCGTCCGAAGCCAGGGCTGCTGATGGCCAGTCGGCGCAGCAGTGCGAGAGCGCGGCACCGATTCGCAGCGGCGCGTGCTGGTGGCAATATGCAATTTACGCGACCCCCTCTGCTGGGCAGGCGCGCGGCCAGTCACATTCACGCGGTGGGCGCCTGGGCATGTCACGCTCCTGACCCGTGCCCACTGCTGCTCGCCTCATGTGGCTCAACGACCGCCCCAGGCGAGCAGAGACGAGCGGGCGGGCGGCGACAGGCGCAACACAGGGGAGGCTGCCGCAAAGGTGCGCCCCCGAGGCGCGCACCACCAGAGCGCCGCGTTGTGCGCGTGCAGGCCCGCCGACAGCAGGATGGCCACCGACAGCACTGCCACCGCGCCGGACGTCAGCGCGTCCTTCCGCAGCGACTCCGAGCGCAGCTGCTCCTGCGCCGCGCCGACACCTCTGCTCAAACACTGAAAATACTGGCGCGGGCGCGCGGGCGCCCGAGCGGGCGGAGCAGAGTCGCAACGCTGGCGCGGGCGCGCGGGCGCCCGAGCGGGCGGAGCAGAGTCGCAACGCCTGCCGAGGGCAGAGTCGAAACGCCCGCCGAGCGCATAGTTATTACATGGGGCGCAGCGGGCGCCGCACCGCCAGGCGCCACTTGGCCGCGCACAGCGTGCTGAGCAGCACGGCGGAGACGGCCGCCATGCCCAGCAGCAGCGGGCCGCCCTGCGGCGCCTGCTGCTCGCGCAGGTTGCCCAGCGCCTGGGTGCCCACCAGCAGCCCGATGCCCAGCAGCTGCGCGCGCGCACGTGTTCGCTCGGGTCAGGCCCTGCATGAACGTGGGCAGGACGGGAGTGACAGGAGCTGGCCCAGCGCATGGCCTCGTCATGCGCGGGAGCTGCCTCATGCACGTGTGCAACGCCTTGAGCTCCATGGATGGGAGAAGACAGGGTGCCGCGAGCAGCAGAGCTGCGCAGTCAGGCCCGCGGTGGACGCCTGAGCATGGAGAGGCACACAGGTGATGCCTTCTATGGGAATCCTGCTGGGCAGGCGACACCAGGGCAGAGGGCCCGGGAGGGTGTGCGCACGGTGAGGCTGATGCCAAAGGAGGCGCGCCGCTCGCGCTGCCGCGCGGCCTCCGGCTCCACCCTGTCGTCCCAGAAGCGGTACAGCACCAGCACGCTGGACCACACGTCCACGAACGACTCCAGAGCATAGCCCAGCACCGCCGCGCTGCGCGGCGCGCATGCGAGGTTTAGACTTCGCGCGCGCGCTTGGTCTCGCGCGCGCCCGCGCACGCTGCGCCAGCCAGGCTGGCGAGCGCCCACTGCTGGCGTGGGTGCAAGCTGCTTTGCAGCAAACTGCGCCGTGCGCACGTGCCCAGAGAAAGCGCGCATACACCTGGCGAAGCTAGGGTAGCGCACTTCTGCGCTACCTGGGAACTGCGGTGCCGGGCGTCCGGAAATCTGTGGAACTCACCTGTTTAGCAGCCTGGCGGCGAACAGGCCCAGCCCGCCGCCCGCCAGGGTGATGGCCACGCTCCAGTAGGTCACCAGCCTCGCCTGCTTCACAAAGGCCGCTCTGGCTGCATACGCCGCGCTGCAGCCGCTGTCCCTCGGGGAGGGCTGCGCTGCCTGCCGCAGGCGGGGCGCCTCAGCCCGTCAGACTGGGCTCGGCCTGTGGGCGCAGCCGAAGCAGAGCGCACGGGCCTGCCGACTCCAACGTCGGACTAATGCTGGCGCACACCTCCACATCCTCCTCGTCGATGGTGGGCGGCACGTCACAGCCCCGGTAATATCCGCTGCTGCTTCGCCGTGAGCTCTTCCGCTCCGACCTCCGCTCTTCTGCAGTTTTGAGAGAGACTTGAGTAAGCGTCACGTACGCCGACACCGACGCCAGCGGTTCTGTCTCGGTCATGGACATGGCGCGAACCTCAGTGGTGCGCTGCTTCGCACCCAGCCTAGGAATGCTGATCAAGCGTTGTCAGCTGCAACCGTGATGAAGTTCGTGCCCACGAGAGGGTCTAACTGAACCCCGGCTGCTTGCACAGGTTCAAAATCAGAGCGAAGCTCTCACGGAAGTCGCGATTGGATCTGTACATGAGGCTGCATTGATCATCGGCGTTCTCTTACATCTGCATGCTGCTCAACAGCACTTCTTTTCCAGCCGCGCATGAGGGGTGCATGCAAGCGAAGCACTCAACCGCGGCAAGCGCATTCCACGGCGTCCTTATTCTGGCTCTCGCAGCGTCGCCGTCCACACCAAGGGTGCCAGCTCACAGGCAGTACGTGCACCGGCTCACAAACTGCATAATAACTTGATAGTATACAAGTACTTCGCAGCGCGCAGCAGCAGCCGCACACACTACCCCGCTCGCACATGCACACCTGGTCTGATAAGAGACTACCACACACGCCGCGTGCGGAAGGGCGCCCGGCCGCCACTGGTTGGCAGCGCTTGCTGCAACGGCTTGCACCGGCGGCCCAAATGAGGCTATCCATGCACGGGCTTCTATAACAACAAGTGCGCCGGGAGCCAGGCGCAAGGACCCAAGCCAGCCAAGCAACCCCGCTCAAAAAGCACCCATGGCATGCATCCAGAGCGGTCCAGATTCTGATCAGTCAGGGCCACGCGTCCTGGCAGCCGGGGAGGACACGCGTGGAGTGCAAGCCGCGTGCCGCCTCTGCCCGTCGGCAGGGCAGCCACCCTGCGCAGCGCCATGGGGCCGCCAGACAGCCGGCTGGCACGGCAGCCAGGCGCCTGCGGCGGGTGCAACCTACTGACAAGTGCTGCCGGGCCGCCAAACAGCTACCCGCCTCTAAGAGCTGCTCACAGGGTCTTGACATTGCTGCCAGTTGCCCTAGAAAGCCCGCATGTCGAAAACCGCAAAGGGCCGGGCCCGCCCGCTCCCACAGCGCACGCCCAGCCTGCGTCACGGGGGCTCTGCCCGGTCAGGGGAGCTGGGCGCTGCGCTGCAGCGCAGCGGGCCGCGGGTGCGTCAAATGCGCTGCAGCTGCGAGCGTGGCGCGCGAGGCCGGTGCGCCATGGTCAGCCGCCTGCGCGCTCCACCGCAAGCGGCCATGAGAAGCCCTGCGTCTGCCAAGCCGCCATGCACATGGATCAGCTGCAGCACAGGCCGCACAAGCTGAGCCGCCGCCTGCGCGCATCCGCACGCAGTGCAGCTGCACAGCTGGGTCCGCTCACAAGCAGGGCGTGTACATGTGCCCATGGTGAGCCGTGATGCCCCTCGGCTCTTTCCTGGCGCATGGAGGCTCAGTTGCACCCTGCCTTAGAGCTCCAACCCTCGTGCTTCAGCGTGCAGCGCGCATGCGGTCAGGAGTGGGCCTGGTCCATCTGCCTGCCCCGCGCACGGGACGGCACGCCCGCAGCTTAGCACACTTACTTCGGCGGGCGTCGCTCAGCGGAGCGCGCACCGGAATCGCCCTCCTCAGCTGTATGCCGTTGGGCGGCCACCGCGCCCGCCGGCCCCGCCGCCGCGCCGTCCCGCCGCTCCGCGGTGCGGCCGCACGCCAGAGCCGCGCCCGGGCTCCCTGCGCCGGGCTGCCCCGCCGATGCATCCGAGCCCTCTGCGGCGGGGGCCTGCCGGACGTGAGGCGCCAAGGACGCGCTCGGGGCGCCCTCCTGACCCGCGCCCCGCGGCCCCGCCGCCGCGCCCTGCGGGCCCACGGCCGCGCCGGCGCGCCGCTCCGCGGCGTCAGCTGCAGGCGTCGCGCCCGGATCGCCCTTGCGCTCGTCCTGCAGGCCCGCCGCGGCGCCGGCTCGCCGCTCTGGGACGCCGGCTGTGGGCGCCGTGCCCGGGGCGCCCTCCCTGGGCGCGCCTTCCCGGTCGGTTGCGCTCTGCGGCCCCGCCGCCGCGCCGGCCTGCGGCCCCGCGGCACCGCTCCCCAGCTCTGCACCGTTCCCATCACGCGCTTCCCGCGGGCTCGCAGCCGCCCGGGCTTGCCGCTCGTAGGTACCGCGCAGGGCGCTCTCCCCGGGTGCACCCTGCCGGCCAGTTGGCGCATCCTGCGGGCGGGCAGCCGCCTGGGCCGGCCGCTCGTGGGCTGCGCCGGAGGCATTCCATGCGTGCTCGCCCTGCCGCCCGGCCGCCGCGCCCGGCGCGCCTGCGGCCGCGCGCTCGGCCGGCCGCCCCGCGGGGCCGCCCGGCCGGACGGCCACAGCGGCCGCCGCGGCCCCGGCCGGCCGGCCCTCGGGCCGCTCCGCGGCCGCCGCGTCGCGCTCGTAGCGGTCCGCGGCCTCGCTCAGCTCGGTCGCCAGCGCGGCCGCCTCCTCCGCCTCAGCCGTCGCGCGCGCCGCAGCGAGCGCGGCCTCCACCACCGTCTGCGCGGTGCCGCGCGGGCGCTGGGTTGCAGGCGCGCATGGACGTGGTCCTACCCTAACCTATCCTTTTGGACGCTGGTGTCAAAGCAGGGGCGGCGCCGTCGGCGTCCCAGCCTCATCAGCCGCGCGCTCGCGCAGCGCTGGCGCCCTCGGCCTGCGCGCTGAATCAGGCCCCTGTACCTCTGCTGGCGGACGTGACACATCCGCGAAAGGCGCAGCGTGGCAAGCGCGCGGCCGAAGCCGGGCCATGCACGCAGCGTGCGCGCCGGGCGCACCCGCGCGTCGCCCAGCGTGGGCCCCGCGTCGCCGGCGGGCCAGCCGAGCGAGGCGCCCTCGGTCAGCTGGCGCACGACGCCGCCCAGGCGGAACAGGCCCAGGCGCCCCGGCACCGCCTCCAGCCGCCCGGCGCCGACCATGCGCCGCAGCGTCGCCTTGACCGCCGCGCGGAACTCCAGGCCGCCGCCGTAGTGGCCCTGCGCGCGCGCGCGGCGGGCCATCACTGGGCGGTCAAGGGCGCCGGCGCGCGCGTCAAAGCCTGGGCTTGCGGCTTCGCTTGACGCCGGCCGGCGCAGCCCCGCGCGCTGCACGCGCCCGCCGGTGTGTGCCGGGCACAAGGCATGCATGCTCGCTGCGAGCAAGGGGTAGCAGCGGCGCGCTCCCTCTGATGCGCATGCGGCAGCAAATCAGGCGCGTCCGGGGGTTTTACTGGTCACCATGAGCGCAGGCCGGCCTGGCTGCAGGCGCGTGCCCATGTGCACCTGTGGACTGCTCTTCAAGCGCATGCTGGCACTCAAGCTGTAGCCTGCTTGACACGCTGCGCGTTGTCAGGCAGGGCGGCTGCCCAGATGCTGCGGGACGCGCACGCACCTCGATCCACTGCAGGATGTCGTCCGTGTGCGATCCCGCCGCGCTCTGCAGGCTGATGATGGCGGCCACCACCATGTCGTCTGGCCTGCGTGCGCGCACGCTGCGGGCTCAGCATTGCTGCGCGGTGGCCCTGGTGTCTGCAGCATGCGCGCGCAGCCGGGACAGCCTGCCGAAGCGGTGGCGGGGCGCAAGCCGCCGGGCGCGCACAGGACCGGCACACCAGCTCCGACTCGGTGTGCATGCGTATATTTGGCACCCGAGCGCGTCTGTTCCGAGCACAACACAGCCGCGTCGCACTCAGCGCACGCGTCCCTTATCCCAGCCAGCGCCCCGCCAGGCGCAGCAAATGGAGCGCAAGGGCCGGCTCCCAGGAGCTGCGGGCGGCGCGCGCACGTGGGGCCCCGGCGCGCGCGCGCGCCGCCGCCGTTGTAGCGCGCGCGGCCGACGCCGCCGGAGCCGCCGGAGCGGCCGCTGCGGCCGCTGCGGCCGCTGCCGCCGCGCTCGGGGCCGCTCGCGTCCTCGTACTCCACCTCCAGGCCATCCACCTCCTCTTCTTCGTCTTCCTCTTCCTCCTCTTCTTCTGCCTCCTCATCCTCCTCGCCCGCCTCCTCCGCCGCGAGCGCCGCCTCGTACGCGGCACGCGTCTCCTCCTCCTCCTCGTCGCCCTCGTCCTCGGACACGCGCACAGGCCGGCGCGTGCGCCGCCGCGGCCGGCCCGCCGCGCCGGCCGGCGGCGGCTGCTGGCGCGGCGACAGCTCCTCGTCGCCGTCCGGGTCCGGGCCCAAGGCGGCCTCCTGCATGCACCGGCGGCGGCTTGCTGGGAAATGCTTCAAGGCCAGTTGCTCAATGGCTGAAGCATGAAATGATCCTGCATCACAGTTGCTTCTTCCACCCCTCTCAACATCATTGTCTTGAGTCAAATGACATCGCTTGTGTCGGGTCTAGGAGTGAAAACCAAATCAAAGAGAGTGAAGCTGCCAAAGTCCATAATGGAGGGCTAACGCACCTGCAGCGCACGGAGAGCGCCACCGCTGCTGCTGCGCGGCGGCGGGCGCGGGCGCGGCGGCGAGCCGCTCACCGCGCCCGGTGCGCGCTCCGGCCGCCGCTTGCGCTTGCGCCTGGACAACGCCTGCGCGCAGACCCGGACAGCGTGAGGGACGGCCATGGTTCCTCACCCATGGCGTAGTGCACAGGTATAACACTCCCTGACCCGTAACACGCCACATTCCGCCCAGGCAATGCTCCAGGCAGCTGCACAGGTACGCAGCTCATTACGAACAGCCGCGACGTCTTTGCCGCAGTGAGGCCAGCTCATGCAACAACACGCCTACGCGCAAGTATATCCACCCTGAGCAAATCGAGCTACAAGAGCCCCCGAGCAGACCGGCACGGCCGCCTCTGGTACGCCCTCCGCCGCTGCCGCCGCTGCAGCCGCCGCCGCTGCGCCCGCCGGCGGCGCCCGCCCGCGTCCCTTTTTCCGTTTGTCGCCGCGCGAACCAGACGCATCCATGTTCAGATTGCGCCACTTGTCCTGCGCCGCACACGCGCTCGTTCCCTCTGCACCTTCCACCAGCAATTACGTGAGTGAGACAGGTAGTACATGGTCCTCGGTGGTTCTTGAACGAGATATCGACCGGAGCCACATGCGACTCTATCATGCCTTGGTCAGCATGAGCTGGAGCGTTTCGAGGCAGGCTCCATGCACCACCTTAGCTCAACTGCGACTCCCTGGTGCCTGCCAATGCATGCGCCACGACGGTGCGGGCGCGCGCATGCCCGGCGGCCCCCACCTTAAGGTCCACATTGGACCTGGCGGCCAGCACAGGCCCGTGGGCCTCGTCCATCTGGATGAGCCGCCATTTGCCGACGCCGTACCTGCGCAGGACGCGTCGCGCTGCCCGCTCAAGCAGGGCGGAGGTTTGCTGCATGCCATGGGCAGGGCTGCGGGGCACCAGGCCGTGCAGAGGTGCGCGTTGCCGCAGCTCACGCCTGGCGCAGAGGGTGCGCGCCACCGTGTCACGCAGGGGATGCATGATGCCGCATGACATGCATGCGCGCATGGGCAGCCTCATGGAATCAAACGGTCCACAGTGAAACAGGTTCCATCTGAAGCACTGCAGCAAACCGCTGATGATTCTTTGGTATGCAAGAATAGCCTCATCCAACAGCGGTGGTGCGGGGGCACAACGGAAAAACACCAATATCCCTCCTCCACACCATGCACATTTCATGTGAGGGGCAGCGCCAAGAAATGCACTGCATGCCAGTCACGTGCCCCCAGCCGTTCTGCATCGGACACGCACAGCCAGCACGCACGGCCGGCTCAACAGTGCGGTGTGTGCTGCACACGAGACCACGCCTCTAGCCGGCAAATTCAGTGCAGGCGCACTTGGCCACGCCGGCGCGCAGCGCGGCCTCCTCCTCATCTGTCCACTTCTGCTTTGCCAGGCCGGACCGGCCGGCGCCCCCGGCGCCTGGCCGCCTGACCCTGACGCACAGTGCACCCGCTCAGGCATCAGTTTGCATATGTGCTCTCACAGCCGCCTCGTCTGACGACGCCAGCAGCGGGGCCGGCAGATGGCCGTCGGGAGGCGCCTATGCTGCAGTTTGCTGACCGCTGCTTCAAATTCATTCCTTACCTCCCACAAGTACAGGCTCTTCACACTGCCTAGATGCCTTACAAGCAACAGCGCTGAGATCGGAAAGCCAAAGAAAATAGGTCAGGCTGTACAACATTGAGCCAAACAACATCACGCTCATAGCAGCTTGCAGCGTGGCGTTCAGCCTGTGCTGCGCTGCAGGCAGCAGCCGCCCGGAAGAAGGGAGAAGGCGATGGCGCACTTCTTTGGCTGGCTCATCGCCGGTCAAGCGGCGGAGTAAAGGGCGTTCGCCGCGCCCGACGGCAAGCGGCATGCGTAGGTCGAGCCCCCAGTCCGTGCAGCTCCCTTGTGACGCTGTGAGTCCGTGATGGCTGGTCCTCAGCCACAGCCCGCAGGCCCTGAGCTGCCTCAGAGGCCCAGGCGAGCGTCAGCAGGCTACCTTGGAGCCCCGCGGGGACCGCGCCACACTGGCAGTCCGCACTTGGTGACGCGGGGAACCCCCTCTGCGCCACCGGGCTGCCGCTGGGGCTGCCTGCACTCCGCTGACGCGCGGCGACTCCTAGGTTTAGCCGTGCGGCCTTGATTTAGGGTTGCTCCTCCAACCAGCAGCCTGGCACAGGCTCTGTGAGTCTCAGCGCTGCTGCCCTTGAGTGTTGCGCACGTTCTCACCTGAGATCGCAAGCTCTCCCTCGGAGTCAGAAATAGGTCTGCCTCAGTTGCACCCTGCGAAAACCCCTTCTCAGCACGAAGTACGCTTGAACAGCTCTGATCGCACAATGACCAGTGGGACAGCTAGTGAGCGTTGTCTCTTCCTATAACCCATGATGACAGCACAGGACGTGCACGTGAGGGTGACCTGAAAGCACCAGCTGATATGGAGAACACCATGGTGGTCGACAGCACCTCCGCTGGCGCAGCCTTCTTAGCCTGCCTGGATTCCCTTGCGACCTCAGGCAGCTCAAATTCCTCAGACAGCGGAGCAGTCCCGCGCGACAGGACAGCCAATATCATTGCGCTGGTGTGCTGGCCAACCTGGAGTCGCCTGAAAAGCACTGAGCTGTTGTGCCCAAGCAGCCTGCGTTCTCGTGCAGGCGCACGAGCAGCTGGCTGCAGTAGGCCGCGTGGCTGAGGCAGACTTGCTGCTAAAGTGCGGCTCGTGCCAGACTCCCGACATGCAGCATATGCGATACACAGTGGTGCTGCGCAAAGCTCTGCTTGGTGTTTTGCAGAGACTCTCAGGCACTCACCTGCCTGCAGGCCTCTCACGTTGCTCCGTCATACTCCTTTGGCACCACCAGTGTGCACTGAGCGCTCAGTGGCAGCTTTGAGCCCGCTCGAGGCGGTGCGCACGTGCTATTCAGTCTCGACATACAGAGGGCTGCAACAGCTGCTACAAAGACGTGCGCTGTCGCAGGCGCACAACGAGGCGGCACTTGAGCACGCCTCAGCTTGGGCCCTGGTCGTGTCCCAGTGTGGCGCGCTGCGCGGGACACGCATTGCTGCTGAGCGTGCCTATGGCGAGCATGCAGGCACCAATATGATGCAGCTGAAAAGCAGTTTGCGCAAGAAGAAGCAAGAGAGACAGCACGTTGGCAGGTCTGCTGCCCCAGTGGTCATCTTTCCCTTGAGCTTTGGAGCTCAAGCAGGCTTACTCGCTTAATGACCTTCACGTTCAACAAGGACCAATGGCAGGCCCGCACAGTCTTGCAATACATCAGACGCGCTGCCTTCTTTGCCAGCGGTGCTTGCAAAGGCCACACAGCACGCGACGCTCCTGCTGTGCGGCCATGAGCAGCAAGTGAGCACTCTCAGCCATCCTGCAGAGCGCTGCGCAGTCACGCCAATTATGACTGCGCAACCAGAGTGCGCCACACCTTGCCCAACACTGTGATTCGCATCCTGATAAGCAAGCAACCTCCCTCACGTCCTGACATGTGCTGGGGGCATGATGATCAAGAGATGCATTGCTGGCAGCCACGCCTGTTACGACGATGGCACAGCTCATCAAGCGCAAGCTGGCAGCTGCAGCACCGCTTGTCAGCAGCATGCGCCGGGCATTGTGTGCTGCCTCCACGTCCTGGGCGCCCTCCAGGCATGCCTGCATGTCTGTTCGCATGCATGTGTAGTAATCTGCTATAGCTTTGCATGAGTGTGGCATGTGAGGCATGCGCGCGTGGTGAGCAAGCCTGCTGTGGCCAGCTCCGCAACCAGCGCTCCTGAGCCGACATCACAACAGCTCCGTCGCCTGCGCGCCTGGAACCTGGCTCGGACGGTGTTGTCTTTCCGCCAGAAGGTGTAGTGCTGTACTGATGCATCATGCGTCTGAGAGAAGCTGACCATAAAGCAGCTGTGCTGAGCGAGCCTGATCTTGCAGGTGTACCTGCCGGCCACTGAGCGCCTGGCAGACTCGCGCGCCGCCATGTGTGCTGCTGTGAGAACATGGCACAGCACAGCAGAAGCGCTTTTCAGGGCAGAGCGGTGAGTGGTCACGCGCTTGGCCAACAAGGCTTGTCCCCCAGCAGCTGCGCTGTGGTCATTGGGGTGCTGACGCAAACTCACACCATGCGGCATGCAAAGTCTCAGCACCATGGTGTGCTGCACATGCCAGGGAGCGCGCCGCTCGCGAGCGCATGACGGCCCTGCGCACAAATGACCTGGAGGCCTACGCGAGGCTTGTGCGCGCAGCCAAAAGCGAGCGCCTGACGCAGCTGCTGGGGCAGACTGATGCTTGCCTGCGCAAGCTGACGTCGCGCCTGCGCTGTCTGTGCAAGAGCGCGGGAGACGGCCATGCAGCGCCGCCGCAGCATAACAGGAGCAGTACTGCAGCGGAAGGTTTGCACGCACCTCCCTACGAAGTGCAAGTTCTTCACCCATTTACTCCCAGCCTCATCACTGTCGCGCTGTCACTGACACTGCTTGGCACCTGGCATGTGGTGTGTGACATGCCTGCCCCCGGGCAGGCGTGCAGGCCGAGGACGCCTTTGCTGCCAGCGCTTCCAGCTGGAACAGCCTCGCGGACGGCCTGGTGGCCGACGTGCCGGTGCAGCCGGCGTCGCTGCGTGGCGGTCAGCTCAGAGACTACCAGCTCAAGGGCGTTCAGTGGCTCGTTGCCTTGCACGACCGCGGCCTGAATGGCATCCTCGCAGATGAAATGGGGCTTGGCAAGACCATCCAGGTGCGGCGCAGGATGCAGTGCATAAGTCGTTCACTATCCGTAGTTGGCCTGCTGACTGCTGATGCTCGCACTTCCTGCTATGCGCATAACGCTCTATCTGCTGCACGGCTTGCTCAGCCCTAGCAATTGCAAGTGCAGGTATGGCAGGTTACAGTCAGAGCTTTGTTGACTTCCAACAGGTGATCGCATTCCTAGCCTTCCTGGCCGAGGCGCGCGCCGAGCGAGGCCCGTGGCTGGTAGTAGCGCCTGCCTCGCTGCTGGCGAACTGGGAGGCGGAGCTGGCGGCCTGGGCGCCGCACCTGAAGGTGGTCGCATACAAGGGCAGCGCGCAGGCACGGGAGGCGCTGTTTGCGTCGCAGGCGCGCCCCGCTATTCTGTGAGCTAGTCAAGTCATGAAAGGCACACTGTGTGACGCTGTGATGTGCTGCCTGCTTTTTGCGGTATGGTGAGGGCCGCTTTCATCGAGGTTAGGTGTGACACCGTTGGCTCGAGCATGTAGACATCGGTGTGCTGAATCATTGACCTGTGCATGCAACTTTGCATGCAGATCATGGGCCAGCGGGCAAAGCTGAACGTTGTGCTCACCACCTACGAGTACCTCATGGGCAAGCTAGACAGCCCGCGTCTCAGCCGGATTGCATGGACGCACCTCATCATCGATGAAGGTGAGGCAGCCTGGCAAGAGCACAGCAGAAGTACTGGGTAGTGCAACTGCTTGCAATGCTTGCTGCTCAGAGGGCCCTTGAGCCATGTCAGAGCGTCAAGCGCACTGGTGTGAAGTGACACGTGCGCTCCTCGTGACAGGCCACCGGCTGAAGAACGCGAGCTGCAAGCTGAACATGGAGCTGCGCCGCTACAGAAGCAAGCACCGGCTGCTGCTCACTGGTAAGACACGGGCGGCTGTGCATGGCTGCGGGCATTGAAGACCATGTAAGACAGCCATGGGAGGGCTGCGACGGTGCTGGCGCATGCAGGCACGCCGCTGCAGAACAGCCTGGCGGAGCTGTGGAGCCTGCTCAACTTCCTCATGCCGGAGCTCTTTGGCAGCTCGGACGACTTCCGGCAGTGGTTTGCAGCCGGCGCCCCGGGCGCCGCCGCTGGCGGCACCGAAGCCGCGCTGCTGAGCGAGGAGGAGACGCTGCTGGTGACCAACCGCCTGCACCAGGTCCTGCGCCCATTCATCCTGCGCCGCCTCAAGGAGAGCGTGGTCGCCGAGCTGCCGGACAAGGCGCGGCTGCCAGCCACGTACTGCGGCTGAGCAAGCGCCACTGCTGATAATTTCATGTGCCTCTGTGATATCACTGTTGTTTGTGCAACAGTTCCAACACGGTATGCAGTCTACATGCACAGGGCGCACCTGACCACGCCAGTTATCAAGTCATCTTGCTGCATTGTGTGTTCAAACATGCACTGCCATGAGCAGCCTCAGGAACCAGAGACCACGACCAGCCTGGCAGGTGACCGAAGACGCGCGCCTTCAGCGCGCTGAGACATGACGGGACGCAGGTGGAGCGCCTCGTGCTGTGCCCCGCGAGCGCGTACCAGCGCGCTCTCTGCAGCATCATCGAGGCCGGCCTGCTGCCGGGCAGCAGCGGCGTGCGCGGCGTGAGCAATGCGCTCATGGAGCTGCGCTGCATCTGCAACCACCCGTTCCTCAGCCACCTGCACGCGCCCGGCAGCGAGCACGCCCTGCCGCCGCACGCGCTGCCGCCAGCGCTGCGCCTGGGCGGCAAGCTCGCCGTGCTGGACCGGCTGCTCCTCAAGCTGACCGCCTCCAAGCACAAGGTGCGCCCGCTTGTGCGCGTGGTAGCCTCCCTCCTTTTGCATGCGACACGAGCCAGTATGCTTGGAGTGTCACACATGCTCAACGCAGGATTGCAAAATTTGTGCTTCACGTGAATGCGCACTGGACCTGAGGAAGCCAGCGACAACCGATTGAGATACTGCCAACTGGCTCTGGGACACCTGCCAATTGGCTCGAACATGCATAATCTGAGCGAGCAACAGTCCTGCACGCATGGATCAGCGCGTGTGGTGCGGCAGGTGCTGATCTTCAGCACAATGACGCGCGCCCTGGACATCATCGAGGAGCACTTGGAGTGGCGAGGCCTGGCGTCTGTCCGGCTCGACGGCGCGACAGCCGCTGACGAGCGCGGCTCGGTGCGCACCGGTTGCGCAATGACCTGAGCATCGTGCCAGGCATGCAGTTTGTGCATATGCTTTGGTTGGTCTCACCCTGCTTGTGCACAGCAGGTGGTTGCAAGATTCAATGACCCGGCCAGCAGTGTGGCTGTCTTCCTGCTCAGCATGCGCGCCGGCGGGGTCGGCCTGAACCTGCAGGTGCACGTCAGTGAGAGCTTCTCCCGTCGCCAGCACAAGTGCATGTACATGCGCATGCTGCTCTCACAGGAACTGATACTGCGCTCGAGTGTGTGACTGCAGGCCGCCGACACAGTGATAATGTTTGACACAGACTGGAATCCGCAGGCGAGGCACAAGCTTTGCGCCTCTTCACATAGCGCCAATGCTTCCTCATGAAGTCCTGTTTCAAACCGTGTCAGAAACATAGCACCTCACAGCTGACCGTCGTGTTGTGTTCCCAGATAGACCAGCAAGCGCAGGCACGCGTGCATCGGATAGGGCAGACCAAACAAGTGCGCAAAGCCTGCGAATCATGTGGATCATCAATATTTATGCCGCATGTCATACATTCACATTTGCAGTGACTGTCTACCTCTGCAGGTGCTAGTGCTGCGCCTGCAAACCATGGACAGCATTGAAGCGCGCATCTGCGCTGCGGCCGCGGGCAAGCTCAGGTGCGCCGCGCTGCTGCAGGCGGCCAGCCTCCTCCACACCATGCAGCCTAAGAGTGCAGGCACACCATGCGCGCGCAGCTTTGCGGACCGGTCAATCACTGGCGGCTTTTTCGACGGCAAGACCAGCGCCGAGGAGCGCCGCGCCTACCTGCTGGGCCTTCTGCGCGCGGACGGGGCAGCTGGCGGCGCGAATGCTGGCGCGACCGACTGCGGCCCAGGGCTCAACGCGCTGCTCGCGCGCAGCGAGGTGGAGCTGGCGCAGTTTGCTGCGCTTGACAGGCACCTGGATGCACAGGAGCGCAGCGCGGGACTGGAAGAGTGCGCTCCTGCCAACACACACTCCCATGTTGTGTCTGGTTGCATATCAGCATCATGGAGCCGCATCGGCTTTGTGGTGCTTTTCTGCCTGATCCTTCTACAGCGTGCGCTGCAGCACGAGCAGGACCCCCATGCCACGCTGGCCATGCATGTATTCAAAATGCAGCTTCATGATGGCGCTCACCCTTTCGGTGTGTCGGTGTGCGCTTGCAAATCATACTTGAGCGGCACGTGAAGGAGCTGGCAGATGAAGTCACTGCCGTGCGGGTGGTGCAGGTCCATGCAGAGCATGCGCCTGGCGGGTGAGGCGGACGTCAAGCCGCTGGTGGACGCGGCGCGCGTGGCCGCTGCGCCTCCGCCCCTGCTTGATCCCAGCACGCTCGGCCGCGGCAAGCGCGCGCGCGCGCAGCCGGATAGCGCGGCCGCGCCGCGTGCAGTCCCGGCCGCCCGTGCGCGGGAGAGCGGCAAGGTCGAGCATGCCAAACGCGCTCGCATGGGAGGCCCTGCACTGCCGCTGCCTGCCACGCCAGCGCATGGGCAGCCAAATGCAGGCACTACTGCCATAGAGCGTGCTTGCGACATGGACGGACTTCCCCCAACCCAAACTGAGCCTGCGCCAGATGGGCAGCCGGGCATCGACGGACTAGACGCTCGCCAGCAGCACTGCACGGTGGCGCTGTCAAAGCCAGCCGCGCCTGGCGCGTCACCGTGCGTGCAGCTGGCTGTGGCTGCTGCAGCTGCTCCGGCTGCCGAGCAACTGGCCCCGGCGAGCGGAGGTGCCGCGCCGCGCATGAAGCCGCGAGGTGCTGCGCCGTCCGGGCTTGCATGCGCCACGCGCCACAGCAGCGTGCGGCAGACGCGCAGCAAGGCCGCAAAGTGACGCGTCCGCGCCCGCACAACCAATAGATTGGTCTTTCCCAGGGGTACTCACCAATACTGCAATGACTGTCTCACAAGTTGAAGACGCCACTTACTCATGCGACGTTATCATAGCACAATTTCTCAGGCATGCAAGGGAACCGACCCATGCGTGTACCCTATGGGCAACCCAGCCAGTGCCTTCATTGGTTGGCCTGCGCAGAGCTGACACGTCCCACAAGTGTAGAGATCGGTAAGAAAATTTGTTTTAGAGTGCGTTCACAGCCTCACTGTTCTGAAGACTCATCTCATGCGCACCATGAGCACACAGCCCAGCCTGGGCCGCTGCCCTGCTGCGCACAGCAGGTGTCTGCCTGCGCACCAAGCCACCGGTCCCTCTGCTGCGCCACTGCGGCCACTCCGGCAGCAAGCGGTGAGGCATAGCAGGACTGTTACGGCCGCTGTCTTGGCTGACAGGCCGCCTCAGGTGCGTTCCTGCACCCCCTGGAGCTGACTGCGTCTGTACCACATTCCATAGCATGGGGTAACACATAGCATGGGGTAACACCAACCTGGCACCTCGCTGCATAGCAGGTGAAGACCTGGCAGCCCACTGGCCTCGGCGACGCCCGCGCACCGCCGGACACGCTGCCGGACGCGTGCACTCGCGCCGTCGTGATTGGTGCTGGCATGGCCGGCCTGGCTGCCGCGCGGGTGCTGTCGGACCACTTTGACGAGGTGGTGCTGCTGGAGCGCGACCAGATCGACTCAGCGCCTGGTGACCAGGTGCGCTTTCACAAGCGAACTTGCCCGGGCCTCGCTACAGAGCTGTTGATATTAGGTGCGTGCACTAGTTCCGCGTTCAGTGCACCCTCTGTTGCTCTGCGAGCGCTGCGCACTGGACCACGGGTGCATCTTTGTTCTGTGCTGCTGGAGTTACGCTCAACTGTGTGTCATCGCTCACCTTGTGTGTGTTGTACCTCCCTGTTCAGGAACAGGTAGTGAAAGGTGCACAGCAGGCGGGCAGGATGCAGTGCAGGTGTTGGAAGACCCAGCAGTGTGCGACAGCCCAGCAGTGTGCGACAGCACCAGGAGACCGAACGTGTCCGCCACGGGATGTGGCACGCACAGGGCCTTGCTGGTAGTTAACTCCATGCTGTCGCGCATTGGAGCAGAAGAGGTGCTTTCTGACAAGTGGCGTGTGTCCAGGGCAAGCGCGGCGGCGTGCCGCAGTACAACCAACCGCACGCCCTGTTGGTCGGAGGGCTGCAAGCGATGGAGAAGCTGTTCCCGGGCTTCAGTGCCGAGCTCGTGGCGGCCGGCGGCGTGACCATGGACTGGCTGCGGGAGGTCAACTCGGTGCGCCCAGCCGCTTGGCGTAGGGGCCCGCCGTGGCTCCCAGGGCACTGGCAGACAGCGGCCACGCCTGCAAAGCCCGACCGTGCACATGCGCGCTCGACCTGCGGGCTGCTGCAAGGCTGCTGCTGTGCGCCTTTGGTGCAGGCCTTTCGTGCAGCTAATTACGTGGGCAGGACAGCCCTCTGTGGAGTTTGAATGTTGCCTGGCTGCAGACACCGCAACGCCTGCGCGCGCCCCTGACGCGCGGCGCGCGGCCCGCTCAGTACGACCACCAGATGAACATGAAGCCGCTGCCGCCGGGCGAGGAGTCGCCGCTGCGCGGCATTAGCTGCACGCGCGCGCTGCTGGAGCGCGTGTTCCGGCGCCGCGTGCTCGCGCTGCGCAACCTGACGCTGCGCGCCGGCGCGCTCGCGTCGCGCGTGCGCCTGTCGCCCGATGGCGCGCGCGTCGTGGGTGCGTGCCTGGCCCTGTGTCACGGCGTATCTGAGGCAGGCCCACTGTGGTGCCCGCGTTCGGCCCAACGGCATGAATGTTGTCGGTGCGCTCCTATCTGGTGGCTGCTCCTTCGCGTGCAGTATGGTGCGACTTGCTGCCTCAGCTTGCAATTTGGCATGTATGCTTCCAGATGCTTGCTGTGCATGAGGCCAATGCATGGGCTTGGTGCGCAGCGGCGGCAGTGCGTCCACTCATCACACGCACGCTGCGCAGCTCTTCATGCATTTCAACCTCACCTGAGCAGTCCCGGGGCTGCGCGCTGGGGTGTTTGGTGCAGCGACCTGGCAGCGGACGCGCGGAGGCGGACTACGTGACACAGATGCGCTCATGTGATGCGTCAGGCCTGGAGCTGCGCGGCGGCGAGGCGCTGCGGTGCGAGCTGCTGGTGGACGCGAGCGGGCGCGGCTCGCGGCTGCCCGAGTGGCTGGCCGCGGAGGGCCGGCCGCTGCAGGGCCTGCGCCGCGAGGTCGTCGACTCGGGGCTGGGCTACGCCACACGCACGATCGCCATGCCGCCCAACTGGCGGCGCGACCAGGCGCGGCGCTGGCCCCGCGAGTGCCAGCGCGCTGATGAGCTGCCCCGCCTGTGTCAGCCTGTTGCCGCTGATCTGGGCACGGCGCGCTTGGCGCGCGAGGCCATTGAATCGATGTGGGGCTGGCGCTCTGCAATGTGCACGCTTGCCGTGCCGGTGCGCAGCGGGGCGACAGCGCCCGCGCTTGGCTGCAGCCAGGTGCCTGTGCGCACGATGCGCGCAGGTGTGCAGGTGAGTGAGTCCGCCACTGCAGCCTTGGTCAGCGGCCCCGACCGAGTCCGCTCGCGCTGCGCTGAGTGGGCTGAGCCTGGCGGCGGCAGTGGTGGCTGGCGTACAGCGTGAATGAGCGGCCCAAGGCGGGCCGCTCGGCGGTGCTGCTGCCGGTGGAGGGCGACAGGTGGCAGCTCATCCTGGCTGGCCGCACAGGCGCGCGCTGACCCCTGCGCCTCACCCACAGCATGCGCCCCTTCCTGCGCAAGCAGGGAGGCTGCAGCAACATGTGAGGCCTCAGTCGGGGCTGCTGTCACTTGCGGGCATGCGCACAACCCTTATCGCCATGCCTGTGCGCCGCGCACCAGTCCCAGGGGGCAGGCCCTGCCCAATCCGGCCGCATGGGCGAGCCGCGTGGCTGCCGCTGGTTCGGCAGGCGACCACCCGCCCGCGGACGAGGCCGGGTACAAGGAGTTTGCGCGCACGCTGCCGAAGGACGACCTCTACAAGCTGCTCAGCAGCGCCGCGCCGGCGGGCCCCATCTCGCTGTACAAGCGCACCGCCAATGAGCGCCGGCACTACGAGGGCGTGAACCTGCCGGGCGGCCTCGCCGTCATGGGCGACGCGGCCTGCTGCTTCAACCCCGTGTACGGCCAGGCGCGGGCCCTGCATGCAGGTCTCGATCCGCTGCATGCTGCGCACCAGGCGCACCGAGCGCAGAAGCGCGCTGGGCCCCTGCATGCAGGTCTCGGCGCGCTGTATGCTGCGCGGCAGGCGCGCCGGGCGCAATCCTGTGCGTGGTCCGTGTATGCGCTCGCACGGCGTGCGTTACGTCTCCAGTCCGACAGCCTGGCTCGCATGAGCGTCAGTGCTTACCAGTGGCGCGCAAGCCGCTAGACGATGTTGGCAGCGGGTGTTCGCATCCGGCAGGCCGGCGCGCGGGCGCTGCTCAGGCGCCGCAGCGCATGCGCAGCGCCAGACGCAGCACCGTCTGGCATGCTTGCGCGCGGGGCGCGCCGCAGGCTGGCTGGCGACGCAGAGAGGCGCCGTGCCTGACGAGCGCGTGCGGCGCCGCGCAGGGCATGTCCGTCGGCATCCTGGGCGCACTCGCGCTGCAGGAGGAGCTGGCGGGCCGGCTGGCGGCCGCGCGTGGCGACGGCGCCGCCACCGCCGCCGCGCTCACTGGCCTGGCCAAGGTAAGGGCATGTAGACCAGTCCCGCCTAGTGCATGCCTTGTCAAAAGGCTGTCAGGCGCAAGGGGAGTCCCGACCTGCATGAAACAGTGTATGCAGTGCGGACTGGACAGGGTGGGCTGTGCAGGCATTCTCAAGAATGCTTTCTGCCAGGGGCAGCTGTCGCTGCGCCCTGCAGCGCCCAGGTTCCTTGCCTGCACTGTGCTGTCCAGCTTGTGGCGAGCGGCCGTCGCTTGACCAGATGTTGCTGCCGGCTTACAGGCCTTCCAGCCCAAGCTCGCCAAGTTGCAGGACTTCCCGTGGAACGTCGCCACCGCCGAGGACCAGGCGCGCCGCCCGCGCGAGCCTGCCTAGTGCACTGCTGAGTATAGTGTGGTGTGTCCTGTGTGCTGCCGCGCCTGGGAGCATGCCTGGAGCATGCCATGGGAGGCGGCTGGCTCTGCTGCCAGCTTCACCTGCAGCAGAGATTGGCGAACGGGCATGCTTCGCCTGACCAGCAAGCCCGTGGCTTCTCATGCGGGGCTCATTGTCATGCATTCGCGCGTGAGTGTGACGGCACAGTGCGTTTATGAGCGGACGTTTATGAGCAGACGGCGGTGCTGATGGGCAAGAGACTGATGTGCTTGTGGGTGCCCCGCCTCGCGCAGCTCTTCCTCAGGACAAGGGGCGAGCTGCCGCCGCTGGAGCAGTCCGCCGCAGACAAGTTTGTGGCATGGTGCGAGCGCTGGCTTTGTTCTTCAGGGATAGGCATAGAAGGGCGTACAGCTTGCATAGCTTCGGCGCCAGCTGCAGAAAGCTGTCTCACAGCGTGACGCACCCTGCTTGTGCCAGACTGGCAGCATCACTTTTTGGCATGTCTGTAAAGTTTGTTGCAATGTGCTGCTGTTCTGCTCCTGGTGTGCTGCGGGCGACTCACTTCGCAAGACGCGTCGTGACTGATGAGATAAAAACTCGCTTGTCAACACTGCAGACTGGGCTGGCCGGTGTTGCGCAGGTACTTCATGCAGACCATGCGCGCGGCGTTCTCCAACGGCGCGGTCGCCAAGGAGCTGTTCAGCGTGTCGCACCTGGTAAAGCCGCCGGCCGCGCTGTTCGCGCCGGGCGTCGCCGCGCGCGTCGCGCTGCACGCGCTCGGCGACGCGCTGGCGGGGCTCGCCCGCCGCGGCGCGCGCTCGCCCGCTGCGAGCTCGTGATCGCGCGCCCTGGCCCGCAGCTAGCTCTGGATCGTCGCACATGGCGCACCGGGCTTTCAGCCCGCATGCGCACAGAAGGTAACATGAGGGAGGCGCTCGCAGCGTGCACCGGTCTGTGAGTGGCAGACTGACTGGCAGGCTGTCTGCCAGCGCCCTCTTAGTGTGTGTTAGGAGCCATGCATGCGTGCCCGCCTCATGCCGGTCGCTGGGCCTGTGCGCCATCAGCGCGTGGCCGCGATATGTACAGAGTCCTGCTTCCTGAGAAGACCATGGAGCGCATTCATTCATTGCACTTGCAGTGCGCCCGAGCGCGTGCCCTAGGCGCGGTAGGTACTGGTTCAGTCAGAGAGCAGCAGAGTGATCGCACTGTAGAAGGCTCGCCCCAGCCCACCATAGCTAGGCAGGGCGGCTGCGCACTTCCTGCCAAGCACTGCTCTGTTGTACCATATCTCTAAGAGTCCAAGTCGCCCAAGTTGTGCACCGACTCAGCACAGGATGTGGATTACGTGGTGAGGTGTTGCGCTGCGCTCCGTGTGTCCTGCCAGTGGATCGCCTGCCAGAGCCAATGCATGCCGGGTTGCGACTCATGTCATAGAGACGAGCGCTGTGCAGCCCATGAGGTCGTGCTTTTGTGTGTGAGCGCTACCGCATGTCTTCCTCACTGGTCAGATAGACTGTTGTAATGACGCGCGTGCGTGCCTGCTGCACTGCCGTTGATGCGCGCATCACTCCGCCGTGCAGAGACATGTCTGTCGGAATGCTGGGGGGAGCTGCAAGCAGGTAAAGCAGAGCTGCAGCTTGGCATGCAGCGGACAGCCACCTTGTTGAAGAACACACTGTCTTCCCTTGGCGCATGCGACTAGCAACATGGAGGTCAGCTTGACATGCTGTGACATGGGTCATGTGGAGGCACAAGGCAAACACTACCAAGTCGACAATAACAACGCAGGTGGCATTCATGTCCAGTTCACAGGCAGCGGATGTCACATGGAGCTCAGTTTGAACATACTGCATGGCATGGAGCGCTGCAGTATGCTGAGGCACAGACGCGGACAATCCTAAGCACCACACGATTACCGCGTCCTGGTACACCATCCTCAGGCAGGCCATGGCGTGCAGGCGACCACAGTCCCGCCATTACAGCGCCAGCACCAGCAGCAGCGCTGCTCCGGCCAGGGGCGCGGCCGCGCCGAACGCCGCGGCGGCCGCGCCGCTGCTTGCCGGCGCAGCCTGGTTTTCCGCAGCGTCGCCCAGCGGCCCGTCCTGAGCGGCGACCGCGGGCCCGCCAGCCGCCGCCGGCAGCGGCAAGCCCGCAGGCGCGCCGAGGCCGGCCGACGCGCCGGGGGCCGCGGCGGCGCCGGGCGCCCCCGCAGCCAAGAGCGTCGTGTTGGTGACGGTGATGTTCACCGTGCTGCCGGCGCCGAATGTCGGCAGGCTGAGCGGGCTCTGCAGCTGGCTGACAAAGCCCTGCGCGAGGACCGCGGCCGCGGTCGGGAAGGCGACGCCCCAGCGCGCGCCGTCGCCCGACGCGCCGACGGAGCCCACCGCGGTGACCTCGACCAGGCCCGTGCCCACCCGGGCGCTGCGCGCGGGCCAGCACAGGTATGTCATGGTGCCCGCGCTTCGGTGCCCAGCACAGCGGGCACGGCAGCAGGGCCGGACACGCGGCGTGGCATGGCGGGACGCCGGCCCTGCCGGCGCATGGGCCCCGCATGCAGCACGGAGCTCGCAGGCGTGCAGCAGGGCGTGCACGGCTGGCTGCATGCTCATGCCTTCTGATGAAAACTTTCATGGTAATGCCCTACGATTATTGGTGGATCAGGTAATTGGTTTGTGCCAATTCTCATCTGCGCGCCTGGCCCCCAGCGCCGCAGCGAGCGCCTGGATGAAGGCGGGCTCGCTCGCGGCCGTCAGCGAGGCGTTGGCGTAGACGGTGGTGCCGTTGACGAGCGTCGCGGCGCCCGCGTACGGCACCGCGAGCGCGCTGCATGCGGCTGCCGACGTGTACGCGCTGCAGCCCTGCGCCTGCGCGGCCAGCGCGCGCCCGCCGGCCAGCTGCGCCAGCGCCAGCCCCGCGCCCGGCTGGCACTGGCCTGTGAATGGGCTCAGCTCGCAGGTGGAGTTGGCGGCGGCGAGGCAGCCGTCCGCGGACTCGCGGTAGCAGATGCTGGCCGGGTCGACCAGGCCGGCGAGCGTCGCGCACAGGCTGCTGCTGCTGGCCGCGGCCGCCGCGCACTCCGCCGCGGCCGCGCTGAAGTCCTTTTGCGCCGACACGGACGTGCAGCCTGGCCGGCGCGCGCGCAGGGCGGGGCGTCGGGCGCGCACTGTACTTAATACTGTGCACACCAGTCAGCAAGCACAAAATGCAGCACAGGGGAGTGCTGAAGCACTGTGATCGACGCGAACGCGGCAGGGACAGCGATCACGAGGTGCGCACCGCCGGTGGATGCAACCCAGCTGCACATGCCCAGGGTGGCGGAGCAGGCGTCGGCCGCGGTGAGCTGGTAGCAGGCAGTGTACTGCACCAGCTCGCTCGCAAACGCTGCGTTAGCGGAAGCGGAGCTGGCCAGGACGGCTGCGCCGCCGGCGCCGAGGTGGCACCCGCGCGCGTCGCCCAGCCAGGCGCACAGGCTGCTGGACACGCCCGCGCCCGCGCGGAGCACCTGCGGCGCCCCCCGGCTGTTTGTGCGCCCTGGGTATTCTGCGTCAGCAGGCCAGACCGGTCAGCAGCAGCCATAAGCTACTCACAAATATTTCGTCAACTCGGCTGTGCGCCCTACGCTGTTGCGCAGCAGCTGCGTTACGGTACTGAGCTGTGGCTACCAGCGTGCAGCAGTACAATACAAACTGCACTTCAGCCTGGTGCTCGGCGGCAGCCACAGCGCTCTGCCTTAATCAAGACCTTGGATCAACAAAAGCTTTGCGTGCAAGCACATTGCTCTGGAGACAACAGGCCAAGCTGCGCAGTGTAGGATCCCACGCGAGGAGCGCATACCGCAGATAGGCAGCTGGGGCAAACAGATGGGGCCCCGGGCCCGGGCTGCATTGTGACATGCACGCCTCAAATGCTGCTCCCAGTGGCCAGGCAGCCCGTCCTCTACAATCTTGATTGAACCTTGACGCTCTTGCACAAGCGTATGGCAGATGCGGGCTGCGCACTGCGCAGGCCAAGACGCTGGCGACAAGTGCAATGCGCACGAGGTCAGCCATACTGATGAAGCGGTACTGAGGCACGGACGCAGAGTGTAAAGGGACGCACTTCGCGACTCAACGGTGCACTTTCCCTGAGTGCATCGAGACTCGATTCGACGTTGTACTTACGGTAAGGTCTTAGGTTCAACGGACTATCCAAATCCGTAGTTTGAATATTAAGGTAGTCGAGTGTGTAGTACACTGGGTTATCACAGGCCTCTTCTTTCCGCGTCGTATTTGCGCCGCTAGCACGTTTCGGGGCAATATCAGAAAACCTTAGCCAGTTTGCGCACTGCGTCCAAGCTCGTCCGGCAGTGACGGGACTTTTGGTGAAGAGCCCTGAACAAACTCAGGCACTTACACAACCCGCAGCGCCATTGGTCAGGTATGTATTTATTCCGTGCTGTGTTTCTACAGTCCATCTCCTGTACAATGCGCGAGCTGCGCCTGCCATGCTGGTTAGCCTTTTTTTTTACGCTTAACACGCTGTGTCGAGCAGCCCAGATGCATGCCGCGACGACGCCAGATCTGCCGGGGTGCTGCCTGCACTTGCAGCTGCGCGCTACCGAGGACGCCGTGCGCCTCCTGAACAGGTTGCCGGCGCTGACCGCTGCGCAGGTGGAGCCAGCGGACAGGGTGCGGGGCTCTGCGCGCCGCGCTGCTGCTGCTGCTTACCAGGCTGCTGTGAACCCGACCTGCGCTCAGGCAAGCCGGGTGACGCTGCGAGCAGGTCACGCGGGCCGCATTCAACAACCTCGCCGTGTATGCCGACGCGCTCTGCCCAGGGGCGGCTGCGTGCGGCAGCTGCTCGCAGGCGGCTCTGGCCTTGGTGGTCACGTGCAGGAAGTCTGTTGCGCGGTTCCGTGCCCTCCCCGACGAGTCCTCTGACTTCCTGAAGGCCTTCCTGGTGGGGGCCCTGGCCTGGCGGCAGCCTTTCATGTCGCTGCTCCGCAGTCCTTTGCAGGCCTGCGGCTGACCCCACCTGTGTGCCTGGGTGCCGGCCCGCCGGCCTGACGCCGGGGCACACCGCTGGGTCCGCAGGGCGTCGCCGGCGCCTATGCCACACACTTGCTCAGCGTCCAGGGTGCGGCAGCGCCGGGCGGGAGGGAGCTCGCACTGCAGTTTTACCTCCTCACCTGCAGCGAGCTGCTGCCGCCGCTCCTGACAAACACGAGCGCGTGGCTGGCCACTTGCCTGCGGCTAAAGCGCTGCATGTCCACCAACGACGTGCTCGCTGCCAGCGCCCACGAGCTTGCGGTGCGACCGGGCCCGCAAGGGCCCGCCAGCCAACACTGATAGAGCTGAGCCCTGGCTGAGCCCTGGCCAGTCAGCCCACACACGGCATGCATGGGCAGCCTGCGGCACAGAGGGCCAAACAGAGATGCGAGCCGCTCTGCGGCTGGCGTGTGAGGCCGGCGCCGCGGCCGCGCCCGCCCCTGTTGAGCGCGACAAGAGGGCGCCTGCGCCGCCGGTCTCTGAGATAGCGGCCCTGCCTGCAGGGCCGTGCAGGACGTGTGCGCGTCGCTGGCGCGGCTCGACGCGGGGCTGCTGGTCGCGTGCCGCCCCAGCAACTTCCTGCAGATCATGGTCCATGCCTACGGCAATGGTGTAGGTGCGCGTTCGCCATCGCCTGTGTGCTGCAGTGCGGGGCACAAAGCGCACTCTGATGGCGGCCTTGTCACTGGCAGGTCCGGCCGGGCGGGTCTCTAGGTTGGCCATTAAAGAAGCGCACGCCCTCTCCACTTATGCCAAGATCTCACGACAGAGCAGCGCGGCGCGTACAGTGCTTGTGCAGAGCGCTCGAGCTGGGTGACGTGCCGCCCGGGACAGGCAGTGCGCAGCCTGTCAGAGCCTGCGGGCCATGGGACGGCGCAACCAAACTGCGGGCTGCAGGAGTACCTGAGTGTGCACACGGTGCGGATCAACGTGAGAGCACGCGCTGCGGCAGGCTGGCCGGTCGGGGACCTCCGCCGGCTGCTTGACAATGTGAGCGACGTGGCGGTCGCCGCACCGATCCTGGCGCGGTGTCTGGCGGAGAGCGTCCTGCCGCCGCTCCTGCCGCTGGCGCGCCTCGCAGAGGACCCGGAAGCGGCAGACCTAGGAGAATGGACGCCGCTCTGCGGGAAGGTGCTGGGCACGTTCGCCAGCGTGTTGCCGGAGGTGCGGGCTCCAGCACGCAGTGCCAAGTTGCTGTACTTTGCCCGGGGTGCTGCATGTGGCGACCTGTCGCCGGGCTCACAGGCGCTGACACCTGCACAGGGGCCTGCCTACCAGCCTGCATGTCAGCTTTTACATGCATCAAAGGTGCCTGCTGAACGGTGTGCTGTGCAGAGGCGTGCGACGTTCACAGGTTGCACTCGGTCGGCAGTGTGATGGTCTGAGCACACAGGGTGCTTCACCAAGGGTGCCGCCACCGACCATGTCTGGGCACCCGGTGCCAGCGAGCAAGTGGTGCGAGCGGCGCGCGCCAGATCGGGCTCGCTGCACGGGAGGCCTGGGGCCTGGACGCCGGCCTGCCGCACGCCGCGCTGGTGCGCGAGCTCGGGCGGTTTGGCGCGCGGTCGCCGCCGCGCGCCCAGGCGATGGAGCTGTGCGGGCGCGTTGCGGAGGCGCTCGATGAGGCGCCGCTCGATGTGGTGCGGCCGCCGCAGAGCGCGAGAGCGGCTGCGCGCACGCTCGAGGCCCGCAGGCTCGGCATGCCGGTCGTCGGCTGCTGCCACGCGGGCTGCGGCAACTTTGAGGGGGAGAGCGAGCTGGCGCTGGCGCGGACCTGCTGCAAGCTGTGCAGCGGGTGCCTGGTGGCCCTGTACTGCTCGGCCGCCTGCCAGCGCGCTGCCTGGGCTGTTCACAAGGCGTTTTGCAATGCTTCGCGGGCGCGCAGGTAGCGAAGTGCATGCAGACTGGATGCTTTTGTCTATGACTATGTTGTAATACACGCTCCCTAGCACCAACACAAGTTTGGTCTTTGCAGCAATGTGTACAGCTCCCAGACAGCAGCACTGAGCAAGCACCGCATGCAATGTTACCAGCATACGTTACCAGCATACGTTTTGTGATGCACATGTTTCCTTAACACGTGCGGCTTAAGTAGGGGGGTCTGGGGTTTATTCAAACTCTGAATCTCGCATGCGGACTCTGCACGCAGCCTACTGACTGCGGCTTGCTAGCCTGTGCAGGAATAATTCTCCTGTCAAGCAGGCTTCCTCTGACAGCCCAGGCGGCGAACATGACAGAGCCTTGCCCGCACATCGATCTGCGTTCCTTGGACGCGAGTGTGCGCCATTTAAACAGGGGCACGGTAGTAACGATTGGGTTTGACGCTACAGCAGGAATGGTGCGGGGTCACACCACGTCATGCTGTCGATTTGGTGAGTGTCTGCTGCGTATCGCTCAAGCAGCGCAGTTGGCGCTGCGAGCAGGTCTTCGATGCCGCCTACGATGCGCTCAAGGAGCACGCTGCAGCGCAGCACGCTGGGGCAGCTGCTTGCGAGGGCTGCTGCCAGGCAGCGCAGGCTCTGGTGGTCACGCTCAGGAAGTCCATCATGCGGCTCAGTGCCGCCCTTCACGGACCCGTTGATTCTCACGAACGAGTCCGTTGCACTGGTCTGCGTGGTGCCCCCCTGCCCGGCGCACCTGCGGTGCTACAAGCCCTTGGCTGACTCGCTGTGTCCCTGCGCCGCTTGCGCGCCTGACGCTTGGGGCGTATCGCTGGGGTCGCTGGGGTTGCAGGGGCGAGCCCAAGCCTGCAGCCTGCACCTGTATGGCGCGCGGCCGGGCGGGAGGGAGCTCCCGCGGCACTTCTTCCTCTTCATGTGCTGCGAGCTGCTGCCAACTCTCCTGGCAAACTGGAGGATGATGATGCGTGGTGAGGACGCGCTGGGCGAAACTTACGTGAGCGTGGAACACCCTGCCACCGGCCTTGTGTTTTTGGTGCGCCTTGGCCCTGTGCGGCCTTGCCAGGTCCCACACGCCGGCACCGAGCCTTGGCCTGGCAAAGGAGCTGGGGCCCCACACCGACTTGTTGAGTGGTCTCCAACTCACAATGTGAGGGCATGCTGGTGTGCTGTGGGGCGGGTATGTGATTGGACACTGCGGCCCGCGCTTGCTCCTGCCGATGGCACGACAGCTTTATCGCCTCTCGTAGACTACTGCAGTGGTCTGCATGGCTATTTGTGCAGGGCGCGTGCGCGAGGCTTGGGCGACTTGACCCGGACTTGCTGGTCGCCTGCCAGCCCTGTGTGTTTCTGCTCGCAATGATCGGCGCCTACGCTTCAGGTGCGTATTCGCCGTCTGGTGCATGCTGCATGCTCCTGCGATGCCTGCTGCGCCGCCCGGTGGTAGCCTGCATACCGGCAGAGCGGCAGCTCCGACTTGTGCCTGGCTCGCCTGGGTGGGACCGCGCACATGCTCCCCATGCCTCCTGAGGTGTTTGAGAAGAGCAGCGCGATTTTGGCAATGCACGCGAGCTGCCGCATGTGCGGTGAGCAGGGGCTGGTTGATTGGACGGCTGTTATAGGCACTGTGGGGCATGTATGTCCATACCTGGCACAAGTGCCTGCGTGCCATGGGGTGGTGCAACTGCATGGCGCGCTGCAGGAGTGCATTAGGGTGCACAAATGGCACTGGCATGGGAGCATGCGCTGCGGCAGGCTCGCCGCGACTGGACGTGCGCCGGCTGCTTGACTACTTGTGCGACATTGTAGTCGAGGTCCCGTCCCTGGCGCCGGTGCTGGCGTGCAGCGTCCTGCCACGGCTCACGCTCCTGGCTCGGCTCGCGGACAGAGGCGGCGCTGCGCGGTCGGGCAGGCAGCTGATCCTGGAGAAGGTGCTAGGCGCGTTTGCGGAGGCCATGCCGGAGGTGCGAGCTCTTGAAGCGCTGCAATGTTGCTGCATGCTGCCTGCGCCGGGGCTGCATGAGATATCCGGAGGTTGCTGGACGAGTCGCGGCCGCAGGCACACCGAGCTGCCCGGAGTGCGGCTCTGTGTGTATTTGGGACGGTGCATGTGGAGGTCGGTCACTGCCATGCCCATCCGACATGGCTTGGCGTCACTACGTGGCGTGCCTTCCTGGCAGCTGGTCGTGACGCGCATCGCATCATGTGCAGTAGCGCTGGTTGGCCTCCACGGTGTGGTGTGCAACAGGTGATAGCATCCGTTTAGAGACAGAGAGCCTGTGCTGAGTATGCATCACGTGTGAGCACTGTTCACACTGGCGGCCAGCCATCAGGCAGTGCCGACGAGCTCAACACAACTCCACCGCACCCCTTGCCTGAGATAGCCACACCTGCCTACCCAGTGCAAAGGAGCGAGCAGCGTGAGCGGCGCGCGCCAGGTCGCGCTGGCGCTGCGGGAGGCCCTGGGCTTGGATGCCCGCCTGCCGCACGCCGCGCTGCTGCGTGCGCTCCGGTATGCCAGCGCACAGTCGCACCCGGTTGAGTGGGGGGAGGAGCTGTGCGCTCGCGTCAGCATAAGGGATGCGCTTGTCCTCGCCGCCGCGGCAATACCCAAGAGCGCGAAGGCGGCGGCACGCGCGCTCGAAGCCCGCAGGCTTAGCGGGCCGACCTTTGGCTGCTGCCATGCAGGCTGCAGCAACTTTGAGCACGCGGACGAGCTGCTGCTTGCGCAGGCCTGCCAGCTGTGCAGCGGCTGCCTGGTGGCGCGTTACTGCTCGACTGCCTGCCAGCGCGCTGCCTGGGACGTACACAGGGCGTTTTGCAAGGCGTCGCGGGCGCACATGTAGCAAATTGTGCACAAACAGAATGCATTGTCTTCACACACTCCCTAGCACCAGCAGAAGTTTGCTCTTTCCAGCGCTGTGGCCGAGGTTCAAACAGCAGCATTGAGCAGGCACCGCCAGGATGCCGTCAGCAACGGCATGTGATGCACATATCGCATCACAAGTAGGCCTGGCATGTGCACATGGGCTGGCCATGGGTATTTTCAAAAAAGTATTCTGGAAAACATGTTTTCAGGGGAATGCATGCTGCATTTATATCGCATGCAGACTCTGCATTCACCTACTGACTGCAGCTTGCTTGCCTGTGTAGGACAGACTGCCCCGTCAAGCAGGTTGCCTCTGGCAGCCCAGACAGCACAACATGACACAGCCTTGCACGCACATCGATCTGCGTTCCGTGGACGCAGACATGCGCCTCATGAACAGGGCCCTTGCAGTAGACGACGACTTTGTGGCTAGAGCAGACTTGGTGCGGGTCATGCCGCATCATGCTCTCGCGTCAGTTGCGTCAGTGATTTGTCTGCTGCGCACTGCGCGTGCTCAAGCAGCACGGTTGGCCCTGCGAGCAGGTCTTCCGAGCCGCCTTCCGGGCGCTTGACGAGCATGCTACAGCGCAGCCCGCGAGGGCAGCTGCTTGCGAGGGCTGCTGCCAGGCAGCGCAGGCTCTGGTGGTCACGCTCAGGAAGTCACTCATGCGGCTCACTTTCACCTTCACGGGGGAGTCCGTTGCACTGGTCTGCGCGGTGCCCCCCCTGCCCGGCGCACCACGCTCTGCTGCGCGGCCGGTGGCTGACTCGCCGCATCCTGCGCAACCTACTCGCGCGCTTGACGCTTGGGGCAGATTGCTGGCTTTGCAGGCACGAGCCCAGAACTGCTGCATCTGGTTGCTGGGCATCAAAGCGAGGCCGGGCAGGAGGGGGCTTCCGCGGCACTTCTTTACCTTCATCTGCCGCGAGCTGCTGCCGCCGCTCATGGCAAACTTCAGCACAATATTGGAGAGTCTTGGGGACGTGGCAGGCAGCGGTCTTTTGAATGTGGTTCACCCTATCACCGCTATTGGATTTGTGGTGCGACTCGGCCCCCATGGGGCCTCAGCCGGGGCCCACACGCCTGCGCCGAGCCTTGGCTTGACACGCGCTCGGGGCTCCCACTGACCTATGAGGGCTCTCTGACTCAAAAGTGTGAGGCTGTGCTTGACGCGCTGTGGGGCCGGCGTGTGAGTTGGATACCGCGGCCCGCGCTCGCTCCTGCAGGTTGGCAGGAGAGCTTCAGCGCCTCTCACGGGTTGCTGCAGCGGTGTGCCTGGCTGGCCCGTGCAGAGCGCGTGCGCGAGGCTCGGGCGACTCGACGCGGACTTGCTGGTCGCCTGCCAGCCCAGCCGCTTCCTGCGTGCGATGATCAGCACCTACACTTCAGGTGCGCACTCGCCGCCTGCCGCGTTCTCCCCACGATGCCCGGAGCGCCGCCTGGTGGCAGCCTGCGCGCCGGCAGAGCGCCAGCTCCCACCCGTGCCTGGCTCGCCTGGGTGGGACCGCGCACATGCTCCCCACGCCTGCTGAGATGCTTGTGGAGAGCAGCGCGCTGGGCGCTGGCAATGCATGCCCGTTGCTGCACGCGCGATGAGCAGGGGGCTGGGCGACTCGACGACCGGGACAGATCGCATGGGCCTGCATGCCACAGGGGTGTGCATGCCACAGGGGTGTGCACCCGGATGGCGCCCTGCGGGGCTTCATCAGAGCGCACACAGTGCAGCATTGGCATGAGAGCATGCGCTGCGGCAGACGAACCGAGCCTGCCCGTGCGCCAGCTGCTCGACGACGTGTGCGACATCGCAGTCGCCGTCCCGCTCCTGGCCCGGGTGCTGGCGTGCAGCGTCCTGTCACGGCTCGCGCTCCTGGCACGGCTCGCGGAGAGAAGCTGCGCTGCGCAGTCGAGCGGGGAGCCGATGCTGGGGAAGGTGCTAGGCGCGTTTGCGGAGGCCATGCCGGAGGTGCGGGCCCTGGAAATAGTAAGCAGTACTCATGATACACAAGACATGAGTGCCTGTGCTGAGCACGCATTACAGACGAGCACGGTTCACACTGGCGGCCACCAGGCAGTGCCGACGGACTCAGCATGATCCCCCGTGATGCCCTTGCCTGAGGCAGCTGCACCTGCCTCCCTGGTGCACAGGAGCGAGCGGCATGAGCGGCCGCGCGCCAGGTCGCGCTGGCGCTGCGGGAGGCCCTGGGCCTGGACGCTGGCCTGCCGCACGCCGCGCTGCTGCGTGCGCTCCGGTGTGCCAGCGCGCAGTCGCACCCGGCCGACTTGGCGGAGGGGCTGTGTCTTCGCGTCAGCATAAGGATTGAGGACGCCGCAGCGCAGCCCGAGAGCGCGAAGGCGGCTGCGCGCGCGCTCGAGGCCCGCAGGCTCGGCGGGCCGACCTTTGGCTGCTGCAATGCGGGCTGCGGCAACTTTGAGGGGGAGAGCGAGCTGGTGCTGGCGCGGACGTGCTGCAAGCTGTGCAGCGGCTGCCTGGCGGCGCGGTACTGCTCGGCTGCCTGCCAGCGCGCTGCCTGGGACGTTCACAGGGCATTTTGCAAGGCGTCGCGGGCGCACAAGTAGCACAGTGTGTACAAACAGAACGCATCGTCTTCACAATGTGAAGCATATTGCATATGAAGTTCATGTGCTCCCTAGCTCCAGCACGAAATTGCTCTTTCAAGCGCTGTGTCCGACTTGAATACAGCAGCACTGAGCAAGCCACCTCAGGCGATGCCGCCAGCATGCGGCATGCGACAATGCGTGTACACAGGCATGCCACATGTGGCATGCCTGTCACACTGTGACAGGCATGAGAGTAAGGGTTTGTGGCTGGGCATGGTTTCTTTTTGAACTGACTAGATTTTCTGCATGCTGCATTACAAATGTCGCTTGCGGACTCACTGCAGCTTGCTTGGCTGTGCCGGACATACTGACCTGTTATACAAATTGCCTCTGGCAGCCCAGACCGCAAACATGACAGAGTCTTGCGCACACATCAGCCTGCTTTACGCGGACGCGGGCGTGCGCGTTATGAACAGGGGCCCAATAGGAAAGAGTGGGTTTGCGGCTACAGCGAAAATGGTGCGGGGTCACGCTGCGTCGTGCTGTCGCGTCAGTATACGTCTGCTGCTTGTTGCGAGTGCTCAAGCAGCACCAATGGCTCTGCGAGCAGGTCTTCCATGGCGCCTGCCAGGCGCTCATCGAGCACGCTGGGGCAGCTGCTTGCGAGGGCTGCTCCCAGGCAGCGCAGGCTCTGATGGTCACGCTCAGGAAGTCAACCATGCGGCTCGGTGTTGCCTCCACGGACCGGTCATATCTCACAGAGGAGTCGGTTGCAATGGTCTGCGCGGTGCCCCCCTGCCCGCCGCACGACGCACTGCTGCAAGGCCCTTGGCTGACTCGCCGCATCCCTGCGCAGCTCGCGCGCCTGACGCCCGGGGCGTACTGCTGGGGTTGCAGTTGCGAGCCCAAGCCTGCGGCCTGCACTTGTTTGGCCATCACGCGCGGCCGGGCGGTAGCGAGTTTCCGCAGCAGTTCTTCCTCTTCATGTGCCGCGAGCTGCTGCCGGCTCTCATGGAAAATTGTAGCACGTTACTGCGTATTGAGGACGAGCCGGGCAGCACTCTCGCAAGCGAGGACCACCCTGCCACCGGCCTTGTGCTTGTGGTGCGCCTTGGCCCTGTGCGGCCTTGCCGGGGCCCATACGCCAGCACCGAGCCTTGGCCTAACAAGGGAGCTGGGGCCCCACACTGAGTTCTTCATTCTTCTCTGACTCATGACGTGAGGGCGTGCTGATGTGCTGTGGGGCCTGTGTGTGGACCACGGCCCGCGCTTGCTCCTGCCGAGGGCACGCACGAGAGCTTGAACGCCTCTGATAGATCTGCTGCAGTGGTCTGCCTGGCTGTTTGTGCAGGGCGCATGCGCGAGGCTCACGCGACTTGACGCGGACCTGCTGGTCGCTTGCCAGCCCACTGAGTTCCTGCTCTCGATGATCAACGCCTACGCTTCAGGTGCATACTTGCCGTCTGCTGCATGCTCCCCATATTGCCTGCAGCGCCGCCTGGGGGAAGCCTACGTGCCAGCAGAGCGCCAGCTCCGACCCGTGCCTGGCTCGCCTAGATGTGATCGTGCACATGCTCCCACGCCTGCTGAGATGCTTGCGGAGAGCAGCACGGCGCTGGCGATGCACGCGCGCTAGCGCGTGTGCGGTGAGCAGGGGCCGGTGTTAATTGAAACGGCCGGGACAGCTAGCGTGGGCATGCATGTGCCTGCGGCCACGGGGGGCGCAACTGCATGGCGCGCCGCGGGAGTGCATCAGGTACACAAATTGCTTTGGCATGGGAGCACGCGCTGCGGCAGGCTTGCCGAGCCTGGACATGCGCCGGCTGCTCGAGTACGTGTGCGACATCGCAGTCGCCGTCCCGTCTCTGGCGCGTGTGCTGGCGCACAGCGTCCTGCCACTGCTCGCGCTCCTGGCTCGGCCCCCAGACAGAAGTGGCGCTCTGCGGTCGAATGGGCAGCCGATCCTGGTGAAGGTGCTGGGAGCGTTTGCGGAGGCCATGCCGGAGGTGCGAGCTCTCAAAGCGCTGCAATGATGCTGCCTGCTGCCTGCTGCCTGCACCAGAGCTGCATGACAACACCACCACCGTACGCCTTTGCCTGAGGCAGCCGCACCTGTCTACCTGGTGCACAGGAGCGAGTGGCATGAGCGGGCGCGCGCCAGGTTGCGCTGGCGCTGCGGGAGGCCCTGGGCCTGGAGGCCGGCCTGCCGCGCTGCTGCGTGCGCTCCGGCATACCTGCGCGTCGCGCCCGGCCGCCTGGGGGAAGGAGCTGTGCGTACGCATCGCGCACGCCGCAGTGCGGCCCGAGAGCGCAAAGGCGGCGGCGCGCGCGCTCGAGGCCCGCAGGCTCGGCGGGCCGATCTTTGGCTGCTGCAACGCGGGCTGCAGCAACTTTGAGGGGGAGAGCGAGCTGGTGCTCGGGCGAGCCTGCCAGCTGTGCAGCGGGTGCCTGGCGGCGCGGTACTGCGCGGCCGCCTGCCAGCGCGCTGCCTGGGACGCTCACAGGGCGTTCTGCAAGGCGGCGCGGGCGCGGCGCGCATGCCCCGCGCCGCAGTGAGCACGCAGCCTCCGCCATTGCAAGAGACCGCCTGCCTCCTTCGCCACTGGATCCCTTGGTCGCTGCTGGGTGCCTCCGCTTGCTTTGCACATCATTCTGAGGCAAACACCTCGGTGGACATCACCGCCATACTGCAGGTCATGCAGCCTCAGATTGTACCCGACCAGGCCGGGGAGGCTTGACAAGTAAGCCGGGCACGCATGCAGAGACTTGCTGGACCTGGCACAGTATGACGCTGTGCTGTAGCTGGACACCAGGGCAGCTACACGTCACGTGTGACCAGCCAGCAGACCTGTAGCAGGAAGCTCACTGCCACGGCACCGGGGCCAGCATCAAGGACCATCGAGCCCCTACCATGTGCCCTCACACCCAGCAGCATGCCATGCACTGCTAGAACAGCAGCGAGCCCGCAGGTATTGCAAAAACATGCGCCCAGGTATGCAGGGTCCGCACGCATGCTCTCCGCAACGCAGGCACGCAGTGCACACACACGCACGGCGCCGCTGCAAGCTGCGCGCATGCTGCCGCCGGGCCCCCAGGCGCCCTCAGGACTTGAGCAGCGCCTGCGCGCGCTCGAGCGGCGACAGCCCCGCGGTGCGCGCGTGCTCGGCGCCCAGCTGCGCGTACACAGCGGCCGACTTGGGGATGAAGGCAGCCTCGTCGGGCGTCAGCGCGCGCATGAAGCGCGCCGGGTTGCCCGCCCACAGCTGCCCCGACGGCACCGTCGTGTGCGCGGCTACCACCGCGCCGGCCGCCACCATCGCGCCCTTCTCGACCTGCGCGCGCCGCCGCGATGGCGTGCATGCTCGCACGCGGCAGCCAGAGCGCATGCTCGAGCGCTGCGGCTGCGACTGTGTGCACAGCAGGCGCGCGGGAGCGGTTCAGGCAGGGTGTGCCTGCATGCCGGGTTGGACACTGCAGCGACATACCCAGGCATCTTTATTGTGAAAATATCGCCACTGCGCTACTGGCTGGTGGTGGAGGACTCTGCTCAGGGCAGGTGCCCGCGCGTGCCTCTTCAGCAGACGCATGGAGCGCCCAGGCTGCCGGCCGGCTAAACGGGGCACCTGGGAGCCAAGGGCAGCGCAGCGCCGGCGCTCGCGCGCGCTCGGTCCTCTGGCTTCAGGCCGCCCTCTAGCAGAGTAGCAGCACCAGCCCCAAAGAGAGACGCATGCCGGTTCGGGGCTGAGCCTGAGTGCGAACATGCGGCGGGCGGCCACATATGACTGGGAGTAGGGGTACGGTTATACCCTAACCCTATGCCCAGGGGCGCGCCCGCGCGCCGTGCTGCAGCGTGGCGCCGATGCCAACCAGCACCTCGTCCTCCAGCGTCACGCCGCCCTCTAATACCACCGCGTGGCCCACCGTCACGCGGTCGCCGATCTCCACATGGCCGCCCCGCAGCGCGCCGATGTACGTCTTCGCGGTCCGCACCGTCACGCCGTCCTGCAGGTTGCTGCTGTGGCCCACGCTGATGCTGCCCTCGTCGCCTGCGGCGCTGAAGCGCGCTCATAACTGCTGTGACCCTCTCAACAAGATGGCTCCCTGGACCACCAACAAAGAGGGGAGAAGCATGTACCCTGCTGTGCAAGCTAGTCTTCGGATACGGTCACAGAGCGCGGGGCAAGCAGTGCCCCGCAGTACCAACGCCCTGATAGCACTGAACGCTATGATGCAGAGGCGGTTGCGTGCACGGGTGTTAACGGGGTAGACACAGCCTTGAGTGTGCGGGTGCACGGAACGTGGCATGCACTGTCGCTCCCAGCTGCGCACCTCGCAGCACCGTGCCGTACCACACCGACGCCTTGTCGGCGAGCGTGACGCTGCCGACAACCGCCGCTGAGGGCGCGACAAAGACGTCCGCGCCAACCTCTGGCTTGCGCGATACCAGGTTCAGGAAGGTGCGGTGCCGGCACACTGCAGGCGCATGCGCCGCACTCAGTGCCCCACCGTGCACAGCCGGTTCACGAGCGTGGTGCAATGGGAGGGGGGCGCGCTTATGGAAGCGCACGGCAGCGCACGGCAGCTCACACTGTTACGTAAGGAGCGTGCAAAGCCAGGCACGCAGCGCGGCAGTCACGTTACTAGGAGCACACGTGCAAAGGCAGCAAGGCAAAGGCAGCAGGTGATCGCACAATCTTCCATGTACGCGTTGCTGCCCTGCATCCTGCACCCCAGACGCTCCAGCGCCTGCCCTGTTTCCCGGAACATGTACCCCACGCGGTAGGCCACCCACGTGAGCGCCATGGCGGCCTCGCCGCCTCCACAGCACTGTGCACTGCTTGGTGCACCCCCTTGCTCTCTGAGCAGAGGTAGAGCGCCCCCAACCTGCTGCTTGAGCAGACCTGTCTGCCCTACAAGCAAAGCTGGCCTGCTACCCAAGCCCGTCTCAGCGTTCCAAAAGTACACCCCCACCCTTTCCTATGTTTAGTGCCTGGCTCGAGCATTCTGTGCCGCTTGTTGGGACACTATCCTCTGCATCGCAGCCTTGTTCCCAAGCGGTCTGTGAGCTGGGTCCAGTCTCCAGCAGAGCATGCACACCGCCAAAGACTGCAACCAAGCCAGGATACAGGCCTGTTATGTTACATTGCAAGCACAGGTGATAGTAACTTGAGCGCTTTTCGTCTGAATAGCAGACAAGTGGCCTGCGATGGCACAGGATGTCCAGGCGCTGTACATGGCGGGGGGGCTGTTGGTAGTCGTTGCTGCGCTGGCGGCGCTGGTGCTGTACACGCTGCGGGTGGGACGCAGCGCGTCAGTAGCAGAGGCCCAGCCTTCTGCCGTAGGCCGCCCGCAGGCACGCCTGTCCGCTGCGTGATTGGAACAAACTGGTGTTGGCTGTGCCACTGCCCAGCACTTTGCGGGACCAGTTTCGTCGGTTACGCAGACAGGCTAGCTGTGGCCTTGCGTTGGTGCAACAGCGTTGCAGCGGTGCGGACTCAGAACCGTATAAAACTTGCTAGTGCAAGCACGTGTGCAGCCTTGTGCGCACGCCCGACCTGCAGCCAGCAAAGCCAGGCCCGAAGCAGCACAGCCAGCGTCAATGCGGGTGTGCTGCCCCTCGCTGCTTACTGCGGATATTATGCTGAGCTGAGTGGCTTTGCTTGTGCCCAGGCGGAGGCGGCAGGCGCGGCGCGCAGCGGCCGCGGCCGCGGTGGCGGCCGCCTGCAGGCCGGCGTGCGACGGCGGCGTGCGGCGGCCGCGGCGGCCGCCGCTGCAGCGGAGGCCGAGGCCGCGCCTGGCTCTGACGAGGGCAGCAGCGGCGCCAGCGACGACGAGGCGGGCTTCCCGCCTGTGAGTTTGCTTGCGCTAGAGTGGGCGTGCTCAGCAGCGGCGCAGTGGACATGAGGCACAACAAGTGTCACAGCTGCGCGTTCACGGACCGTGTCACTGGCTGCCGGCGGATACTGGCGCCTTGCTGGGCCCGCCCACTTGCGCTGGAGGCGCGTGCGGGCCCGCGATGGAGGCTGCCTGGCGCAGGAGCCAGGCGGCGAGGCTGGCGGCGGCGCCGCGGGCCGGCGCGCGCGCGCGCGCGGCGCCCGGCAGGAGGGCCGCGAGGCGGATCAGGCGGCGCGTAGCGCGCGCGACGCCAAGCGCAACGTGCGGAGCCAGGCCCCCCCTTGCATGCAGACCCCTGTGGGCCGCAGCGGGGCTGCAGGCGGGGCCGGCGCTCGCTGCTGTGCCATGCGCGCATGCGCCTCCCGATGCATGCCGGGGAGGGTCCAGTGAGGGTCCTGTGCTCGACCGGTGTATTTCTACCTGGGAACAGACAGTGAAGGGGGTGGGGGCTGCGTACCTCAGTACTGGCTCGGCTCAATCCCGCCGCTGCCGCAGGCGTACGACGAGCGGCGGCGCGCCAAGGACGCGGCGCGCGAGGCGGCCGAGGCGGCGGAGGAGGCCGCGGCCGCGGCGCGCGAGGCCGCGCGCCGCGCGGCCGAGGACGCGGAGGCCGCGCGCTGGATGGGCGAGATCTCGCTCGACGAGGCCGGCGACGCCGGCGCGGAGGCCGCCGTCGACATCGCGGTGCGCGCAACACTGAGCAACACTGAGTCACGACGAAGGAGCATCATTCCCTTTTTGGTCGGGGAGAGGACGCCTGCCCTCCACCCGCGAAGAGCTCTGCCAGGGCGTGCTAGGCATGCTTTTTACGCTGAGCTGCACAGTTGCAGCGGCGCTGACCGGAGCCAGGAGTTGCGGGCGCGACGAGGCGCTCGCCAATTGGCGCGAGGCCCGTAAGGTGCGCGGGGGCGGCTGTACGCAGGCGGCACGGCAGGCGTTCATCGACTTCATCGTGGAGAGCAAGACGGTGGCGCTGGAGGACCTGGCGGCGGAGTTTGGCCTGCGCGTGCAGGCGCGGCCCCGCCCGTGGCGCGTAGGCGGCGCGGCGCGCGCGCGGCTAGCGCATGGGCCTCTCTGCGTTGCTGTCTGCAGGAGGCGAGCATGCGCGCGTCGCGGCCACGACAGCTAGGCGCCTGCCGATGAGATGATTTTCGGCCGCACGGGACCGCTGGGCCAGCTGACTGCCCTGTATGTGATTACCCTGCCAAGGAACAGCAGTGGTTGGGAACAGCTCAAAGCATGTCTTGCTCATGAGACTAGGGGACATGCAATGGGTGTGCTGTGCGTGCGTGTGCGCAAGCACAGTGCCACAGCACAACAAGCACGCCGAGTGTCACACAGTGTCACGCAGAATGCAGGTGTTGCCCATGCGTCATGACGCCGACGGCCTCGCACATCCCACCCCTGCATCCCCAGTGTGTGTGCAAGGGTGCGCGCCCGCCCGCCGCGCGCAGGACGCCATAGAGCGCCTGCGCGCGCTGGAGGCGGAGGGCGACCTGACCGGCGTGATGGACGACCGGGGCAAGTACATCTACATCTCACGCGACGAGATGGCCGCGGTCGCCGACTTCATTCGGCGCCGCGGCCGCGTGGCGGTCGCCGAGCTGGCCGCGCAGGTGCTGGCCGCGCAGCACAGCCTGCCGAGCTTGCGCATGCAGCAGCCCCTGCAGCAACCCTGCTAAGCACTCCGTGAGCGCCGTGTCTGCCCTTGTGAGCAGGTCGTGTGCGCTCGAGGCTTCCCCTTGCACAGGCTGCATCGTGAGTCGCCCGCTCCTTGCTGGTTCGCCTCACGCTGTGATGTCAGCCGGAGCTGCCAGGATCCTGCCAAGTCGCCTGCGGCCGCCTGCAGGGGCGCCGGCCCTCCCCATGCGCTGCAGCCATGGCTTACGTAATGTCACCCCTGGGCATGGGTCTGATGCACCGGCTGCCCGGGGGGCGCAGTCCTCGCAGCTGATCGACCTGAACCTGCGAACGGCTCGCGCCCCTGCGGCTGGCAGCGCCGAGCGGTCGCTGCAGCTGGACGACCTGGTCGGCGACGCGCCTGCCATTGCGGCTGGCGGCTAACGCCTTTGCTGCGAGCGCTGCCCGTGGCGGGTGCTTCATTGGTTGCGCGTCTGCAAGCGCATGTCTGCGGTGTTTCACACGTGCCAGACGTGAGGCAGACAGAGGGAGTGAAATGCGAGTGCTTGACCAATTGCATCCTAGCCGCTCATATTGATCTCAGAGGTCCGCCGAGCGCTTGACACTCCAAAAATACTCTCGACCATTCTCGAAATGGCTAAGCATACGCATACTTCAGCCGTGCCATACCTCCCCATCCTCTACCAACGTAGCATACGTTTCAACAAGCGCATGCGTTGACGAGCAGTACCTGACGGCTCACTCATCGCTGCCGTCAGGCACTGGGCCTGTACCTCTGCACGCCACCACGCCTCGCACGCCGGCTCCCCACCGCCGCCGGCACCCGGGCTGTGCAGCACAGCCCCGGCGGCAGCCAGCAGCCCGTCCTCCCCGGCCTCGCCTAGGACTGCACCGCCACCAGCCCGCCCTCGGCGGCGAGCGCGCAGCCGTCGCCGCCGCGCTCCGCGGCCGCCGCGGCGGCCGCGCGCCGCTTGGCCTGCAGCCGGCCGAGCAGCTCCGCCTCGCGCGCCTGCTCCTCGATTGCGCCCGCGCGCGCGGCCTCGGCGGCCGCGCGCGCGCGCGCGCGCTCGGTCAGCACCGGCACGGGGTGCGAGCGGCCGGACGCGGCGACGCGCTCGCGCAGCGTCAGCGCCAGCGCGCGCACGGACGCCGGGTCGGCGCGCCCGCGGTGCAGCGCGTCGCGCAGGTCCACGTGCTCCGCCAGCCAGCCGCCTGCGCGCGCGCGGCGCGCGCGGCCCGCCTAGCAGCGGCTCCCAGGATGCGCGGCCGCGGGCCAGAGCGTGCGCAAGTCGGGCCCGACATACGCATCGGCTGACTGCAGGTCAGGCCAGACAAGCCCGCCGGCAAGCCGCAGGTCAGGCCCGACAAGCCTGCCGGCTGACCGCACAGCGCGTCTGCGAAAGCGCCCCCATCAGAGGAAGCCGATCGACAACGGCCGCATGCATCCCGCCCTCCGCAAGGCCCCACGGGGCCGAGCGCGCGCGCCGCGGCGCGCGCGCACCGAGCATCCGGAACGCGTGCGCGCGGATCATGCGGGCGGGCACGGGGTGCGCGTCGACCAGGTCCAGGTACTCCAGCAGCAGGCCGGGCGCGTCCGCGGGCGCCCAGGCGCGCCCGGGCGCCGCGCGCGCCGGCCAGAACAGCGCCGGGTCCGCCAGCAGGCTCTCCGCGGACAGCACGCCGTCCGCGCCTGCGGCCGGATATGGGTTTTGCGGCCAGGCATGCGCTGTGTGAGCCAGGTGGCCAGGTGAGGTCACGCGACAGCGGCGCAGCTCGCACAGGACAGGCAGGCGGCCTCCGCCCGGACGCAGCCGGCCGGTGTCAGTTGGAGGCGGCTGTAACGCGTACACGTGCGCACGCCGCCGCGCAGGCGCCGGCCTCACGCGTTCCGAGAACGACACAGGGCGCTGGGCGCTGCTGAGGCAGGAGCGTGGGATGCACCCGTATAGGCCATGCACGCCTCCGCATCAGCCAGCGTGCGCACGTTGCCGTTCGCCAGGACGGGGATAGCCAGTGCGCGCTTCACGGCCTGCGTGGCAGCGCGGCACGGGCTCGGCCGCGGGCATGGTGTCGTGCGCCTTTTCAGCCGACCCCTTGCAAAGCCATAGCTGGAAGTCCTCCGGCATCCAACTGGGCTCCCCCACCAGGACAGCCAACCCCCTTCATATTACCACAGCTCAGCATACTCCTCGCATCCAGTGATGATATCGGCAACAAGCGCCAAGCACACATGAGCACGACCAAATCCCCCAAAGAAGCGAGGTGCCTTTACGCGGCTCAGCTTCAAGTGCCTCGGCCCATCAAGAAACAAACACGTCATGCGCGGCGCACCCGGATGGCGTCCCAGTCCGCGCGGTGCGCGCTGTTGTCCTTCTGCGCGCGCGTGCGCCCGTGCACGGCCACCAGGCTCGCGCCGGCGGCCTGCAGCATGCGCGCGTACGCCAGCGTGCGCTCCAGCTCCGGGAAGATGCGGATCTTGACGCTCACCGGCTTGGTCAGCCCGGCCGCCAGCGCGGCCACCATGGCCTCCACCAGCGGCAGCTCGTCCATCAGGAACGCGCCTGCGCGCGGGGGGCTGGATAGGGATAGGGCAGGTCACAGACCCTGCCCCCCGCAGCTGCCCCAGGCGGTACGCGCCGTACGCGCCCGCCACCTGCGCGCGCGGCGCGGCGCCATCGCGCCGCCGCGGGAGCGCAGCGCCAGCGTGTCCCCACCAGTGTGCACTCCTGACCTTGCACTCGTGACCATCGCCGTCCTAAGGCCCAAGATCACCAAAGCTCTACTGCACCGCGGGCGACTCAAGGTGAAGGGGCGATCAGTGGTCGCCGAGGAGCTCACCATAGCGCCCGCGCCGCGCGATGTGCTGTGGGCAGCCCAGGTTGAGATCGATCGCGTCGCAGTGCGGCTCCGCCAGGCGCGCCGCTGCCAGCAGCGTGTCCGGGTCGTTCGCGCAGAACTGCACGAACAGTGGCCTGCCGCACGGCGCTCCAGTCGCGAGACCGAGCACTTCCTTAGGGCGGCAGCCAGATCTGGGTGGGGCAAACACGGTCGCGCCCGCAGCCTGGCACCTTCACAGTCCACAAACAAGCAAAAGCGCGAGCAGGTCAGATGCTTGGAAATCGAGACTGCTGCGCAGGGCTGTAATAAAGCCTTTGCCCTTGCGCCTGGGGCCTGCTCGCACAGAGCTGCTCCGGCACTGCCACACATAGGCAGAATGCCATGCAGGCGGCATCGCATGCTCCCTGCACCTCCCTTAACCCAGAGCACAGGCCGGGGCTGCATGGCCGGGGCGCTGCGGCGCACCTGTCGCCCGCGCATGTGGTGAAGTGCTCCGCGCGGTACTTCTCGTCCTCCAGAAACAAGCGGCTGTGCAGCATTGGCGTGTACGCGGCCGTCGCGCCGTATTGCCGGCACAGCATCCGAAACGGCAGCTCCGACTGCGCCGCGCCGCGCGCCCGTCACAGGCGGCCCTGGGTAGACGGTCTGCTTGGCGGGCTTGACGGGGCGCTCCGGCGCGCTGTGGGCGGGCGACCCGCCACCTCACGAGCAGTGCTGCCTGCAGGTGTTTGTCATAAGCAGAGCCACATACACTGCCTGTCTGGCACATGGCCGGGGCAAGGGCGGGAGGGTGGGCGCCTGACGGCACTCCAGCTTTGCAGGTTGTGCTTGTGGCAGCACGCAGCCAGCAAGGCAGGACGTTCACCCCCCGCGGTCCAGGTGGCGCTCGCAGAGCTAGCTAGCTGGTCTTCAGCAACACTGCAACAGGCTCGGCGCAAGACACGGCAGACGAAAAAACCGCGCAGCCGCAGCTCGGCCCGCGCGCAACTTGGCAACAGAGGAGCAGCCACAGGCTCACGGCACGGCGCTCAGCGAGGACTGCTCAGGCGCTGAGCGCCGCGCACCGCGTCAACCATGGGCGCGACGTGGAACTTCGGAGCGCCCCAACTGCGAAACGCCGCCCACGCCGCCTGTGCATGCGGCACTGCTGGCTGCTCGGAATGCTGGCTGCTTGGCACTGCTGCCTGCTCGGGCGCACAGGCCTCGGCGTGCGCCGGCGCCGTGGCGCTGTCGGCCCCCGGTGGCGGGGCAGCCATCCTGGCCGCCTGGCGCAGCTGCGACGCGGGAGTCCGGGCGGCAGCGGCAAGCGGCCCACACACGCTGCGGCACTGCTTTACGGCGGGCGCTACAGCAAGCCGGCTCCTACGTATGCGCCCGAGGCCGCAGATCATCCAGCACTGAGAAGCAAGAAAGCAGCAGCGTCACCTTGGTCTTCCACAGCCCCTTTCTGTGTTACTGCTACCTTCGGCAGAGTCCCGGTGGTCTACTCCCTAGCGGCCCTGAACCAGGGCGGCGGCCCGCCGGCGGGGTTACATGGCGAGATGTATCACGAACTCTGCCTCGAGAGTGTTCCTTTTGGTTCATAAAGCCACCGCTTCTACAATAACTTGTCATTAAAGATGGCACACGTAACAAGGAACGGGGTGCAGCACACATGCTTCCTGCCGGCAACGCGGTGCTTGGCACAGCCCCTCGCTGGCGTGCTTCCATTGCCGCGAGCGCAGAGGCGCAGGCGACCTGCCCAGCGAACTGGGACGCCCTGCGCTGCGTCCAGCCCGCAGGTGCTCGCACCCCTTTGAGTTCAAGTGCCCCCTTTTGCACACCTCCCTCGTTGTGCGCAGGGCAGAGCTGTGTGGTTGGTGCCTGAGAGTCTGCGTCACGTGACAGCCTCCTGTCTGGAGGCAGGGCCGTGGGCTTAGGTTGGAGCAGCTTGCGCTTGCGACGAGCAGCTTGCGTTCCTTGTCGCAATGCCTCGCAGCTCACACAGCGCAACGTGTGGCTAGGTTGCCGCAGCGACGCTGGAGGCGCCGCCCGCAGCGCCTGCCACCCCTGCAGAGGACTATGATGACCTCGCGCGGCAGCTGGACCTGAAGTCACCGCTGGAGATTATGGACTTTGTGCGCCCCCGCCGCGTGCTCGGACACCGCTGCCTACCGCACGTTGATAGCTGTGGGGCTTGTGTGGCTGGGCTCAAGCTGTTATGTAATAGGTGTCTCCAAACCAATTTACGCACTGGCTGTCTCCGACGTGGCGGGCGAGGCTCTGTTGGCTTGGTGTGTGTGTGTGCATAGCGTGTGAGCTGCGCCGTGCAAGCTCTGTGGTTTACAATGCACCTTGCCACTTTTCTGAGTCACCTGACGCCCGGGTTGCGGCTGTGCGCCTATGAGGGATTATAGGTGAAGAGAACCTACAACCCTGTGCTGCTGGCCTGCAGGCGCTGGAGAGGTTTGGCAACGACATAGCGATTGCCTTCAGCGGCGCGGAGGACGTGGCGCTCATCGAGTACGCGCACCTCACGGGCCGGCCGTTCCGCGTGTTCAGGCGCGCGCAGCGCCGCTGCGGTCCTGCATCGATTTGCGGCCTGCCTGCCCCTGTGTTACCAGTGCTGTACGGGCTTGCAGACAAGCGCCGGTTGCCCGTATGGATGAGCAGGCCCACGCTGCCGCTAGCAAGAGGCTGCTGCCCGCCAGGCCGGCCGGCGGCCGCGCTCGCACCCAGCAGGCCCGGGGGGTCTGCACGATGCGCATGCAGGCGAGCCACGCCTGTCGAGGTGGCCGGCAGCGGACAGGCCGCACGACGCAGAGCGGCGCGCTGCGGGGCTGATGATACTGCCCGCGCGCCTGCGCAGCCTGGACACGGGGCGGCTGACCTGGAGACAAACCGCCTGACGCCAGACAGGCCGCCCTGACGCACAGCAGCGCGCTGCGGGCTGATGGCGCCGCGCGCGCGCGCAGCCTGGACACGGGGCGGCTGAACGCGGAGACGTATCGCCTGTTCGACAAGGTGGAGAAGCACTATGGCATCCGCATCGAGTACACTTTCCCGGACGCGGCCGAGACGACCGAGCTCGTGCGCGCCAAGGGCATGTTCTCCTTCTACGAGGACGGTCACCAGGAGTGCTGCCGCGTGCGCAAGGCGCGCCCGCGTGCCGAGCTCTCGCCCGCCGAGAGCTTGCAAGCGTCGGCCGTGATCGTATGCACGGTCCAGCCGTGATCGCACCGGTGGCGCCAGCATCGGCACAGCAGTCAGGGCTCGCATGGCGATGTACCTTGGGCCCTGGCAGGCGGCAACTGCCGATGCGGTGCTGTGCCAGGATGCGGCGTGTGGGGCAGGGCAGCAGCGCGTGCTGGCCGACGTCGGGGACGCTGGGCGCCTCCCGGCAGCGCAGGCGGGCTGAGGCCCGGCCGCGCCGGGCGCAGGTGCGGCCGCTGCGGCGGCAGCTGACCGGCCTGCGCGCCTGGATCACCGGCCAGCGCAAGGACCAGAGCCCCGGCACGCGCGCGGCGGTGCCGGTGGTGCAGGTCGACCCCGCATTCCAGGGCGCCGACGGCGGCCCGGGCAGCCTGGTCAAGCTCAACCCGCTCTCCAACGTGTCCTCCGCCGAAGTCTGGAACTTCCTGCGCATCATGGCGCGCGCCCCCTGCGGCCGCCGTGCCGCCCGCGCCGGGCTCGCTGCTGCGGCGCGCCGCATAGGCGCGAGCGCTGCGAGTCTGTGCTTGTCACTTCCCCGTGGCCCGGCATGTGCTGGGGTATCTTGGCGTTGCAGTGCAGCACACATCAGGCCTGGAGGCGTGGTGCGCGCGTGCGCATAGCTCGTGGCCGCTTGAGCGGCGAAGGAGCGCCCCGCCTGACGCCCCCGCCGTGCGCCAGGGTGTGCCGACGAATGAGCTGCACGCGTGCGGCTACATCTCCATCGGCTGCGAGCCGTGCACGCGCGCGGTGCTGCCCAACCAGCATGAGCGCGAGGGGCGCTGGTGGTGGGAGGCGCGCGCCCGGCCGCCCGCCGCTGCCGCGCGGGCGTGCGTCTAGGTCGGATCTCTAGGCTGGGCTGGCATATGCAGGGACCAGGGGAGAGGTCATGCGTGCTGCAGTGTGTGTGTTGCCGGCGGTAATATGTGCCTTGCCATTTCGCAATCGCCCACCAAACTCCTGTGAGCTGTGTTATGCGGGAGGGGAGCGCGAGGGGCGGCGTCTTGCGAGGCAGGCGCCGGTTGTGGGCACCCATCCCGCCCACACAAGCGCCCCTAGAGGGCTCGCGGCGGCTCGGCCGGGCGCCGATGCGCCGGTGCCGCGCGCAGGACACGGGCGCGAAGGAGTGCGGGCTGCACTCGGGCAACATGGTGGCCGCGGCGGCCGAGCAGGCGGCCGGCGAGCAGCAGCGCGACCTGTGGGTCGGCGGCGCGGTGGAGGCGCTGAGCCGCGAGCAGGTGGCCAGCCTGCTGGGCGGGCCGCGCGACCGCGCCACGCTTGTCGCCTTTTACGCGCCCTGGTGCCCGTTCTCGCAGGCGCGTGCCGACCCGCACCGCTGCGCCCCGTCGGCGGCTGGGGGCCTGCCCGGCGGGGATGCTCGACGCACCCGCATGCAGGGCACGCATGCGGGCGTGCCTGCGGCCCTTGATAGGTTTACGCACGCAGACATTGCTCTTAACACCTGTGACGCATGTCGTGCGTAGCACGGCACCACCGGCTGCAGCTTCTGCATTTGTAAGTGCAGGGTTCCGCATTTGTGGATAACCTGATGACGTATAGTTGTGCAAGCACTGGCTGGAGGGCCTGGCGCAGGCGCCCGGTTCGAGCCGCCGCGCCCGCGCCGCAGGCCATGGAGGCGTCCTTCGAGGCGCTGGCGCAGCGCTACGCGGGCTCGGCGACGCTGCGCGTGGCCAAGTTCCAGGCGGACGTGGAGCGCGACTTCGCGGCGGCCGAGTTCGGCCTGAAGACCTTCCCCACGCTGTACATGCTGCCGGCGGGGCGGCCCGGCTTCGTGCGCTACCCCAGCGAGCGGCGCGACACGGACACGCTGGACATGTGGGCCAAGTCGTTTGTCGGCTACGCGTGAGCGGGCGCGCGCCGGCCGCACGCACGCGCGGCGCGCGCGCGCAGGGTTTGAGCTTATTTTGCATGTTTGGCATGTTGTGCTAGATGAGCCTGTCTCACGGCTTTTGGCAGCGAGCGCTGGACGCTGATGTCCTAGAAATGCAGCTAAACCACCCCCTTTGGCAGCGCGCAGTATATTGGGGCCGGCAAGCGCCTTGCAGTGGGCGGGCCTGTTTCATAGTCTTGCTCCTGAGTGTGAACATGGAGCTGGTCAGGCGCGCTTGTCACTTGCAGCAAAGCACCGCGTCTTTGCTGGCCTCATGGGAAGCTAAGGGCACAGTGGTGTGTCAGCTCCGCGTAGGCGGTCAGTGCTGGGCTTTCTGGGCTGGTGTTGCGCCTCTCTGCTTCGAAGTACCAGTGGATGACGCTGCTGGCATGTTATTGCACGAGCACGTGCCGCGTCAAATGCCCTGGACAGTGGCCTTAATTTACTAGCTGTTTGCGAGCAGCTGCGCATGAGCCCTGTCTGTCCTGCCGCTTGCATCCCAAGTAGGTACAGCGAGCAGTGTGACTGACATGTCGACCAGGCGTCTGAGGGGCTTGGGTGCATTGCCTCTGCCGGCTGTGTTTGCTCAGTCAGGACAGGTTGAGACACATGTTGGACTTGAAATCAAGTTTGGGTCATGATTAAAGTGCACAGCAAGTCTGCCACAGGCAAGTCTGCCAGCGTGGGGTGCGAATGAATGATTGTTCCGAGGTCGATGTTGCCATGATAGGCTGTGAGAACCGTCTGTGAAGTACCTGAGGTGCAGGACCTGCAGTGGGCAATGGCATGCAGAGGTTGGATGTAAACAACCGTGAACGAGCAACTATAGCTATGTGTCTGCATTTGGCTAGCTGCAGCCGGCACAGCATGGTGCTCCCTGTAAACCCATTGCGACAGGTCTGCTTGGCCCTGCTGTCTTGCAGAGTCTCCTTGAGGCAACTTGCAGTCTGCCCGCCCTCAAAAGCTTCGCAGCGAGGTGCACACATACCTACAGCCATAAAATGTACCACGCAACCACGCAATTGCAAAAGCAGATAAGAGACTTGCCACATCATCAGAGTAGGACTACGCTGCAGCCCTTTCAGACAGGTGTGTGCGTATCTCAACACACAAGGACGCAGCGCGGCGCATCTCATCGCTGCGCAGCGCAGTGCAGCGCAGCTCTTCGCAGCGCAGCTCAGCGCAGCGCAGCGCACTGTCCTTCAAGGCTACTCCCAAAGCAGCTAGCTGCTGCTTCAGCTCCGCCGAGTCCGCCCCATACGCCGCTACTCCAGCCGCTACTCCAGCAGCTGCCTCTGCGTTGCTTGCTGTGCCCTTCTGTGCCTGCACCAGCTCTGCACCCAGCGCTGTGAGCAGCGCTGTACCCTTCTGCTTGAGCTTGGCACCCTTCTGCACCAGCACGGCCATCTCCTGGGCATAGGTAGCATTCTGCTGCACATGTAAATCGAGCTCCCTGTCAGTCGCCTGCAACCGCTTCTCCAGCACCTGAAGCCGCTTCTCCGTTGCCCCTAAGCGCTTCTCCAACCGCTTCTCCAGCATAGTGCACGTTTCAGCGGAAGGCTGGGGCGCGGCAGTGATCACAGTGTTCAATCGTTCCAGCTTGTTCTTAGCGGCATGCGCTGCGGGTGTGACCCGCAGCGTATGAAAACTAGGGAGACAGCTGAAAGTGACGAAATTTGTATGCATATGCAATCATCAGGGTCTACACCCGTACACTTCCGTTTACGCCGCATATCCTCCCGTTGCTGCATCGTCGAGTTCCGTTCACCTCTTCGACTGCTTGAGTACTGCTTGAAGCCGTCAAGCGCAAGGAAGTGGTCAGGTGTTTGAGCAATAGCACTGCTGACACTGTCCTTGCCAGACAGATAATGGCCAGTGCACTGGTGTCAGTGCGCGCTCCGCGCCCGTTGGTAACTCCCGGGCAAGCCTGCCTGTCACCTGCGCAGTGCAGGAAACTCTCTATGATGGAAACAACTTTGCGCTCTATGATGCGGTGCCATGCTGTGCCGCAGGCAGCGTTCACAAGCGCGTCCCCTGGGCAGAGCGCACGTCAGCTCAGGGCGGCGCGGCCAGTGTGCGCGTGTGCACTGGGCGACGGACACGTCAGCTGGTCGGGAGCAAAGGCGTCGGCGCTGGCCATCGCGGCTGCTGCCGCGCTAGCACTCTCGCCGCTCCCCGCCTGGGCGGTTTCCGGCGGCGGCGGTGCGCGCTCCTGCCAAGAAGTATCGCATAGCACCTGCCGTGCCAGCGAAGCGGGCACCCCGCGGTGCACCCCTGCAGGAGCACCCCTGCAGAAGCACCAGCGCTCCTCCAAGCGCGGCGCCTGTGTGGTGAAAGTGTGGAGACAGCTGGTCATGATGCTGACAGCGCATGGGCACCAGGGAGGCCGTGGTGCTCTCTTTTGGCTGAAGGGTGAGCCTGCCTTTCTTCCTGCCCCCCTCGGACCGCGCATAGCACACAGCTCACCTGCCGTGGACTGGACATTTTCGGTGGCTGTAGAGCGCCTCGTGCCTAGCTACACCAGCGGCGGCGGCTGCGTGCAGCTCGGCGGTCGCGGCGCGAGCATAGGTTCCCGCACACACCTGGTGCTGGCAGCCGCTGGGGGCGCAGCAGGGGAGGCGAGGCGGGCGCTGCGCTGCGCGTCTCGCGGCGCCGCGGCGAGGCCGGCCGGCGGCGCGCGCAGGCACCGGCACGGGCGTGCCGCTGGCCTTCTCCGACCAGAGCGGCCGGAGCATGGCCGGCCAGAAGCTGTACAAGGCGGACCTGCGCGGCACCAACTTCTCCAACGCCGACCTGTCCAACGCCAACCTGTTCGGCGCGTTCGCCAAGGACGCCTCCTTCAGGCGCGCCGCGCGCCGGCGGCTCCCCCGTGTACCCCCCCCCCCCCCCCCCCGCAGCAGCACAGCAGCCCCGCCGTGCAGGGCAGCGTCGCCTTGGCCTTGCTGGCTGACCCGGCCATCGCTGGCTCTGCACAAGCAACTGCAACTCATGCGGGCTGTTTGCAAGTTGCTGGGCTTTCAACGAGGCAGCCTGAGCACCACTGCAGCGGCCTGTCTCCATTCGAGCTGATGGCATTTTAGGTCTGCTTCAAACAGTGGGCAGCTGACCAATGTCACCAGCTTGCGCACGTGCGAAACAAGCCTGCTCTGTATCGAGCATGCCGCCCGTGTAGGGGCGCCAAGCTGACAAATGCGGACCTGGAGTCGGTGGACTTTGAGAACGCGGACCTGTCCGACGCCGTGCTGGAAGGCGCCCAGGTGGCGCCCTGCCACAGTTTCAAAGCCCCTCCGGCCGTCGTGTCATGCGGATGTGGGCGCCCTGGGCAGGGGCTCCTGCGGAAGCACCGTCCGCTTGCGGTCTCGTCCGCGGCCTGCTGCTGTACGCGGCTCGTGCGCCGACCCTTGCTGAGGGGCCGAGCAGAGTCAGGCTGGCAGGCGCCCCACGCTGACCCCTGCCGCGCGTCGCCCGCCACCTGAGGGGCCGGGGCGCGGTGCGGCGCCTCTGAACTGGCCTGCGGCGGCGGCAGGTGACCAACGCGCAGTTCCGCGGCAGCGTCAACATCAAGGGCAGCGACTGTGCGCGCCCGCGCCCGCGTGCCCTCGCCGCTGCATGACTGCTACATGGTGCCTGTGTGCCTGAGGGCACCTGCCCGCAGCGGCGGCACAGTCCTGGCGTCCGGCGCCAGGCATAGCTGCATTTAGCGCAGCGAGACAGCGTGGTTGCTCCGCGTGACGATGCTGTTTCTCAGGCTCAGTGCGCTCGCTTCAGGCATGCGTGCCTTGCACAGCGAGTCACGCGGCCGAGTATGCCCGACTCGTTCGCTTACGACTGGAGGGCGCTGGCTGCAGGGACGGATGTGACGCTGCGGAAGGACATCCAGAAGAAGCTCTGCGCGATCGCGGGGGGCACCAACCCCACGACGGGCGTCGACACGCGGGAGAGCCTGTTCTGCTGAGGGCCGTCGGACAGGGCGCTGTGCCCTGTCACCCAGGCTGCGAGCGAGTGGAGCGCTGAGATGCTGGACTCTCCTACGAGGGCGTGATGTCTGGATGTGAGCTTGACGCAGACTTTAGGGCGACACAGCATGAGGACTTAGTAAGCAGAGGCAAGCGCGTGGCATACAGCAGGAGAGGCTGCTCCATCATGTGCCTGCCAGGCAGGCCCTGCCCTGCTGACTGCCACAAAAGCCGTGTGCAGAGCCAGCCCATGGAGAGCGCGCACGAGCGACTTCCAGCAGTGTCCATGCTGTCTGCCTTACAATGTAGCAGGGCACGCCACACAGGAGACTGCTGCCTCACAAGCATATTACTGGTTCTGCTGGGTGTGCAGCCCGCTGCTGACACCAGGTGACCTGCAGTGCATCTCCTTGTCCGGGACCACAGCAGGCTCTGCAGCCCGTTGCTACCTTGGCGAGGTCTGCTGCACGGGACCAAAAGTGCTACTTCCTTGACAATCGCGGCATGCGCATGCGGGCCAACAGCTATCAGAGGAGGCGAGGCCATATGCCACGCACCTGTTCAAGCAGAATGCCCAGGCGCACACGGACAGGCCTGCTGCCTTGGTAGAACGAGTGTGGCCTTCCTCTAGTGCACGAAGGAGAACCTGCGCACTCTCGACTGGAGCGCCGGCCTTGCAGCCGCCCAGGCCTCCCTGACTGCCGCAGCGCAGCCTCTTGCGGAGGTCTCGCGCGGCCGGCGGGGTCCGCACCAGGGACCTCTTGGAAGTGCAAAGGCGAGGAGGGCGCCAGCAGTCTAGCAGGCCTCCCTCAAGGTCAAAGCGGTCTCTCTGGTGCCCGCGGCACCTGGCAGGCTGACTGGGCGAGGACAGCCGCAACAGCGGCGACAGAAACGCCATGACAGCAGCGGCCAGGGCGCTGCAGGAGTGCCGGGCGGAGCGAGCAGTGCCTGTGGAATGGTGCACGCGGCCAACGGTGGGACGTCATGGACTGCTTTGTTAAGGGCGAAGCTCATCAGATGACACAGGCGAGAACACCACCAGCTGAAGTTACACAACATAGCTCCAAAAGACTGGGCCACGCAAGCTGCCACCTCAAGCTCGGCGCCTGTGACTAAATTAGCAACGCTCGGTGCACACAGGTTGCCACCTAGCGACCATAGCGACCGACAGACGCTCAGCAGCACAAGCCCAATCGCTCACCGCGAATTCATCAGCGCGCTGATTTAAGCTCGACCTGCAACAGGAGCACTTGCAGTAGGCCTTGAAGTGCTCTGCAGATAGCGCAAGTGGTGCACGCGTGCATACACTCACAGCAGGCGTGGGCACAGCATGCTTAAGTGACTGACCGCACGTGGGAGTGGCTTCAAGGTGGTTGTGACACCCGTCGCTTGGACACCCGCACGGCAGTAGCCGCGTTCGATCATACCTTGCAGCTGCGTCTGCCTTGTGAACCCTAGGGCCCAGCCTGGAACTTTCAAGGGGTGGCAAGAACGTGCTCTTGCAGTTTTACAGTGTGAGCGTCTCTATGCAGACCTGCGGCAGCCTGTTGAAGACGCTTGCGCGTCGGGTGCCCCTGACCACGCGGGCCTCTGCTATGGAGCGCGCTGGGCCACTGAACCGCATTGGCCGGGCTATGGAGGCGCGGGCTGCGGCTATGCCGCAGACTGGCCGCGACCTGAGCCTGTTCCAGCGCTACAACGAGAACCTGGCCACCGCCCCCATTCTCACCAAGAGCGTTACATGTTTCATAGGCGTGCGCCCGCCCCCCCTGCATCCGCCTCCGCCTCGGTGTGCGTGCCTGTCTCGGGAAACCCAGAGCCTCCGTTGCAGTAGTAGGGAGATAGTTGGCCAATGCAGGCTCAGTCAGACTGGCAACGACTAGGATGGAAGCCTGCAGCGTTGCACCGCCCCAGCACCGGGCTGTCCGGCCTTGGTGGGAATGTGCGCACGCTCACAATATTGCAACGCGCGGCGCAGGCGGTATGCTAGGCGACGGCCTGGCACAGATGGCGATTGGCGAACCGTTTGATGTGGCGCGCAACATGCGGATGGCTTCGTATGGCCTCCTCATTGGTGGTCCATCAGGTGACTCACAGCTCTAAGGGATCACGTCGTTAGCTGCTTGTTAAGTACTGCTGGTGCAGGTATTGTGCAAACTATAAATGTCCACCTTAGCATGTTCGCCAGGAGTGTCCCCAACTAACTTGCCAGCCACTTTGCACAGGGCATGTGTGGCACAAGTTCCTGGACAGCACCGTGCTGCCGGCCGCTCCCAAGAGCACAGCCGCGGTGCTGAGCAAGCTGGCCGCGGACCAGCTGCTGTTCGCGCCGCTGGCCAACGTCGCGCTGTTCGCGTTCATCGAGTGTGCCAAGGGCACACCGCACAACACGGCTTTCGTATTACAGGTGCCGTGCCACAGACTGGCCTGCCCTGCGGTTATGCGGGCCCAAGGTGCAATCAGGTGTTTGTGTGGTTGCGGTTGTTTGCAGAGGGGGCAGGGATAGGAGCACTTCCTGTGGGCACAGAGCTCCCGACGTGGTCAAGCGCGCACGCATCATGCCCTTGATTCATGTGGGCCTGCAATCTGGCGGGCACTGGATTGGGCGAGTCCGGGCCGTTGGGTATGTCACTGGGCTGCTTTCACCTGATGTGTAAGCAACTCTCTGTTAGAGCGCAGCACCTGCCCAGCAGTACTAATTGCCTGTGGCAACACGGCGCAGGAGAAGCTTTGGCCGACGCTGCGGGCGAACTGGGCGCTGTGGCCGCTTGCAAACTGGATTGCATTCCGGTATCTGAGCGGCGACATGCGGATACTGTACGCCAACATCATTGGGGTGCGCCAAACCTGTTGAGACTAGCCTGGCACGCTGCGCCCTGCAAGTCGAATAAAGGTTTTCATGTCTTGTTTGGGCATTAAGTCAATGGAACGCACTTGTTCGGGCAAGTGCTGCTACACACGTGCGTAGTAGCAGCTTTAGTAAACAGGCTGAGTTGAAGGCACTGACTTTGTCAGTGCTGTCTGCAGGTGGCCTGGTGCGCATACCTGTCATGCACGTTCTACAGCCAAGGCAAGTTTGGCGGCTGAGCGCGGGCTGCCGCGCGCGCGGCCTGCGCACCTGGCGGCGTGCCTCTTTTAGCCCCGGCACCCGTCCAGCCCAGCCCCCCTAGCACCACTGAATTTGGTTGCACTGAGAATGTTTTTAGCGCCCTTTGCGCGCCCTTGATCTCGCGTGCGGGCCCGTCCCCTTGCGGGCGTTACACTGTAGAGTATGCCCACTTGGGCACTGTGTGAGGCGCGGGGGCTGCATGTGTGCGGCGCTGGAAGGTGGTTCGCGCGCAGCAGCTCTGGGAGTGCACCCCTGGTGTGCAGCGACCCTGCAGGGATCGGTTGCGCACCGGCTTGCACTTCTCAGGAGGGGTAGGGCGCGAGGGGCAGTGTGGCTCCTAGGTCTGCGCAGTGCTTAGGGTTTGTCGAGCTCGGTGGGTGCCGCAGCCGCGCACCTGCGTGGCGCCTGCAGCGCCGCAAGATGCGCCGCCGCTGAGCGAACGACCTCAAGCAATGCCTTTGTGCTGTTTCGCACTGTCTGAGCTTTATGACTAGGACGCTGTGCTTGGCTCTGTGGCATCGTGCTGGGGCGAGCGGGGGAGGGCCAGCGCCTGGCGCGCGGGCCGGCGCCTGAGCTCGCTGCCTGGGCGCCGCTTCCGCATGGCGCCCCATGGATGCGCGCTGTTCGCGGGGAGAGGGGAGCGCGCTCTGGCGCGCCGAGCTGCTATGCATGGTCCAGGCTGCATATGTAGGGGGTGTGTGATTCTGTGGCGGCGGCGCGAGAAAGGGAGGTCGCTATGCATGTGCCCGCCAGCGCTGGCAAGCGGCCCGAAGCGGCGCTGCAGCTTTGGGGCGCGCTGTCGCTGGGGAAGCGCAGGCGAGGCAGCACTGCTCCTGCTCTGCGTCGCGCCGCAAGCTTAGGAAGGTAGATCGGCAGCACTGACTCCTGGCGTGTGCTACTATGTGTGCTGCCTGGGCGGCCATCCGGGCCGCTCCCGTTTTGTCTGAGCGCGTGTGCTGTCTTGTGTGAAGGCGATCCGCGTGGCGCGAGGCATCGCGCCGCCGGGTTTTGAAACGCATGTAGGTGCTGGTAGGGCGCTGGCAGTCGCCCGGCGCCCACAAGAGGGATAAGGGCATGCCGCAGGCGCCCGGCACGAGGCGAGGCATTGGCACGAAGCTGTGTTGGCCTCAACATGCGGTGTAAAAAGTGTTGGATCACGCATGCGTTGGCCGAGACGTTGCCTTTCCTGTCACCTTTCCTGTCACGGCCCTTCACACAGCGCGTGTGGCTGCAGCTAACATGCTGCTCTTATATGCAGCCGCTGAGTCACCAAGATCGTCATGTGTTATGCTGCACATGATCTAAATGGCGCCGCAACCACACTCCAGCAAAGGCCATGACCAGGGGCAGCTGCATCCACTGCCACTGCAGGCCTGCTTCAACCAGCCCCCCTGCCAGCCGCCTGCTGCGCCTGCCAGGCCGCCAGGCGCTCCTGCATCTCCTGCAGGCGCGCCGCCTTGGCCGCGGCCTCTCGCTGCTGCGCCTCCTGCTGCTCGGCCTCCCTGCACGCAGCGCATGCAGTCACGAGGCAGCCATGCGCTGCTGTGCTGCCTGCCGGGCTGCTCCCCTGCAGGCTGCACACGACAAGCCATCCGGGATCAGCGCCACGCTGTGCTGCCCCACGCGAGGGAGCTCCCAGTCAGAGGCAGTGCGGCCTGCCGGGCGGAGGCAAGGGAGGTCGCGCGCGCCTGGCAGCGGCCGCCGCCGCGTCCGGGGCGTCCGGGGCGGGCGCCGCGGGCGCGCCGCCGCCGGCCGCGACCGGCGCGTGCGACAGGAACGGCGGCCGCACCACGCGCGCGCGCCCGCCGCCCGCCACCCACACTTCCGCCCCCTCCAGGTCCACCTGGGCGCCGCCACGCCGCCGTCAGCTGGCGGCCAAACTTCCTATTCGCCCCCACCTTTGCCCCCAAAGCTGCGCCGCGCCCGGACACCCAACGCCAGCGTCAGTCCGCCGCTCGACACCGGGGCAGCACGCTGGCCGCCGGCCAGCCGCGCAGGCGGCGCGGGCAGCCGCTGCACGCAAGGGCGCGGCTTGTGAGCGCGGGCGTAGCGAAATGCGCCTGGGGCGCCGCGCGGGGGGCCACCCTGCAGGGCCACCAAAGCTCGCAGGTGGGCCGGGCGCCGGCCGAGCGGGCGGGCGGCGCACCTGGGCGCCGCGCGAGCGGCACCGCAGGTACCCCAGCGCCTGGGGTACCTGGTTCTGGGGCAGGGCCTGGGGTTCCAGGCTCTGGGGTGGGGCGTGGCGCACCTGGGCGCCGCGCAAGCGGCACCGCAGGTACCCCAGCGCCTGGGGTACCTGGTTCTGGGGCAGGGCCTGGGGTTCCAGGCTCTGGGGTGGGGCGTGGCGCACCTGGGCGCCGCGCGAGCGGCACCGCAGGTACCCCAGCGCGAACGGCCGCCCGTCCAAGCCCTCCGCCGCGCTCGTCACCGCGCCGATGCGCGCGCCGCTCTCCTCTGCGCGGCCCGATGCAAAGCGCCGGGCGCATCACCATCGCCTCATCCTAAGACCCAGCCGGAGGCGGCGCTTGCACGCAGGCCAGGCACCGCCGCCGCGCTCCGGCGCCGGGCCGCTGCCAGCCAGCGGCGGCGCGCGGCCCAGGCAGCGGCGCACCGCACATGCAGCACGACACTGCACGCCCTCTGTGTCACTTCTCCGCTGCAGCGCACAGGACAGGTTCGGAGGGGCGCAGAAGTGTGAGGGCGCAGCGCGGAGCGCAGGCTGCAAGGCGCGGATTGGGACCGTGTTGGCAGCAGGTGCAGCGGACAGACGCAGAGCTAACTGGTACCCCAGGGCAGGCTCCATCCCAGGGCGCGCGGCCTGGAGGCGTGGGCCCGCCGGCCCGCACTGATGGCCGCCCCCGCACGCGACCGGTGCAGTCAATCAGGTCGGGGGTGGAGGGGCGGGGGACCTGCGCTGATGGCCGCGCCCGCCGCGACCGGTGCCGCCAGCTCCAGGCCCCACAGCCGCTGCTTGACCGCGTCCAGCTTGGCCACCTTGGCCAGCGTCTGCCGCGCGCCGGCCGCCTCAGCGACCTGGCTGATCATCGGCGCGCACGGCGGGGCGTCTGTGCTGCGCCTGCTGGCAGGAGGCGCGCGGCGCCACGTCCACCCATATACGGGCGACGCCCGCAGCTCGACCAGCTTGCTCACGCGCCGCGCGATGCGGCTGCACTCGCGTAGGCCCATGACCGAGGACCATGCATAGGCAGTAGGCCAGGTCAGTCTCATGCTACGCGCATGCCCCTCCACAACACGCCCATCTTGCAAATGATGCGCATGACAGGGAATCCAACGCCAAGGCCTAGATGACAGACTAGGGCGGGCGGGTGCGGGCGGGGCCGCGCCTCCTGGCCGATGTAGCAGCCCTTGTCCAGCGACACCGCGCCGCCCAGGCCCGCCTCCAGCGGCGTGTGGTCGAGCGTCAGCTCCGCGCCGGGCGCCGGGCGGCCCGCCAGCACGCGCGCGCGCTCCCACCCCAGCTCGCCCATGGGCACCGCGCCCTGCGCCACGCCCCGCAACCCGTCAGCGACCGCCCAAACGCGCGTCCTTCAGCGACACATGGCATCACGGCGTAGCGGGTTGCGAGCGCCAGGCACCCTCGCCCGCGCGGCGGCACCAGGAGGCTAACGAGCTTGAGCAGCGCGTGCACGCCCAGGTTTCCGGCCGCCCTCTGACAAGGAGGCCACATTCGCGCACCTCTGCGAGCAGCCGCGCCCACAGCTCGGCCGCGACCGCCTCGTCGGCGATCAGCGTGGCGCCGCCGGGGCCCAGGCCGCCGCCGGCCGCCGCCAGCACGGGCGCGCCTGCCGCGGTGCACACGGCCTCAGGTGCGCAGCGGGCTCGGTGCCAGCGCGCAGCTCGGCTCCGGCCATATACTGGAAGCCACATCAACTGCCATTGGAATTCATAGCAAATCCAGGGTTTGGCTGAAAGCTTTGGCCGGGCGGCGCGCTCCCCGCTGCCGCTGGGCCAGTGGGGCGCGCGCCGGCGCAAGCAAACACCGCGTGCGCATGCGGCGCGGCCGCCGGCAGGTCAGCCGCGCCCAGGCGCTCCAGCAGGCCGGCCGCGCGCGGACCCAGCAGCGAGAACATGCAGCAGCGCTCCGTCACGTCGGTCACCTTCACCTGCGCGGCATTGGAAACGCGCGGCTCGAGCGCGGAGCGCGCGCAGCGGCGCCCGGGGCTGCGGCGCGTGCATGCCGGGCCAGAGAGCGCCGCGAGGCACGGCTCCGACGCTGCAGAGGTGCTGGGTCGCTGCACGCTGCCAGCATGTCGGCAGGCCCGCAACAAAGTAGGTCATGCACAGTGCACATGGCAGCCTGCTCTACTGCCCATGCTGTCGTGCGTGTATAGGTGCCCGGTGCCAGCCCGCGTAGCTCGGGCAGGCGCGCCCAGCAGCGCGGAGCGGCGCGGGCGCGGCACCGGCTCTGCTCGGACCTCCCCGCAGAAGCTGACCTGGGGCGGCGCTGTGCGCGCAGGCGCCCAAGACGCCGGCGCAGCCGCGCGCGCACCTGGTCGCCATACAGGACAAACTTATTCAAGCGCTCCAGCAGCGGCTGGCGCATGCCGGGCGACACGACGACCAGCACGCCGGTCTCCTGCACGAGGCAGGTCGCCAGGTCCAGCGTGCGCGCCTGCGCCGTCACGAACACCTGCGCCGCGGCCCGCCGTCACCCGCGCCGCTCACGGCAGGGCACACGCTCGCCGCAGTGGCGACCTAACGAACAAAAAAAAATCTGCCTGCGCTCTCAGCGCTTGCGCCATGCCGGGGGCGAGCTTCGGTTGGAAGCCCCGGCTGCCCTCATGCCTGGCAGGAGCCCCGCCTGCGCTCCCGCTTGGTGCAGGGCCAGGCGGGTGCTGGGCAGCCCCGCGCGGCCGCCCGGCCGGCGAGGGGCCCGGGCGGGAGGGGGGGGCCCACCGTGTCGGTGCCCTGGCCGGGCGCCAGGGACAGGAAGTCCGCCGTGGACTGCCCGTGCAGGAACTTCAGGCGGTCGTCCCCGCTCACGCGTATGCGGCCCCAGCGGCTCCTGTCCACCAGGACGGCGCCTGCGCGCCCCGCTGGTCTGTCACCAAGGCAGGTTCGGAAAATACAGGGAGCGCTTCGCGTGCTCCTACGCGCCGTGGGGCTGCAGGGGTTGTGTAGTGCGCCACGGGCTGCAAGCTCACCGTCTGCGAGAGCGGTTGCGGCCTCCTCGTCGTTGCGGTAGCTCTGCACAGCGCCGGCCTCCTGTGCAGCAGGCACGCCCGGCCGCTGGTGCGCCGTGCTCGCCGTGCGCGAGCAACAGCCTTGGGCGGCGCTGGGCGCACGTCAAACACCGCGCCGCCCTCCTCCTGCAGGGCTGCAAGGTCGCAGTCGATTGACACCTCCAGGTCATCGAAGACAGCGGCCGCTGCTACGCTCGCTCTCAGTCTGCTGCAGCACGCTTCACGCCGTCGCGCTCTGCTGTGCGCAGTGCGGGTGTTCCACTGCGCTGTGGGCCTGGCCAGAGTGCTCTGGACAGCCCGGCAGGGCATGTCCTGCCTGCCGCTGCAGGAACAGGGTGCGCCATGCATGCGCATCCCCGCCTGAGTCCCCATCCCGGTGGATCAGTGTAAGCCTGAGACCAGATCCTGAGAAGCTCTTCAGAGAGCGCCAGTGCTCCCGTATAGCCACCGATCGATTATGAGGGCACAGTCAGGGCTTGTCGTACTGGAAGCCGGCGTTTCCAACTCCAGCAGGGCGACTGAGGCAAGGCACGCGCAGCCTGGGCTGCGCCGCTGCGCCCAGCTCGTCTACAAAGCCTGACACCATGGCAATACGTCTGGCGATCTGCGTGATCACCGCACTCCTGGGGCTGGGGCTCGGGGCGCTGGCTCCTGTGTCGGCCGCAGACAGGCCGCGGCTGCCGGCGACAGCGCGCCGCGCGGCGCGCCACCTACCGGTCAGCGCGGAGGAGGGCGCAGTCGCGGCGGCCGGGCGGGGGCTCCCAGGGCGGCCCCCGGACTTGTTCGCGCTGGGGCTGCGGGGCCAGGTTGTCCTGGCGGCCGCTGTGGCGGGCCGCAACGCGCTCTTGAGGGCAGCCAGCGCCCAGGGGCCCCTGGCCGTGCCCGGCGCGCGCTCCGCCCGCACCGCCGCCGGCGCGGCCGGCGGCCCCGCCGGGCCTGCGGCGCGGCCTGCGCGGCCGACTGCGGCGCTCACGGGGCTGGGCGCGGCGCGCGCCGCGGCCGCGAGCGCGCTGGCGGGCGCGGCACTAGACTTTGACTGGCGCGCCTACCTGGCGTACTACCCGGAGCTGCGCGCTGCGGGCGTCGCGACGGAGGGCCTCGCGCGCGATCACTATGCGCGCCAGGGCCGCGCAGAGGTGCCCCTGTGCTGCGCTCGAGGGCCCAGGCCTGACGTGCTCGTGCGCAGCGAGGCCAGCGAAGTCGACGCCAGGCCTGCTGCCAGACAGACCCTGATGAGGACTGCTGCGATCGCACGCTCAGTGCCAGGGGAGCTGTCGTGCTCACACGCGACGCCCCGACTCGCGCGTGCCCGCCGACGGCAGGGGCGGCTGTGCAAGCGGGTGCGGCTGCTGCTGCGCTACACGGCGGGCACGGGGCTCATCAACCAGCACTACAGCCACATCGCCGCGATCGCGCTGGCCGTGGTCCTGGGCGCCGAGCTCGTCCTGCCGCCGGGGGTGCCGCCCCATGACTTCTGTGCTGCTGCGTATGACAAGGCTTGCATGGCTTGCAGGCTTGCGTACACGTACACACGCACCTTCACGTCTTCACCTCGCTAAGCAAGTCCGCCTCTCACCCATCCACGCACCTGCCCGTTATGTGCGCAGGTGAGCTGTCGCCCGCACAGGCAAAGCAGAGCTGAAACACTGCGGCTGTGCCGAGACGCTCGCTCCCAGACCCGGGGGAGAGAGTGGCAAACAGGCACGAGCAGGAGGGCGTGCCTGCGACTTTCGCTTGGAGGCGCGGCCCCAGCGCGCCCGGCCGGCGCAGGTGAAGCGGGACTCGTTCGCGCACTACTTTAGCCCGCTGAAGGAGCGCAACGAGGTGACCTGGGCGCCCACGCCGCTGGAGGCCCTGCTGGACGTGGACCAGCTGGTGGCCACCTGGCGCCGGCGCGGCCTCACCATCCACCGGGCGCGCAGCTCTCGCCTTGTCGAGCGAGGCGCTGTGCCGGGCGCCTGGTCCAGGCGCAAAGCAGCCGTTTAACAAAAAAACAACCATTGTGTCGTCTTCCCTGCCCGGTTACATCCACAGGCACCTCATTGGCGGACATGCCTGCACTGCACTGCTCCAGCACTGCCTGCGTGCACTGCGTGCAAAGCTCGGAAAGGGGTTACACATGTGCAAACATGTGCTGCTCGCGGCAGACGCCCGTGCTGCAGCCCTTCCCGGACCTGACCGACGCGGCCACGGCCTTCCCGCAGTACACGCTGCCGGGCATCAACCCGCGCCGCGGCACGCGCTTGGAGAACATCTACATGCAGGCATGCGCCTGCTCACTGCACAGCTGTGCGGCTGGGAGCCAATCCGCGCCATGCATGCTTGCTCATGGCAGCCGTTGATGCCACAGCCATGACAGCGCCAATGATCATGTGGTGTGGGCCAATCAGTGTGCCAAACGGTTCAGACACAGCCAAGGGCGCACACCCAGCATAGGCTTGCGCCCAGCATGGCCTCAGCCGGAACAGCATTGGCGCGTCTGGCCAACACGCGCGGGTGGCAGAGGTCGCATGACGGGCTGGGGCGCATGGTTGAGGCCGAGGACGCTCTAGCTTGCGCAGGGTAGGTTTAGGGTGGGTTTGGACGCTGAGCATGCAGAGGGCGTGGCAGGACCTGGAGATGGCGGAGCTGGTGGAGCGCGTGCGCGGCGCGGCCGTTGCGCACGCGGCGCGCCTGCTGCGCGCAGAGCCCGGCGCGGCTGTGGACTACCTGGTCGTCGACCTGCCCTGCACATTCTTCATGCTGCGCGCGTCCAGGTGCTCTCGCCCGCGCTCGAAGCGCATCACTCATACCAGCTGACTCCTTTGTCAATCACCGCCCATGCATATATTTTGCGGCCGGGCGACCCGCACTATGCAGCCCACAAAGCCGCCCGCATGAGCAGGTACGTGCCCGTGCCGCTCTGGATTCGGCGGCCCGGACAGTCTGTGCCACTGCACAAGCTGACCTTGACCGCCGTGGCCATTAAGCACAGATTGCTGCGCTCCACGAGCAAACTCACACGCTTGCTGACTCACAAACCAGCGGCTCGCTCGCTCGCCGACCACGCTGTGGAGACACACTGCAGCCTGCAGCCCTTAGCGCTGGGGCGCTCGCCTGCTGCCCGTCTGCTCCGGCTTGACATGCCAGACCCTGAGCTAGGATGCCCGGCGCGCAGCAACCTGCCCCTGGTGCGCGACGTAGCGCGCACGCTGATGTTCGCGCCGGACGTGCGCGCGCTTGCTGACCGCGTCGTGGCCGGCATCAGCGGCGGCGGCGGCGGCGGCGGCGGCGCGGGCGCGCCGCGCGCGTACAATTCGGTGCACCTGCGCCTGGAGAAAGACGCGCGCGATTGGTCCATCATCATGGGCGGCCAGGCCGTGCGCCCTTTGCCCCGCCATATGTGCTGCCGGTTGAGCTGGCACCAGCATGCTGGCATGGGTGGTGCGCCGGGGGCATGCGTGGGTCGCGCGATGCAACCGAGCCCCTGCCATCCCGGACCAGGAGTTGGGCGAGGGTGCATGCATGGCAGGTGTGCGGGCATTTGCTGCAGGACAGCGCAAGGTGCTACTGTACATGCCACACCCGCAGGCTGTGGCATGTCAGGGAGAGGGTGCAATCTTCATCTGCGCCGAGATCTTCTTTGACGACCGTGCCAACAGGTCTGTGCACGCTTCGCGCGAACGTGGCCCTTATGGGTGTCCAGGTGGTCTGGCGGAACTACATCCAGGCAATGCGCCAGGCGGGCTTCGGGCCAGGGGTGGGCGTATACGTGGCCTCCGGCCTCCTCACCTACGGCGCAAATGAAGGCATGCGACCGCCCACGCACAGCTGCACATGCTGGTCCACCTGGCACGAGGGGATCTTCTGGGCGGAACATAAGTGCATGCATACGGAGCATTGCCATGCTTTTGTTCATGCAGTATAGTTTTTGGTGTGCTGGCTTTTGGTTTGGGAGAGGGCACAGCGCCGAGCGCGCCGCGCCGTGCACCTTGCTGCCGCCCATGCATGCCGGGCTGTGCTCGCCCTACATGCTGCCAGGGAAGCAGCGCGTGAGGTGGCCTGCAGTGAGCACGCGTCATGCTCCCTGCACCCACAGCACACTGCGCCCGAACGCAGAGATGGCCGACGTCATCAAGACGCTTACGGAGGCGGGCCTGTGCAGCGAGGTGTACCACAAGGAGCTCTATCTGCCCGCAGCGGCCCTGAGCGGTGCTGGCCCGCAGCTTCCAGCGGTTTGTAACCCGAGGCGCACGCCACCCTTGCTGGCATCGTGCGCGGTCGAGGCTGAGCTTGGGCATTCACCGTGAAGCAAGCTTGAAGTTGCAGGACATTAATATACGCACTCCTACATCTTTCATCAGGGCGGGGTCGAACTTGAGTGCTACTCATGCGCAGCGCTAAGCTCGGAGCAGAAGGCGCTGGTGGACTTCCTGGTGCTCGCGCGCGGCGCGCACTTCGTCGGCTTCGGCTCGTCCACGTTCAGCTTCTTCCTGCGCGAGTTCCGCGCGCTGGCCGGCACGCCGCGCTCGGCGTCGCTGCTCGCCAACGCGTCGGCCGTTGGCACCGACCCCATCTTTGCGTCGGCTGGCACGGTCGCGTGAGGCGCGGCGCTGCCCCACAGCATGGGCATGGAACTAGCATGTGTGCCCTGCACACGGGCCTCATGCACCACCTGACCAGTGCATATCATTAAGAACTACTGCTTGTGCGCCTCACCTTGCAAGACCTTTTGAGTGATGGTGTAGGTTCAGGCCGATGTTTATGCTTTGCATGTATTTGGGTACTGAGCCCTTTGTATTTGAGGCTGTAGGCCACACAGCCTGCGAGTCAGGCATGTCCTGCTCAGGAAGAGCATGTATCGCCTTTGCAAAAGACATGCAACTGCCTCGCTGTGTGTTATCCGTAAAGGATGTGTTGCCGTAAGCTGTTTGCGTAGGAGTGCCCGGCACGCAGGGGCCTGCAACATGCGTGATACACCAGTGGCAGCCAGGCCAATCTGGAAACTGAGAGGACGCCGAACCAAAAGCAAACAGGCATGCAGCTGCTTGCATGCAGCCGCGGCATTGCGCCACGACTGGGGAGCAAGCCGGCGCGCAGCCCGGCCCTGCGACACAAGCCCCTCACCGCCCCTTCCGGCCCTCCTCGATCGCGCTCTTCACCGTGTCCAGCACGAGCTGCGCGTTGGCGCCCATCTTGTTGACGATCTTGCCGCCGGTCTTCACCGCGCGCTCCAGGAACTCCCTTACGCTGACGTCGCCCAGGTTCTCGCCCGGCATCCGTCCCGGGAAGGTGCTGCCGCGCCTGCCGGCCAGGGAGGAGCTTCAGTCGCAGGCAGAGCCGGCCTTGCCCCGGACGCATGCGCGGTCTCCCCTCTCTCTCATTAGCTTCCCCACATACTCCTGGAACAGTTTTCAACACTGCGCAAGCGATCCAACCTCATAAATAAGAAACCACGGTACTTCCAGCACCAGCAGGTGAGCGGCACTTGCACCCTGTCTTTCACAGCTGTCTGCAGCATGGCGATGAATACCAGCGAGCGCCACAGCCGCGAACTGGCAATGACGGGCAACGGAGAGGCATCGGGCCACCGTCTGTGGGCAAGACGCCGGCAACAGGTCTGCATGCAGACGCGCGCATGGGCATGGGCAGGCGGACGCACAGTGTGCGCGGTTTCCGCGCAGGGCCCTCATCCAGCGGGCGAGACTGTGGGCTGGCGGCGGCGGCTGCGCCTGCAGGCGCATCGAGCACCGCCGGCGACTGCTGCAGCTGCGCAGCAGATATCACCTCCAAGCCTGCGTCGCCACGTATGGCAACTAGGCCGCAGCAACAAATGCGGTGCACAAGTGAACAAAAAACTGACTCCATGGCAGGAAGACCAGGCAGAACGGTCTTGCTGAACTTGCAGGTCATGCCGGCTACCGTAGCCGGCATGATTAGTCCTAGTACTGCAGCTGGGCAGTCACAGTGCCGCGAGGCAGGCAGATGGCCTGCGACACATCACAGCAGCAAACAGGCACATACAGAAACCTCTCAGGTGCTGCAACCAGCTGCAGGCACCGGACAGCACCCGCACGTGGACACGTCACATTCCGCCGTCAAGCCTCCTTAAACATAGCGCCTTGAGCAGCGGTGGCTGACCCGGCCACAGCGCTGGCCACAAAAGGTGCGCACCTTCGCAGTAGGGCAGCTCCACAGGCGCTGTGGGGCTCTTTTTGGCCTCGTGCCTCTGCTGCTGCAGCTTCTCCTCGTCGTACACCGCATAGCCCACGCACACATACTGCCGCACACGTGGCAGCGGGCATCAGTTGCATAGTCCAGGTGCACCAGCTCTGCTGGTTTTGCTAGTACACCTCGACCTTCACTTGAAGAGCACACGCCATGCAACACACCCCGTGTGGCCTGAACATTGCAAAAAACATGGTGTGTAGCGCACTTTGAAGTCGCCGCCGGGCACGGAGGTGACTTCCTCGGACGGGTGCGTCATCTCGCGGTTGCCTGGCTTGTCTCGCAGCCCGACGCACTTCTGGCACGCATAACAGGCGCCAAACTCTCAGCCAGCCAGTGTTGCAGCACTGCGCAGCGCCTTGCAAGCCACACGGAACCGCACCGGCATTTTGCCTTGCTCGTGCAGGGCCTGGCTGAAGTAAGTGAGGCCTATGCAGCATCTCTGCTCGCCAAGCGGCCGGCTAGTGCTCGCCTGCCCGCTCCGGTCACGCCTGTCCTTTTCAGGGTCGGACTCGCGTTCCATAGGCGTCCTTGAGCTCCTGCACTACTTTACTAGCTGCGCAAACGTTTATTAAAAAAGAAGCCTGGCCTCCAAAGCATCGTAGCCGCTCCTAAACAGGCTGATGCTCGGTTACAGGTTACATATACAATACATATATAGTTACATATCCATCAGCTGCTCAGCGAGCTCGGAGCCGCTGCTTGTTAGTCTCACAAGCAGCCCGCTAATACGTGCATCCCTGCGGCGGCACAAATGAAATCAAGCGCGTACCTGGCGCTGGAACTCACCGGCGTGGCCGAGCTGAAGTACCTGCACTGGAAAGAGGCGTGTGCCCCCAACCAGCCTGACGCAACCTACATATACAGTGTTGTACCACGGCACTCAGTCAACCTGCCCTGCAGCGCCGCAGGTGCGGGAGCTGCTCAGCGAAGCTGCCGAGGGGCTGCCGCCCGGCGACGTGCTCGCGCCAGCACGCCTGCTGTGCCTGCACGCCTGCGGCTCGCCGCTGTCGGAGTACAGCCTCCGCCTCGGGGGCTACCCCGCCCTGCGCAGCCTGGCCCTGCAGCGCGCCCGGCTGCGCGCCCTGCCGCCAGTGCGGGGCGCCGCTTGCTCTGCACTCGCAGCATTGCCTGTGCTGCCCGGCCAGTGGCGACAGAGGCCGGACATATGTACAGGGGCCTTTGGGCAGGTAGGGTCACTGGCAGAATCACTGCATGCATGCAAGGCGGTCTTTGCCGAAATTGTGGCAGCAGGGGATGCCAAATGTCATATGCTGCTTGTTTCGTCTGCCAGAGGCTGCCTACTTGGCCGAGCAAAGAGGCATAGAGATCAGCCGCCGCATCACAGACGGATGTCTAAAGCCCGCCGTGCAGCGTGCATGGGAGGCCAGGAGCTCCATGCTGCGCTGTCACACCCCAGCGCATGTCATCAGGGCACTGGCTTGCTACCTGGCGATGTTGACGACTGAAGCAGTGCAGCGCGGGGGTTGCCAGGAGCTGCCCTTCACGCTCTCACACCTCAGCCTAGCGGGCAACGAGCTGACGAGCCTGGCCGGCCTGGCGCTGCCTGCGCTGACGTGGCTGGACGTGAGCAGCAACAGCATCCGGGCGCGCCGCCTCAATGCGTGGCCGCTTGTGAGCGTCAAGTGCGAGCTCAGTAGCCCCATGCCCGTCCCAAAGTCTGAGCTCTGGATGAGCTGGCTTGTTCTCACTGTTGCTGCAAGGAAAAGCTCATTGTGCCGGCTCCAAGCAGCCATGATGACGCACAAGTGCTGGATGTGCTGTAGGGTGGGGTCAGGTGTTCAGCGGACCCGCTCGGCACGCGCGATGCCCTGCGGGCCCCCACTCCGCCTTCGGCCAGACAGGAGCCCGACAGCGCATGCCCGGCTCCAGCTTCCGAGCGCCTGTCACGGGAGGGTGCCATGCGACGGGGCAGGCGCTGGAGCCGCTGGGCGCATGCGCCGCGCTCGCGCACCTGGCCTGCGGCGACAACCCGCTGGCCGCGCTGCTGGCGCCGCCGGGCCTGGTGAGCCTGCACGCGCAGCGCGCGGCCGTCGCCGGCCTGGCCGACCTGCGGCCGCTCGCGCTGGCGCCGCGCCTGGCCGAGCTGCGCCTGGCCGGCAACGCGTGCGTGGCCGGGCTGTCGCCGCGGCGGCGCCGCGTGCTCGTCGGCAACCTGCTGCCGGGCGCGCGCGCGGGCCCAGCTGTGCTGACTGAACCTAATATGCAAACTCCAAAGAGGTTGCCGCGCACAGCGCTGACCAGCAGTACAGCAGGTGGACAGTCCCTTACTTTGCAACCTTTTGTGTCCAGCTCCCACGCATGAAGTGCCGACATGCAGGAGTATGCGGTGCCGACTGGCGGACGCCGCCTGCTCCTATAGCGCCTGTGCACATCTCAGTGCCGCATCCTCCGAGCACGCGTTGCAAGCGCGCTCCTGCGTCCGTGCAGCGTTGACGCTGCTGGACGGGCGGCCCGTGCGCTCCCTGTCAGCGCACGCGCGCTCGCGGTCCACAGCAGGAGCAGGGGCGGACACTTGCACATCTGTCCTCACCCCGCCGCCTCTGCAGCCTGATGGTGACTCCCTGGCGCCCCAGATCAGTCCTAGAGTGATGCGCCCTGCGTTGCATGACTCGCCTGTCCTCATAGGCCATGCACAAGCAGCTCTGACTTGTGTTACATTTTGCTTGACCATAGAGGCGGCTCTCTTTGAGCCCACAGAGCACGATGCATGCATGCCTGCACACATGGCCGCACGATGCCGGCCTGCGCCCCATCATCACTCGTAATAGGAGTACTCGCTCTGGGCAGGCATGCCGCGGAGTGTGCACGCCGCCAGCGTGCTGCTTTGCGCTGCGACAGATGCGTACATGCCCCCGACAACTCCCTCGCGGCACGAGACCCGGCCAGCGCCTGCAGCACGGCAGCAAGCCCCGCGCGCGGTCAAGCGCCTGCAGCGCATGGCCGCGGTACCAGCCGCCTGTGCTGGGTCAGGGCCTGATGCCTGCCTGGCGCGGCGGGGCGCCACAGCAGCCGCCAGCCTCAGCAGCAGCGTGGCGGCGCGGGCTGCTGCCGGGCACAGCGGCTGCGCAGGTGCTGCAAGTGGGTGTGCTGGATGGAGCGCATTTGGGGCCGCGCCCATGCCGCTGGGCACCAGCCAGATGCTCCAGCCAGATGCTGCGGCCACGGCGAGCGGCAGCGCACTCAGGCAAGGCGCCAGCTCTTGCATGCGCTCCGCGCGGGGTCAAATGCCATGCTGTGGAGCACTGGCCTGGACCGCACATGAGCGGTGACCATGATACACTTGTAAAGTCTTCAAGCGCGTGAGATGAGAGTGACGCCCATGGGACCGGATGCGAGTCACGAAGCAAGCTGTGTGCAGTCACTGCTGCTCACCGCTGACAATGCCCGGATCGCACATGCTCATAGGCGCCGGCGGCCCAAGCACGCGGGCGCCGCGTCCAAGGTCGCACTGGCGTGGCGGCGCCCCCGCGCGGCGCGCGCAGCGACCGCGCCCGGCCACCCTTTGCAGGGCATGCAGGTGGGCGCCGCCCAGAGGCAGATCACAGCACAGCCCTCCAGCTCACAGTTGACTGCGGAAGTGCCGGCGCACACACTGCCGCATGGCTCCCAGAGCGCCTGCAGCGCAGGAACTGTAAGCTGCATCAATTGCTATCTTGCCCGCCACTTGCGAGTGAACTGTCAGGCACGCTGTTTGCAGCCGCATGCGTCCCGAACCCGCATGACAGGATACGGCAAGCCGTGACGCAGTGCTGCATCCGTGCAGGGCGCAGTGGCCGCAGGCTTGGAGCAGGTCGCAGAGGCCTCTGCGTCTGGAGACGCAGCGCGCGACGCATGCCCGGCCTCAGCACCCGCATGCGTGCACGTGAGCTGCAAATTGGCGCCAGAGGGCGGCGCCTGCACAGCGGGGGTCATCAGGACCACGAGCGCACTGCCCCCCGCTGGCCAGGAGCAGCAGCGTTCGTGCCCGGTCCCGCGTGCGCCGGCTGCTGGGTCGGCTTGCATGCTGGCATGCCTTGTGCTGGCAGATGAAGTCGCATCAGACGGATGCAGCGGCGGCTCGGTGGTTTGCGCTTCGCCCGCAGGCGCAAGTGGTGAGAGACCTCCACCGCTTGCAGCGGCCCTGCAGCCTGACACACTGCCGCCCTGCATGCTCGGCAGCGGCGTCCCGTTGGAGGCTGCGACAGGAGCGCCCAGCGGCGGCCGTGGAGAGCGCGCTGCGTTGGTGCGGCCTTCCCGAGAAGCTGGCAGCGCGCCGCCCCGCGCCACTGAGGACTGTGTCACCATGGGCCTCATTGACGTACCCGAGCCAGACGTGCACGCTGTACTCCCCCTGCCTATCGATGTGCTGCCGCCGGAGCAGGCGCACGCGCCGCCCTCCCTTGCCGGGGCACACACCAACAGCAAAACGGCCCACTGGGAGCCTGGAGCCTCAACGCCGGCGCCAGCCGCCCGGCATGCAGAGCGCGTGTCCGGCCTGACCGGAGCGCGCGCATGCGCGCCCACGCCAACATTGGAGCAGCTTGCCTGCCTCTCACGGCAGGCGCCGCCCGCACCATCGGCGACGCGGCCAGCCGGCCCCGCCGCCAGCCCGCGCTCACCAGAGCCGGTGGTGGCTGCCCGGCCGCCCAGCCACCCCCGCGTGCACCCAGCCGCGGCAGCCGCGCCCGCCCGCCACGTGCATGCGGCCAGCCCTGCTGTGCGCGCAAGCGCTGCACCCTCCACGGAGTTGGCGGTCACAGCAGCGCGCCCGCGCGCCGCCCTGCCGCGGTGCCTCGGGCTGGCATGCCTCCAGCCGTGTGCGCAGCGGGGGGCCAGCTGTCTGGCATGGTGGGTCGCCGGCTGGACAGCACGGGCAAAGTGAACTTATGTGCAAGGCAGATCACCGCATCTTTCAGGGTGCAGCTGAGTCCAGGTGCTCGAACATCCTGTCCGTCATTTACATGCAACTGCGAGTGAGAGCCCGAGGCGCTGGCGGTGCAGCTGACAGTGTTCCTCAAATCAGGGCGGCCAGCACAGCACTTCAGGCAAATGAAACAAGCCGGCACACACTGTAGCTGAGCAGCTGCTCCCCCGCAGGCACTGAAGCTAATGCAAGGTCCCGAACATGTAACACCTTTGCTTGGTGCATGCATGCATTCACTGCACCACTCGCCGACAGCGGGAGATCGACCGCCTACTACAGCAAATGCCCGCGCTCTGTGCCGCCCTGGTCACCCCCTCGGGCCGGCAGGGGGTGGCCCGCAGAGCTGCCCAGGCGCGTGGGCAAGCCCCACTCGGGCCGGGCGAGCGTGCTCTCTGGCGGCGCGCGCCCCGGCCGCTCCACCGGAAACAAAACCAGCTTCCAGACCAGGGAGTAGCGCGGCTGGCCCGCGAGCGCCGAGGGCGGCGAGATGCGGTGTGCAATATCGGCGTCCATCAGTGCGACGCGCCCCGGCGCCGGGCGCACCTGCCGCCCCGCGCGCGCCCCGCCGCTCGCTTTGCGGACAGGCAGTCCGGAGAGCACTTCAGAACCCAGGGTGCGCCTTTCAGGCCCAGCTGGCAGAGGTACGCGGCAAGGCATTGCGGGCCGGCCCTGCGCGACCTTCAGGGTTCCGGCAACCAGCGCGGGGCAGGGCGCCCGCAGGAGGCCAGACCACATAGCACTGGCCCCGAGGTGCAAGCGACCTGCATGCTGGGCAGCAGCAGGGACCCCGCGCAGCTGCTTTTGCGTCCGGCACTGCGTACGTATGAGGTTTAAGTTGACGTGCCTGTCAGCACATGCAGCCAATGCAGACTTCATGTGCTCGTCCACACGCGCGACCAGTGCAAGGGGCCCCACCCGCGCACCAGCGCGCCCGTGCCGGTGCCGGGGTCCAGGAACAGCGTCTCCGCATCATACTCCGGCGGCCAGTCCTCGTTAAGGTACAGGATGGCGGACACGCAGAGCGGCTTGCCGCGCTGCAACGCGGCGACGCGCAGGACACTCATACTCTTGCGGCCTGTCACCGGCATCGAGCCAAGCCATGCGACCTTGCCACGGCCCTGCTCCAGAACACATGCACTGCGATGGGCGTGGCGCGCGCACGCCCAACACGCTACACACGCCTCGCGTCTGCGGCCCGCCAGCACCCATGTCGATATTGGCCTATGTGTGCGTGATAGTGCACATCTAGGCCAACGTGGTTTAATGCGGAGCGGCCACGCGGCCGCACCTGCCGGTTGCCGTAGCGCCCGAAGCGCGCCTCCCAGGGCGAGCCGAGCGGCGCGCGGAAGGGGTCGAAGTCGGTGTGCCAGCTGCAGGCCTGCCCGGCCTCCACGGCGTTGCCCACGAACGGCGACAGCGGCGGCGCGTCCGCCTCCTCGTCGTCGTCCAGCCAGCCGTCCGCGGGCTCCGCCGCCTCGCAGGGCATGTGGCAGAGCTGGAAGTCGGGGTAGAGCGTCGCCAGGCGCGCCTGCGGAGCACACCCTCTGCTGTCGACGTGCTGTATGCGGGCTGCAACCTTACCCTGCTGCACCTTTGCCGGCCACATTCGTGCGCCTCATTGCCATGGTGTGTTCTGAGAGCAACGGCAAAACGCCTACTTATGAGTAAAAGGGTGAATCTTGCTGTCTGGCCCTGCTATGCAGAGCCACACATACAGCCATGCACTCCAGCACAGCCGAGGCGTACAACGTCCGAGGCTGCACAACAGGCCTCGGCCGCAACCTGCACGGCGATCAGCCCAAGCGCAGCGCACCTGCAATGCAAGCACCTCAAGCGGGGGGGCATCCCGCAGCGCTTCCTGCACCTCCGGCCTGCGCACGCCCGCACGCAGTGTTGAAGCTGCAGCAGAGCGGCCATGCTTGCGCTGCAGCCGTGCGCATGAAGGCGGCGGCGCGCGGCGCGCCAGGTCGCTGACCCGCCCTGGCAGTCGATGCATGCACGCTGCAGACCCGGCGTTTTGGGCAGAGCCGCGCAGGGCACTTTGCAGGCCTCGTTGCCAGATGCGCCGGTCTATCTCCAGACATCGCAAGCGTGGCCCGCCCTCAGCAGGGTGCGAGGATCTAGGGTTAGGGCTGGTAGATGCACACACCGCAGGCCCCATGTGGCGGCGTCGCCATCGCGGTCCACGCACGCGCGCTCCCAGCGCGCCTTCGGCGGGCCAGCGCTGTGGTCCCAGCCGTCGGCGGTGAGCCAGCTGAGCAGCGCGCCGCGCTCGTGCTCGGTCAGCAGGCCGTCCAGCACCACAACGCGGCTGTCGTCCGGCACCAGCTCGCCGCTGCCCGGGTCAACCACAACGCCTGCGCCCACGGCCCCTTGAGGCAGAGGTAGAGGGAGCTCTTCTCGAGCTGGCTCCTGCAGTGCTACGCATCAACTGGTGTCTGACGCCCGCTCGCCAACACGTGTCATGTGCAGAGCCTGCAGACGCTTCAAAGCGTGCATGGCGCACAGAGGAGTTTTAAGCATGCGGCGCGTCTGCAAAGATACGCGAGCCTGGCAGCCGTACGCTGTTATGAGCCAGTCAAAGACGGCGCCGGCTGCCAGGCCGGCAGTCCAACAACTCGCAGTTGCCAGAACTGCAGAGGCGCCGCGCTCCGCCCCACCCCAGCCCGGGCAGCGCAGAGCCCTGTCAGGGGCACGCCCACGTGCCGCGCGAGGGCGCCGGTCGGCGCACCGGCGTCGAGCGCGAGGTTGAGCGCGACACTGGCGCCGGGCGGCACATCCGCAGCGGCGCCGCTCGCGTGCGCCAGCGGCTGTCGCAGCTCGTGCACGCGCTCGTGCTCGGCGCGCACCGCGCGCGCCACGTCGGCGAGGCGCCAGGCCGCATGGTGCGGCTGCGCGGCCGCCAGCACGGCCGACAGGCCCGCGTCTGCCAGCCACGCCTGCCGCGTGCCGGGCGCGGCGAGGCTCGTTGCCTATTCTAAGACCCGATCTCGCGCATTGCTCAACCCCGTGTCGAGGGACTGATGCCGGCCCCGCCTCGCCCAGCCACGCCTGTGAGCGTGGACAGGGCGGCGGGGCCCAAGCAGGGCTCAGCCCCGCGCGCCTGCCTGCACCCACCCGCAGCGCATGCAGAAGCCTGCTGATCCGTGAAGCCAGGTGCGCGTCGCCGCCTCGTCAGAATGTTATGCTCCGGACTGGCAGCGACACGTAGCGCCCGCCACCTCCCCCGTGCCCGTGCAGACACCGCTGTGCGACATGCTCCTCATGCATGTTAGGCTAAGGTTAGGGCGCGCTGTCGGCCGCCGTAGGCGAGCTCGCTGTGTGGCCGGGGGAGCGCGCCACAGGGCGGCGTCAGCGTATGCCAGACACCCGCGCAAGGCCGCTCGGCGCGGGGCCGCACCGCCGCCTCGCCCAGTGCGGCGCGCGCGGGGCCGAGCAGCAGCGCCAGGCGCCCGTCGCCGCCGCACGAAGCCGGCAGCAGCAGCTCCGCATCGCCCTGCTCTCTGTGCTGTGCGCAGGCGCCGAGCGCCGCCCTGCTCGCGTCCGCGCCCGGACAGCCCGCCTCCGGCGCGCCGCCGCCGCTGCGCCCCGGCCCTACCAGGGACCCTAGCGTGTCGAGGGAAGCCAGGGTGTCAGCGACGCTCCGCGCCAGGACGGGCCCGCTCGCGTCCAGGACGGCGACGCCCGCGCCAGAGCAGGCCGGCCCCAGCGCCGCGCGCGCCGCGGCGGCCTCCTCGGCTTCAAAGCCCAGGAGCAGGAGCGCGCTCGTGGCCGCCACCGCGGCGTCCAGCGCCGGCGTCGGCGCGCGGGTCGCGACAGCGGCGGCGCCCTCCGCCGCAGGAGCGCCCGGCCGGCGGCGCCTGGAGGGCGCGCGGCGGGACAGCACGGGCGGGCGTGTTGCAGGAGCGGGGGGCGCCGTGTGCCTGCAGCTGTGCGCGGCAGCGCGCACAGGCGCGGCCTGGCAGCTAAACGTAGATAGGCATGGCATTGCGCCGAGCACAAGGCTATTGCCGGCCTTTGCTGACACGCTGCCAGTTAGTTGGCTCTCAATGGGCAATCAGTCGAGACAGAACGGTCCCTACTGCAGCAGAGCTGCTTGCTCAGGAAGGGCTGGGCAGAGGGTTCGCGCTGGCGAGCCCTGCATTGCTGATGTGTCGCAGCACGCACGCACGCGGCGCTCTTCGGCCAGTGATAGGTAGGAAACGAGCAGAGCACGCGCCGACTGGTCTGTGCTGCGAAGAATTAGCAGTGCCGAGAGGTGCTGCCCCGTTATCCGGGACGCATGGCCCGCTGGCAGCGTCACTCGTATACTGAGGTGGGCAGCTGAGGCCGGGCTGTAGCTGGCTAGCAGCCTGGCGCCCGTTGTGGGGTTTTTTGCTTGGCAGCGATGCTTCGCGCCCTTTTCCGAGGCCTGTGTGCGCAGTGAAGGCCGTTGCCTGCTTTGGAGCGGCCACCTCGCACTTTTCGACCGGCCTGTGGGCGGTGTGAGGGACCTGTGCTTGGCCCGAGGCATGTGGCAGGCCATCTGCCTGTTCTTCTGCCATGGCTGTGCAAGACGCAGCCTTGCTGAGGCGGGCAGGCCTGCAAATGTTGCATCCGGGTCTGTTGTTAACAAGGTCAGCAGAAGCCTGGTGCACGCGCTCGGACCCGGCATCGCATCTGTCGCGCGTCTCTGAGCTGATGTGCGGGCCTGAAGCAGCCAGCTCTTCACGCACAGCATCTCGCGGGGAACGGGGTAGCAGTCTGAGGCTGTAAGGGTCGGTGGCAGCTGGGCTGTGCGCGGGGCCCATGCGCGGTGCGAGCGCGTGCGCATGTTGGGCACACGCGGCGTCCTTTGGCGTGTATCTAATGTGGGCACCTGCGTGGGGCGCAGGGTGTGCGCCAAACCACTATGGACGGCGAACAGCAGCAGCAGGATGCGCCGGGGGCGCAGCACGACGCACCGGCCACCATCCAGGTATGTCTTCCGGCTTGCTCGGCCCCGTCACTCTCTGTCTTGCCGGGAGGCGCGTGCTCTGAGCCTCGGTGTGACAGCGCTTTCAGCGATGCTTAGGTGCTTGTGAGCTGGAACACATTGCTTAGCGCACTGCCTGGCGCACTGACGGACGTCCAAACAGGCGCTGCAGGAGGATATGCCTCACCAGGAGCACGCACAGGACGCCGGCGAGCCGGCCGGCGGCGCGCGCGATGCCGAGTGGGGCCCCGTGCTGGTGCTGAAGAGCGGCGGGGCCGCGGCGCTCGCGGACTGGGAGCTTCTCAGCCAGCCCTCGCTCGCCTCGCACCGCAGCGGCACCCCGCCACCGTGCGCGCCCCGGAGCCGCCTCGCAAGAAGCTTGAAGCTTGCCACACTGGCAAGGCCGCACAGGCGCACTGACACCCTTGTTAAAAGCTTGTGCACGCGTGCACGCAGCTGCCAGTCCCGCTTTGCACCTAATCATACATGTGCTGGGGTCTCAGGTAGTGCTGGGCTTGCAGTTTTGCAACTGCAACAATTAAATTCAATCAAGATGCGCCAGCCTGGCCGTTCGCAGGGTGCCGGCGCCTGGCAAGGACGGCGAGGGGGCCGCCGCTGCCGCGCCGGCGCCGGTGCGCGTGGAGATCACCGTTGCAGAGGATGGCGTTGCGTGCGGGTCCCCCACGCGGCTGCGCCTGCTGGCGGACGACCCTGAGGACGACCCTGCTCAAGCTCTGGACTCCCACGCCCAGCACGCATCGGCGCCCCTGGCCACAGGCAGCGAGGAGGATCAAAGCACGGAGCGCGGTGAGGCCGAGAGCAGCGAAGACGTAGACCGGGCGCGCACGGAGGAGGCGTGCGGCGGAGATGCTGACAGCCGCGAGCCCATCGCGCCCGTGCTGGTGGGCGCGTCGCCAGTCAAGCCGCCGGTGTGCCCGCGGCAGCATTCCCTGTCTTGGCGGCTCGTCTCCAGAAGTTGCTTGCGGGCTGACGTTCCGTGCCAGCCCTGCTCTGGGCAGACCTGCACGCCAGCAGCCACTGCCCTGTAAGCCCCGGTCTTGGTGCGGCAGCAGGCGTGATGGAGCGGCTGCCGGTGCACCTGCTTGTCGTGCTATCGTGTGCCGCACGCCTGCTGTGCCTGCTGATCTGCAGCTGGTGTGGAAGCTGAATGGCATGCAGGAGACCAGCAGCGAAGGCCACTGCAGGGTTGCCTGCAGAGTACGGGGTCAGGCAGCGGCCGCGCAGAGCGCTATGGCAGGGCAGGCCCAGCAGCGCGCCCAGGATGACGCCCCGCGCGCTGGAGCTGGCTTCCGGTCGGCTGGGCGCAGTGGGATTTCAGGTCGCCGTCTGTCAGGGTGCAGGCCGCTGACCGCCTGTGCAAACGCGGCAGGGCACGTGCTTCAGCAGCGCGCCGGGCACGCCGCTGGGCGGGTCCGTGGGCTCGTCTTACGCGCGCGTCAGCGTGCCCGTCAGCCCCACCGCTGGCCTCACGCCGGGCGGCGGCAGCTGGGCATCTGATGCGGAGGTGCGGGTCCCCCCGGCGTGCGCTCTTTGCACACGGGACCGGCCGATGGTGTGGTGGTTGCGCTTGCTGTCTCGTGCGGTGTTGTGGATGTAGGTGGAGGACCGCTCGATGGTGTGGTTGTCACAGCGGGTCTCGCCGGGTCCTGGATGCGCAAGTGCGGTGTCGTCAGCACCGGTGTGCAGTTGGTTGCAACTGCCCGATAACAGGCCCACCGGCGGGCGCGAGGCGGCTGTGGCAGCGGCAGCATGCTCTGAGACGCCGATAGCATTTGGTGGCTAATGTACAGTGGCCGTAGGCCAGCGAGCTCGCATAGTTGGGTCACCGCATATGTGTACAGCACATGGATGATTTTTGAAGCACACGCCACGCAAACTGCGTGGCGCGCGCGCGCAGGGCGGCCACGGCAGCGGCAGCGAGCCGTGGGATGCAGACAGCGAGGACGCGCCGGACGCGGTGGCCGTCAGCCAGCAGGGCTCGGTGGGCGCGCTCTCGGATGCGGGCGCCGGCGCGGCCGCCGCCGCCGCTGCGCAACCCGACGAGCGCGCCTGCAGGTGCGCGGCGCCCCGGCGACATGGCGTTGGGCGGGCCTGCTGTGTGATCACTGTCGTTGTGCTTGCGAGGTTGAACAGCCACCACAAGGTGTTGGGAGTGTGCGTGCAGCGTTGCTGTCTGCAGCCACGCTGCCGCTTGGGCGCTGCAAACTCTGGTGGGCAATTCTTGTCTGCGCCACCGTAGGCCGCGCGTGCTCCTGCTGGTGCTGCTCTGAGTGCAAGAGAGCTGTGGGTGCAGCGCGAGAGCGCGCGGCCCCTGCTGCTGCCTGCTGTGCCCACGGCTTGCACAAGCGTGGGTCACGCCGCTCCTCGCAATCACGCGTCAGCGGCCCGCTGCTCGCTGCGCAGCGCCCCCGCCGAGGAGGCCGCCGTCGCCGGGCCCGGCGCCGCGGCGGCGGCGGACGGCGCGATCCGGCCCGAGGCGGTCGAGCGCGCGCTGGACGCCTTCGGCGGCGTGCGCCGGCCGAGCCTGGGCGCCGGGCTGGACGCAGAGCTGGCCGCGTTTGGCAGTGAGGCCGCGCCGGAGGGCCTGGCATCAGAGTCTGCGGAGGCGACAGACCCTGGAGGCAAGCTCGGCGGCGCGCGCGCGCCCGCCGACGCGGCCGGCGCGTCGGCGGTGGCCGCGCTGCGCGCAGGCGTGGCCCGCCTGGCGTCCACCAGCTCGGTGGTCGCCGGCGAGGGCGCGCAGCGCTTCTGGAAGTGGCTGCAGGCGCGCGCGCACGGGGCGGCTGCGCTTGAGCGCCTGTGTGCGGGCGGGGCGTTGCGAGCTGCTGTGCGAGCGCGCTCCACCGGCATCGCGCAGGCGCACTGGCTTGCGTTTAGCCCATGCAGATCGGTCCCCACTGAGACGTCTCGGCGCACGCCGAAAGGCAGCGCCCCTGCAGCGATGAGCGCAAGCATGCAGGTGTTGGCCTGACCCTGACCCTGAGCGCCCAATTCTGTTGCGCAGGCGTGGGCGGACCGCGTGGCAGGCGCGCTGCCGGCGGCGCGACTGGCGTCTGCGCGCGCGGCGGCCAGCCGCCTGCGCGCGCGCGCGGCGGCCGCGCTGCCTGGCGCCGACGCGACCACGGCCGGCCTGGCGGCCGGCCTGGCGCTGGCGGGCCTGGTGGCCGGCTGGGCGCTGCTGCGCAACGCGGACCTCAAGCGCGCGCTGCGCCGCCGCGACCGCGAGCTCAACCAGCTCATCCTCATGGCGCGCCCCGGACGGCGCCCTGCTTTTGCAAGGCGGGGGTGGCCGCGCCTGCTGCTGTGCAGCGGCGCTTTTGGCGGCTGTGCGCCGCCCGCTGGGCGTGGAGCAGCAGCGGTCGCCGCTCAAGCCTGCCCCAACTGGACTGTCTGGTGTGGGTTTTTGGCCACATTCATTTCGTGAGCCGCCTGTCAGTCAGCCGCATGGTTCCGCCATGGTCGGACGCTTTGCGGGCGCTGCTGATGGCCCTCGGATCCAGCCAGTGGACCGTGCTGTGCAGCATGGCATGAGCTGCAGCGCATGGCAGCGCCGTTGGGCTCTGCGCGCTGACCCGGACGCTCCCAGGAGCGGAGCGCCGCTCATGGGGCAGCAGGCGCCGCCACAGACGTTGTGTTTGTGTCGTGTGCGGCGAGCGCCGCGTCACTGCCCAGCAGCAAAGGCGGGCGAGTGTGACGGGCGGTGGCGACGCGTGCGCGCAGATCATCAACCTGCAGGAGCGCATGGCGGGCGCGGCGGCGCGCTCCCGCGTGCCCATCGTGCGCCACGCCTGCTCCACGTCCGTCGCGTCGTTCTGCCACCCCGACATCGTCTCGCTCGCGTCCTTCTGAGCGCCGGCCCGGCCTGCCTCGCCCCTCTGTCCGGCGCGCTGACGCTGGGCGCCGCACGCATGTGTGCCAACAGACCGCAGCCCATCCCTTTTGCCGCCTGCGCATGCGCCACCTGAGCGCTTGGGTCACTCTGCGCTTGTGCCTGTGCGAGGCCACCACCGCACATGCAGCGCCCTCAGAACCCCCTCGATGACGGCTGTAGCTGGAGCAGCCCGTGTACTAACAACTGCCGTTTTGGATCTCCTGGCCTCTGAGGCCGCTGCCGTCGGGGCGCACAGCGCTGCGCTGTGCCACAGCGGCGTACCCTCGGAGTTGCAGCGCAAGCTTAAACGTTGCACCTGGAACACATTGGGCTCCCTGCTGGACTGGACAGGGGAAAAGAGGGTATGGGTGTCTTCAAGTGTACAAGGTTGGCACGCCACCTTGCCAGCCACTCGCCGCTCTTGGGGCTTTTGGACGGTGGGGTAGCCCAGGCATGCCCAGTGTAACATAAAGAGTAGTTTGCTCATTTTGGTGCTTTGTTGCGGCTTGCGACTGCTCTCCGGCTGTGCTTGTAATACTGACAGCTCGCGACGCGGCATTCCATCATCCTGAAAGGGACAGCGGTGAGAGGTGGTCCACAGTGCCAACCAGAGCTTGCTGGGTTGATGCTTTTGTCGTCGACAGAGCGCGCTGAAGCACAGATGTTGCAGAGGCTGACTCAACCTTAATGCTGCCTTGTCCACCAGCATGAGGCTCCCTCTCAGCCGCGGCCGTTCAAGGTTGGGCGCGGCCGAGTTCACAGGGCAGCGCGCGCATCCGCCCTTGACTTGCCCGCCAACGCGCACAGGTGCCTGTCCTTGCGTCACCCTCAGCACACCTACATATGCAGGCTGCACCGCTGACCTTGGCCAGTGCATCGCTCCAGAGTGCGCTACTCACAATACCTCGCATATCTTACGGCAGGGCTTTATGTGCTGGTCGCGCTTGGGGCGCTGCTCGGTGCTGTCCTGTTCCTCCACCTGCTCTGGACAGGGACCGCACTGGCGAGGTGAGGACATGCAGGAGGCTGGGGGTTGCGCTTGGTCGATACCTTCAACAGCGCACGCCAGGTGACACGCTTGTCGGCTACAGGACCCCCGTCACCAGTCTCTACCTGCGGGCGACGCTGCGTCGGGCCGTCCATGGCACCGCCGCAAGCAAGCACATTGCAACACTCTCGAAACGGAGCGCGTACAAGGTTCATGGTGCGCCCAGTTCCTAGGCCAGCATGCGTAGCATACATACTTGCGCAGCATGCGCTCGAGCAGCGCCCCCCGCGAATGGCAGAAACCGCATGGGCTAGCCGCAGGCGCGAGCGCAGCAGGCGCAGCAGACGCGGAGTGGACGCGCGCAGTGGATGCGCTGCGCGAGCTGTCAGAGCGGCCGCCGCAGACCCCGCACCCGGGCCTGCCGCCCTGGAACGGCCGCCCCGCCACGTACCGCCTGGCCGCCATCGACGGCTATGCGCGGAACAACCCCAGCTTCAGGTGGGTGGCTAGCATGCACAAGCTCCGTCTGACTGCGCCATTCGCTCAGAAATGCGCGGCATACAGGCACCTTCGTCTGTGCCATATGCTTTGAAGTGCGCGGCATGCGGGCACCTGCTTTAAACAAGGTAGGCATCTCTCTGACATGTTGCCGCACGGCTGCATGCAATGGCCCGAGGCACGGCCCCACGCCTGCCTTGAGACTGGCTGCCCACGCGCCGGCGGGGGGCTGAGACCCCATCCAGAGCCGGCGCAGGGCTGTGACGCCCGACAACCGCACGCTCTTCGTCAAGTTCCCCTGCCTGCCAGGAACGGCCGAGGCCATTGGCCGCTGCCGCAGGGGCCCGCCGCGCGCGGCGGCCGCCGCCGCGCTCGCCCACCTGTCGGCCGTCCAGCGCGTCTCGGACGAGTGCGGTTTTGCCGCGCTGACGCCGCGCATGGCCAGCGCGCCCGTCCACGGGCTCACGCCGGCGGCGCGCTCCCTGTTGGGCCGTTGCCGCAGGGCGCGTCACGGAGACACCGGGTCAGGAGCTGAATCATGGGTGCAAAGTGGCTGCATGTGCTGGAGCTCGGCGGCGCGTCAGCGTTCGTGCGCATGGGCGTGTGCGAGCAGAGCGCAGCTCAGGACCCAGCCCCGACGCGCATGACAGAATTGACACCTGCCACATAATCAGCGCGCGCGCCAGACAGGGCCCTGCTCGCGGCGCAGGGCGAGGCCGTGCGCGGCCAGGCGGGCTTCTTCAGCGAGTGGGCGGACGGCGCGAACATCGACCGGCTGCCGCTCGAGGCGCGGGCGGCCTGGCTGCAGCGCCTGCCGGCGGAGTGGGTGCGCACGGCGCCGCGCTGCTCCACCCCGCCGCAAGTGCGGGTCGTGGAAGCCGCGCTCGGGCCTGCCCGCCACTGCGAGCTCTGTCGCGTTTGGCCTGGTTCTGCAGCCACAGCCCAGCCCTGACGATAGCGTATGTTCAAAACAGGCCGCCAGACACAAAGTCCCGACACCTCCGGGGCATTGCAACCAAGGGCTGAACGAGTCTGCACAATGCACTAGGTGTGGCTGGCGGCGCTGCACGACTTCGTCTTGTGCGAGGCGGACCGGCACCAGGGCAACATTGTGGTGCGCGCGCCCAGCAGCGGCTGTGGGGCTATGGACCAGGATGCGGCTCGGCTGCTGTGCGCACGGATGCGTCCTCCACACGACTGTGCTTGGCAGCCGGCAGAAGCTAGTGACGGGCATGCATGCTCAGCCTGTCTTGCATGCATGCATGCTACAGCCCCCAGCTGCGCGCCCCGCATGCGTCCTGCGCCTGCGGCGCCCTGGGCTATACATGGACGGCCAGCGGCGACACGCGCGCGGGGCAGGTGCGGCCCGACGGCAGCCCGCTGCTGATCGACAACGACCACGAGCTCGGCAGGCGCCAGGGGTTTGGCGCGGCGCCCGCGCAGCCGCCCAGCCCGGCCTGCTCGCCCTCCTCGATCTTCCTGCCCGGCGGCATGGAGAGCTGGCGGGTGCCGGGCCCACTTGTTGAGGCCTGCTCACCCCCAGCAGCTCGCCAGCAGATGAGGTAGCTTTGACCCCGCTGCATCATTACAAAAGCGGCCCGGCTGCTTCCTATGCAGCGCATCAGCCTGCACGCCTTCGCGCTGCAGACCTTGTTTGCTGGACGCTTTGCACACTTGCCGTGCAGCGCTGCAGGCCCACTCACCGCGTTCTGCGCCTCTGTCTAGCCAGCCCAAACGGACCGCAGGCGCTTGTGGTGGTAGGCGCGCAACCTTGCACCTCTGCGCAGCGGGGAAGGGCCGGCTCCAAAAGCGCTCACGGAAGCAGACAGGCTCCCGCGCGCAGCTGTGGCGCCTCCGCTCACCGCTGGCCGCGCTGGACGTGCGCTGCTGGGCGGGGCGCGGCGGGGCGGTGCCGCTGCCGCCTGTGACCCGCGCATGCCTGGCACGCTTCACGGCCGCCAACGCCACGGCGCTCGCCGCAGAGATTGGCATCGCCGACACGCGCTTGGCGGCCGGCCTCATCCAGCGCTCGCGGGTGCGCCGCGGCGTGACAGGGGAGGGTGGTCTGATAGGGGAGTCGGCGTCGAGCTCTCGGGCCCTCGCACTGGTGACAGGGCTGCGGCGCGCGCATCGCTGACTGCCTGCGCTTTGACATCCGTGCGCAGCGTGCGGCAGCGATACAGACTCTTGCCTGAGCCGCAGGGGCTGGCAGGCGCGCCAGTCCAGGCGCACGGCGCAGCCCTTAGTCACCGATGGGCGTGGGGCGGTACAGTGGCCGCAAGGAGCGCCCGACTTGGGGGCCCATCGTGCGGCGGTACAACCGTGTCACTGGCGGGGAAGGCTGCGCTGGCACCATCGCCCTCTCCGGGGCGGCGTCTGTCGTCCGCGCTGTTCCGTGCGTCCTTTGTGAAAGCTCGCAGGCGGGGCCTGCCGAGCAGGGGCGGCTGCGGCAGCTCGGCCCTTGCGCTCCGGCACGCCCGGCCTGCCGGCCCAAGGCTGGGGTCGCGCACGCGGCTCCAGGCCCCGCCCGCGCGACCACGCGCCCGCCTGCGTGGAACCCGCAGGAGTTGCTGGCGCGGGGCCTGGTGGGCGCGCTGCGCCGCACAGCCGCGCGGGCGCCGCCGGGGTTCTGGGCGCACGCGGGGCGGCCGCCGCTCGCCAGCGCGGCGTTCCCGCACTGGCGCGCGTTGCTGTGGCGCCCGGCGCACCCGCCGGCGTGCGGGCGCCGGGCGGGCCCCAGGGCGCGCAAGCCTAGGGCTCGAGTGCACAGCTGGGGGCCTGTCAGGTAGCAGGCAGACGCGCGGACGTGTGACCGCTGCCCCAGGCTGCGCCGTGCGACACGCGCCGGTGGGCTGAGTGCACGCTGGTGCTTTGCTGTGCATGCCAGCTTCACGCGGCGCCAGACCGCTTGAGGCCCGCAGTCAGGCCGTACCAGAGAACTCGCTGTTGGAGGCAGCCATGCGTAGTCTCCTCTGTTTACTCAAGACTACTTGTACCAAGCAGTCCGCAACTGCAGCATGCTTCGAAACCTAAGCCCGCTAACGAGATAGTAACTTTATAAAAGTCTGTACGCCGGCCAGGCGCTTGAGCTTTAATCAGTGCAGCCGAGCCACGATGGGAGCATATGAGCAATCTGAGGAGGTGCCAGGGCGGTGCGACAGCGCAATGCTGGGCCAGGCGGCAGCGGAGTGCGCAGCAGGTGTGCCCGCGCCCCACTGCAACGGTCACTCGCTGCGGTGCCTGGCACATCCTGCCTGTCCAGCAGCCCGGCGAGTGTTGATCAGGGCGCCTGCTTCAGCGGCGCCGTGTTTTGAAAACTGATGTGACACGACGTGTGGTATAACGCCCCGCGGCCGTTGTGACGATCTGGCTGCTCGGACTTGCCCACGCTGCCTCCCTGGGCCGCACAGGCCCGGCTCGGCGCCTCGCTCGGGCTCGTTTACATGTTGCCAGCTGCCCTCCCAAACGGGCCGCGGGTGCCGCTTGACGCTGGTCGGTCTCGCAGGGCCGCGCGATGTGCCGCGTCTGGAGGTAGCCAACGGCTACGACTGCCGGACGGTGCTGCTGACCGGCGCCACAGGCACGGTCCAGTTGGCTGCCTTGCATTTCCTTGTGCATCAGGGCAGGCAGCGAGCGGCTGTTGGGTCGCCCGCCAGTGCTTCAGCTCCTGCTACCTGCGCGGCCCACCCTTGACGCCGCTGCGAGTTGGGCCTGTCCGCCGCCCGGTTAGTGCTTGCGCACTGGCGCGCAGCTGCATGCAGTGTGTCAGGGCAGGCCCGCCCTCCCGCCAATTCCGCTGCGCTCCGACTCCCGCGCGGGCCGCGCAGGCTACCTGGGCTCACTCATCCTGGAGCAGCTCTTCCGAACCTGTCCGGGAGTCAAAAAGGCGCGCGCCCGAGCTGGCAGGCAGACGAGATGGTCATCGCCCCATGGTGTCCCTGAGCACTGCCTGCTTGGCAGCGCAAAGAACGGGCAGTGCACAGCTGAGACTCACAAGCACGTGCTGCGCCGCAAAGCCTGGTGCTGCCGTGCGCGAGCACCGAGCGTGCGGTCAGAGCCGCCGCACCTGCTGCCTACCTTGATCTGCGTGCCTGGTAGTAGTCTTGCCAGCTACAGCCAGCGGTCGTGGCCTGCTGAGGTTGACAGCGCAGGCCATTTGGGCACCCCGCCTGCGCCGTCCGCTGTCACCCTCACAGCCGCCTGCTGCGCTCCAGCCGGCCCGAGTGCCCGCAGCCCCGCGCCCCCCGGCCTGTTGCTGCGCGCGCGTCTCTGCCTGCTGCGGCGAGCGCTCCGGCAGCAGGCCGGGCCGCCCCGGCGCGGCGGCGGGGTGCGCTGATACCGCCACCTGGCCCAGGCGCCGCTGCAGCCGCCCGGCCCGGTGCCGGCCCTGCGCAAGCGCAGCGAGCGCGCAGCAGCCCGCGGCGCCCAAGCAGCTTGCTAACGTGGGGCGCGCGCGCGCAGGTGTATGTGGTGGTGCGGCCCAAGCGCGGCGTGACGCCGGCGGCGCGCCTGGCGGCGCTGCTGCGCGGGCCGGTCTTTCACCTGCTGCGGCCGCGCGTGGCCGACGTGGCCGCGCGGATCGAGCTTGTGGAGGCCGACATCGAGCAGCCGGGCTTCGGCCTCAGCCGCGAGCAGCGCCTGAAGCTGGCCAGGTGCGGCGCCGATTGGGCAGGGTTAGGCCCGGGGGCCCGGGCCCCGCCGCGCCTTGCGTGCGGGCAGCGCCCTGGGCAGCCGGCCGCGCGCGGCACCCCTGGCCGCGGCGTGCCCACCGGCCGCGCCCGCTCGCCCGCGCGCGGCCCGCGTCCTGGGCAACAGGGCTGCAGACAGGGCCTGGTGCCGGCCCGGCGCAGCGCGGGGGTCCGCGCTCACCAGCAGCCAGCACCCGCGGCCGGCCGTGTCACGCCCCCCCGGCTGCACCGCTGCTGACGCGCCGTACGCAAGAAATTAAAAATCCCCACAAAATTGTTATGATGACACTGTTTCATGTGCCTGACGTCTCTGCGCGCGCGCAGCGACGTGGAGTTCATCATCCACTGCGCGGCCACGATCCGCTTCGACCTGCCGGTCAAGGCCGTGCTGCGCGCCAACTTCCTGCCGACGCGCGCGCTGCTGGACTTTGCGGCCAGCCTGCCGCGGCTGCGCGCGTTCACGTTCATGAGCACCGCGTACGTCAACGCCTACCTGCCGCACGGCTCGCGCATTGAGGAGAAGATATACCCGCTGGTGCTGCCGGCGCCGGCGCCGCGCCGCGCGCTGGCCGGCGGCTGCCTCGGCGGCTCGCGCGTGGCCGAGGGCCGCTCCAGCGTCGACAGCGACGCCGAGGCGCGCCCTGCTCCCTGCGCGCGCACGTGTGCCAAGCTGCAGCGGTGGAATGTGGGACCAGGCACGCAGCATGCTCATCGTCGTGTGGTGGCACCGCTGTGTGCTGAGGCGCTCGTGGCTGCGCAGTCGGAGGCCGGCGCTGCGGCGGAGGAGGCGGCGGCGCGGCGCGGCGGCGCCGCGGGCGCCGGCGCGGCGGCGCCCGGCGTGGGCGGCGGCCGCGGCGGCGGCGCTGCGCGGCCGGGGGTTGAGATCGACGGCCTGGCGCTGGTGGAGGCGCTGCTGGCCATGGGCCCCGAGGAGTCCGAGCTGGAGGCGCGCGCCCTCCCGGCACCCGGCATCCTGTGGTGCTAGGGTCACATGTAAGGTTAGGTGCCGGTCCCTAGGTGCCTAATGCTCAGCAGCAAGCAGAGCCGTGGCGCGCCGCGGCCCCGGCAAGCCATGGCCAGGACATGGCAGCAAGGCAGCGCCGCGCGCACGCCTGGGGCAGGGCAAAGCGTCCCTAGTGTGTCAAAGTTGCGCTAGCCAGGCTCCGCCAGCGCGCGGCAATGCGCCAAACCAGCGCCGCCCTGCTTTCGGCTGACGGGCGCGGCGCGCGCGCGCGCAGGCCAAGCGCATCATGAAGGCGACCGGCATCCAGAACACCTACTTCCTCATCAAGAACCTGACCGAGCGCATGGTCATGACCTACCGCGACGCGGGCCTGCCGCTGTGCATCCTGCGGCCGACCATCGTGACGGGCGTCGCGCGCGCGCCCTACCCCGGCTTTGTCGGCAACACGTCCGGCGTCACCGGCGCCTTCCTGGCGACCGCCGTGGGTGCGGCGCCCGGGCGGGGCCTGCACGCGCGGCGCTCAGCCGCAGCGTTACGACGGCTGACTCGCCACGGACAAGCGCGCCTTGAGCTTGCGCGGTGCCTTGGGGGCTGTGTCGGCTTCTCGACGCCCGCCTGTGTTCAGACGGCAGCCCCAGGGCGCCTTGGGAAGCGAGGCGTGTATCAATCCCACAGGACCTGATGTTATTTATGGCTGCCGCGCACAGGCATCGTGCGCTTTGCGCAGCACGACCCCAAGTCGGTGCTCGCGCTGGTGCCGGGCGACCTGGTGTCGTCGGCCACGCTGGCGGCGACCATCGCCATCGCGGAGGGTGCGCCCGCGTGCCCCTGCAGGCCCCTCTGCAGACCCGGGCTCCGGCCGCGCGCCGCGCTCCGCCGCCGGCGCCGGCCGGGCTGGCGGCCGCGGGCGGGCGACCGCTATTGCCCCTTGAGCGGGACGCGCGCGCTTGCATATGGGGAGCCATAAGAGTGGGCTGTGGGCGCGTGCGGGGGCATGCGGGGTATGATATGGAGAACGAGTGCCATTAGAGACATTCCGCTCCTTGGGTTGGACAGAAGAGTCTCTGCGCCGGAGCCGCCCTGGCCGCCCCGCGCCGACGCGCGCGCGCGCGCGCGCAGGCCGCCCGGGCGTCGGCCCGATCGTGCAGGTGTGCACGTCGACGACGTTCCCCGTGTACGCCCTGCGGCTGCACGGCCTCTGCTGCGATTTCCTCAACGCGGACCCGCCGCACGCGCTGGGCAAGCACGCGCGCGGGCACTACAAGGTGGACTTCGTGTACAGCAACTCGGCGTTCCGCGCGCGCTGCATGGCGCACAGCGTCACCGTCGGCGCGATGTGCGCGATGCTGCGCCTGGCGGGCGAGGGCCGCGTCGCGCAGAAGGCGCGGCCCCGGGGCGCACCGCGCCCTGCTATCGCGTGCTCGCTGTATGTCTCTCCTGCTGCAATCTGCGGTGATCGCGTTGAGAGCCGCTCACGCTCACTCAAGGCGCTGACGCGAGGGCGCGCGGGGGGCGCGCAGCTGGCGACCGGCTGGGGCGTCTGGCGGCAGCTGGGCGGCAAGAAGCACGACTACAACCTGGCCTTCGCGACCGGCGGCATCCAGGCGCTGCAGGCCGCGCTGGGGCCCAAGGAGGCGGTCGACCTGAAGTGCGTGTTCCGGGCGGACCTGGGCGACGACTGGGTCCGCTACCTGCGGACCTATGGCGCAGGTCAGCGCCCCCGCGGCCCGCCCAGCCTGTCTGCGGCCTCGCAGAAGCATTGTAGCTATGGTCCACCGCCGGCGGGGCCTGATGGGGGAGCCGGGCGCGGGCGCTCCGCATGCGGGCCGAGCCGCGCCGAGTGCGCCCGGGCATGCAGGCTGCAGCGCGCCGCACGCCCAGCGGGCTGGCGCAGATGCATGCGCGCTGCGCTGCGCCGCCACCCGGGCAGCTGCTTTGTTAAGAGATTGAGGCTTCGATGGCGCCCCGCCGCGCCTGACAGCAGATCTGCCTCCCCGCGCGCGCAGCCGTGATGTACCAGTACCTGCGCGAGCCGGCGAGCACGCACCGCAAGGAGTGCGACTTTGTGCCCATCACCGACGCGCCGGCCCTGGAGATCTTCCCGCCCGTCAAGGCGGCTGCGCCGGCCGCGATCGCGCCCGCCGCCAAGGCCGGCGCCGAGCAGTGCGCGCTCGCGTCCAACGCGTCATCCATCGAGGTCGCTGAGGCGGTCGAGAAGGCGGTGGATGCGATGCCCTAGATCGGACGGTAGGGTTTTTGCGCACCCGAGTGCTCCACCAAACCTTTCATGGGGATGGCGGCGGGGTCGGGGGCGGGAGGCCGGGGCGCCGCGCTATGACGCGCGCGGCCCACATGATGCGGGCCGGGCGCCGCCTCTGGATGCGCGGCGCTGCCGTCTCGGGCGTGTCGGGCTCAGGCCGGGAGAGGCTGGTGATGGCCTCGACGATCAGCGTGGTGCCTTGTGGGGAGATGTGGGCAAGCCGCAGAGGCGGGCAGCATAGCCGTGTCCTGGGACGCGCTGGTCAGCTGTGCTTGTGGAGCGCCTCTGGACAATGCCACAGGCCGAGTGGCAGTGGCCGCAGCTCTGCCTAGCAGGGCGGCTGGATTGGAGATGGCAACGCGTGCTTGCCTGCGCGGTGCAGGCACCCTTGCCCGGGTTGATACCCCGCACGCAAGCTGTCTGCATGCCCCTGTCCAGCTCTGGGCGCTGACGTGCGGCCTGTCACACGTCTGCGTTCTAGTAGGGTCCTCTGCCGGGCATGATGGCGGGCGGGTGCTGGCGGGGCGGGTGCTGGCCGGCGCTTGCATGCCTGCAGAGGGGCTGTGCGCGCGTGACTGGCTGCACCGCACGCGGCGCTGGGTTGCGCACTCTGGCTGGCCCTCCGCGCTGCCTTTGCGGCCGGGGGCGGTGGGGGGTGCAGCATGGGTCTGTGGCACTCTGGGAGGCCAGGGTTGATGCCGGTGCGTCGCCGCGAAGAGGTTGTTGTACGCCGTAGCGCAGCTCTTGCGGCGGCGCACTGTCAGAAGGTAGGGCAGGTGCTGGTTGCTGAGCGGGAGAATGGGTGAGAGGTAGGTGGGCGGGCGTGGGCGGTCCCTACTACCAATACGAAGTGTGAGAATTAAGAGCGCGCGCGTGTCAAGTCAAGGCCATGCTGTGGGCGCCGCGCGACCTTGGAGGAGCAAGCGCGCTGGGTGACAAGCCGGCCGCTAGTGCCGGCCCAGCCCCGCATAGGTTTCTGGGTCCAGAGCGTGCTCGCTTTTGCGCACATAGGCTTTAGCTGTGCGTCCCTGTGCTGATCTGCGTTGTCAGGCTGCGCTCGATTATATTCTGGTGCCCCATCAAGCAGTTGCGGGCGGGCCTTGCCGGCGCGTGCGGCGGGTGCGCGCCATAACACACGAAGTGCGTGCCTGCCGCCCGCGAACGGCGGGCTCTGAAAGTTGTCTTCTGGTGCTAGCTGCACTTGCCTGTTTAGTTGTGCAGCCCGGCCGCCCCGGGCGAGGGCGCAACATCCGCCCCTGCTTTCCGCAGCATGTGTTTCATGTCTGGTGCTGGTCAGACCTGTGGCGGCGCAGCCCAGGGCCTGCTGTGTCTGTTTGATCTTCCAGCACTTGCAGCCTCGTGGCGATGCTGATTGCAGCAAGGACAGCGCTGCTTCTGCTTTTCGCATTTGATTCCTTGCTCTGGATCTCTGCATGGCGGGTACAGGGGGCGGCGCACAGGGGGCTGGGCGTGGAGGCACTCCATGAGTCAGCGCATGCAGATGCAGACACGTTACTTCTTTGTGGTGGCTGTTTCACCAGGGACCAGGGGGATGGAAGTTCTGTAGCTACTGGGCTGTGTTGCAGCCACCATCTCCCCATGCTTGCATAGTCTCAGTTGTTGACATCACTTTCTAGGAGTTTGGCAGTCCAAGCCATGTAAGCACTGCAAAGTTTGGCCCTTGGTAGCGAAGAAGTGCGCCTGGTCCTTGGCATCGCTCATTATCTATCCACCGCTGTGAGTGTCGATGCCTGGAGTGATGACATGCATTACTTACTTTCCTTTCTTATTTTAGCTGCTTTCATACCCTTCCTGAGTGTGCAAAAAAGGGAAATAATAAAATATCTCAGGGCCGCCTGTAATATCAGGGGGTCCGGGAGGGGTCGGCAGCCCTCACAAAGCTTGTCTGCCAGCCGTCACAAAGCTTGTCAGACAATCGCCTGCGTTCAGCTACGAAGAACACATGGTCACACTGTACGCTAACATGAAGCCCTGGTTTCTGCCTGGTGCTGATCGCTTGACGGCCTGCACTGCGCAGCACCCTGGGACAGCAACAGCGCTGGGCCGCATGGCACCCTGCAGGGCAGGGCCCTTGCGCCTGTGTACAACGCAGACTGGTTCAGCACACAAGCGTCAACTGCATACCAGCGGTATCGGACTCTTCTCACACCAACACTACCCAGCAGTGCAGGGTTGGTTCAGGAGCGCAGGTACGCCAGGATGTTGTTGTGCGCTGGGTCGCGCGCAAAGTCGAGCGCGTTCTCCAGCGGGCCCTCCCGCGTGAGCGCGGCCTGTGCGGCAAAGCCCACCCAGGCAACCATGGCCAGGCGGCCGTTCTTCAGCTCCTGCACGCGTAGCCGCTCGAACGCCGCCGGCTCCGCGGCGAGCCCGAGCGGGTCGAACCAGACGGTGCCTGCAGAGTTGCACAGGGGGTTAGCCCCTGCTCACTTTTCCAGGGTCAGGTTGGCTTCCTGTCTGCACACCAGCGCCACCCCAAGCGCTGTTAGCCAGGCCGCCATGTGTCAGTCAACGAAACGTGCAGATGCCCTCCGTTTTCAGGGTGGAGTGCGCCGCGACCTCCAGGTAGTGCCGCCACTTGAAGAGCGCGTAGACCAGTTCGTAAGTTTCCTACTCGGTTGTGGTGTAGTTGAGCTCGGCTGCCTTGGGCTTCCTGGACTCATCGGCGCACGGTTGCACACCGCTGCCATGGTCCTGGAAGCTCAAGGCAATCGGGCTGCTACACGACATCCGAGAGGAGACGCACGCACTGGTCGACGCGCTCGCCAAGTGGCGGCACTACCTTGAGGGCGCGGCGCCCTTCACCATGAAGACGGGGGGCATCCCCATTTGTGAGGCCTCCACTGAGCACTAGGAATGCATGCCGGTGGTCAGCTCAGACCACAGCATGGCCCTATCGCGAGACCGCCAGTTGCAACCGTAGGTGCCTGCGCACATGGCAGCCGCTGCACTCCCGCCTGTCAAGCAGCAAGCTCACGCATGGGGGAAGCGACACCCTGCAGGCGGCCTTGCCGCAGATATGCCTGCATGCAAAGCAGCATCTGAGCGGCTTGCAACCCTCAGGACGGAGCCTTAACCACAGGCTCCCCCGGCATACGTTGCAGCCACATGTGGAAGCCACCCTGCCCTGTGCTGCGCAAGCCAGGCAGGCAGCGAGCGGCGGCGCACCGGGGTAGTTCTTGTCGGGCAGGGCGATGCCGAGCGGCTCCAGGGCGTCCTGCCCGCAAGCGCGCGCATACTCCGGGCCAAACATGAGCAGCACCTGCGCGGCAGCCACCCACACGCGCGTGAGCCGCCCGGCCATGCAAATAGCCATAGCGCACTGCTCGTCCTGCGGCGTGCGCGCGACGCGCACACGCGGCCGGCAGGCAAGCAGGCCCGCCAGACAGACAGCCGCCAGAGCCGCATGTTGAGACCATCTCCTGCAGGATGCATGCAAGCCTGCCACATGCCTTGGTGAGCTGTCCGCAAGCACACCACCGTCGCGGCATGTTGCTGCTATGTGAGCCCCATTTACCGAGCATCCGCACATGTAGGGTTAGGGTTAGAGACCACCAGGCAGGGAATCAATCAGGCGCACGGCCTCAGGGGAGGGGCACCTGGCAGAAGGCGATGATGAGGATGCCCTGGCCGCCGGCGATGCGCAGGCCGGGCACGCCCAGATAGTTGAGGTCCTCGCCGCCCAGCTTGGCGCCGCCAACGGCCCACCAGCGCGTCTCCACAAAGCGCGCCGCGCCGGCCGCCTGCAGCGCCTCGGGCACCAGCGCGCCCAGCGCGCCCAGCATGGCCCAGCGCGCGTGCAAGAGCTCCAGCTCAAAGTTGCGGTCGAAGGCGGCCGGCTCGCGGGAGAGCGCGAGCGGGTCGAAGCCATAGTCGGCGGCCGCCTCGCCGGTCAGCCAGGGCGGGTACTCGGCCGGCAGCGGGCCCAGGAACTTTGGCCGCTCGGGGCCGTACCAGCGGCTGCGCGGCCCGGCGCGCGCCCTCTCTCATAATTGCCAGCCCGTGCGCTACAGGCAGGCAGCCTAACAGTGCATTGCCGGACGGCCCTGGACGGCAACAAACGCAAGTGCGCCAGGTGCCCTGGCCGCTCAAGCAGCCTGCGGCTGCGCAGACCCTGTCCATGGTGACCTCTAGAACCACACTGCCTTTACCTTTGCATCCTTTGTATATATGCTTCACACGTTGGGTGGATGTGTACCCAGCAACCTATTCAGCTGCCATCTTGTTCATAACTTACACCCAAGGCACAGCAACGCAGCACGGGAGGACCTTTCTGCACGTGCGCGGGCCTGCGCGTCCGCATCCCGTGACCAGCCCTTTTCTATCTGAGGCTTCCTTGCGTTCAGGTCGTTCTGCAAGCGCGACCACACTTCAGCAAAGTTATGGGTCGCGCATACTCAGATCAGGGACTGGCATTTCCAAGCGGTACCGTGCTCACACCTGCAGGGACTTGCCCCAGCTGCTGTCTGCCAGCGCTTGTACCGCCGCAAACGGCAGCAAGCTGAAGGCTATGATGCCGGCCAACTCTGGAGTCACAGAAAGTGCTGCAGAAGGCTGCACGTGGCCCCTGTGTCGCCTTCTGCAGTGAGCAGATCCCTGAGCAGATCCCATGTGCATATGTCAGCAGGACGTGTTTTCACAAACTTGTTGCAGAAACCATGCTTGGGCAGTTTGATGGATTGTGACTAGCGGCAAAGGCGTACCCTGTATGGCTGGAAGGCATGCTGTGCTCTGCTGCGGCTCAAAGTACCATTTAGCAAGCGAGGTTGCAGCATGACCAGGCTGCTGTGGTTTACCATACAGGAACTGCGACAATTTGGTGGCGTACTCATATTGCGCCGAGTGTGCGATTTATACAAGAACACAACCTTGGGCACAAATTCTTCTTGGTGCAAAGTGTAACCACAAGCGTCCAGGCTCCAGCGAGGCCTGCTACCCTATAAGAACCCTAAAATGCTACATCAGGTGCCTCCCATCAGCGCGGCCGGATCCACCGCCGCCAGCAGCGCCTCGTACACGTCGGTGCGCATGCGCACGCCGCGCTCGCGCGCGACGTCCAGCAGCTCCTGGCGCTCGCGCGGCGCCAGCAGCGCGCGCGCGCGCGCCAGCCCGTCCAGCCACAGCGCCTGGCGCCGGCGCGCAGCAGCTACAGGACGGTTTGCAACGTCACAGCTTTCTCTGCCAACAGGCGGTCGGCGGGAACAGCACTCTAACACAACCCTCGCACTATTGTCAAGCGAGCACGCATTAGCTACAGTCCAGGGCCCTTCCCTTGCCCCACCGCACCAGCCCCTCATGCGCCGCTGCCTGAGCACCCCTCCGCAGTGCCTTGCATCCAGCATGTGCAGGCCAGTCTCATGTTCCTATGTTCGGCCAAATGCTCCCAGCAGCGTCAAGCAGGCGGGGCCTGCTCCTGGGCGGCCGCTCTGCTCCTGCACACACCCCAGACTCGTCTACATCCAGCGAGCCTCCGCACACGCTTGGCGCATGGAGGATAGAGGTTGCTATTAATGATGCCCTGTGCGAGGCGAACGCGCGGATGCACTGCAGGACACCGCGTCGCAGCGCGGCGCCGCTGGCTCCCCGCTCGCGTTGCGCCGACAGCTAGAATGGCAGTCAGGCGTCTCTGCGCGCAAGCGCGCCGGGGTGGGGCCGCGCCTTGGCCCAGGCGCAGGCGTGGACGCCGCGCAGGAACACGCGGCGCGCGGCGTCGGGCCGCCCGGCCGCCAGCTCGTGCGCGACGTACACGCGCCAGAAGAGCGGGCAGCCGCGCGTGGCCGGCGCGGCGGCCGCGCGCTCCAGCAGGCCCTGCGCGGCGCCGCCGCGAGCTCGCGGTTTGCGTTTGGGTCTGGGGTCCAGCGTGCAGGGTCGGAGCACGGGCCAGGAGCGGGATCCGACCGGCGCACCTTGCATGCTTAACCCCTGCGTCACCTCTGCATCTCAGGACCAGCCAGCGCTCCAGCGACCAAGCATGCAACATGCTTTGCTGAAGAAGCTCAGCGCGCTCGCTACCACTTACACGGTCATCTGGTCACTCTCTTCCTCAGTTGGCTTTTTAAAGACCGAATCTGCGTCGAGCCGCGGGCATGACAACAGAGCTACATCTCGGCCTCTGTGCCGCATAGCCGCGCCTGCATCCGGTAGCCGGCCGCGGGGAGCGCAGCCTCGCAGCGCAGCGACAGCAGCGCGGTGGCGGCGGCGGGCGCGGCGGCGGCCGCGTCGGCCAGCGTGCGCCGCAGGCGCGCGCCCGTGCGCGCGCGCAGCTCCGCGCGCGCCAGCGCGCCCAGCAGCGCCGCCGAGCGCGGGTACGCCTGGGCGCCGGGCGGCGGCGGAAACATATTTGATACGCCAGAATGAGCGACCCGGCCTGAACCTAAGCGGCCTGCGCCCTGACCAACCTGGGACACGCAGCTGGTGAGCGCCAACACGAGCTCATGGGGCAGCCCCACCGCGCTCAGCGCACACAGCAGCGGCGGATGGGTGAAAGCCTCGTGGCACTCGGCGGCCGGCGCGCGCCAACAGCGCCTGCCCAGGTCCAGCTGTGCAGAGCGCGCAGGTGCATCGGTCAGGCTGTTCAGGGCGTGCAGCAGGGCGGGGCAAGGGCGACCCCCAGCCTCGCCCATGCGCAGGTCTGCACCGCGGGCCTGCCCCAGGGGCGGTTCGCGCACCTCCAGCGCGGCTGCGAGCGCGCGGTGCAGGCGGCCGGGCGCGGCGCACGGGTCGCCCGCGGCGGCCGCCTCCGCCAGCAGCGCGCAGTGCCGCCGCGTCAGCTCCTCGTGCGCGGCGCTGCGCCGGCGCACCTGCGGCGCGCGCGCGCGCCGCGCCTGGGTCGTGGCCAGCACGGCACACGGGGCTGCGCTCGTCCTTCATGCACGGCGGGAACGGGCGAAGAGCAGACTGGCAGAGCCCTCGGCAAGCCGCACGGCGTGCCGCCGCGCCCTGGCTGTCACCGCCGGGGGCCGCAAAGCAGACAGGCCGGACGCCGGCGGAGCGGAGAGGCGAGGCTGCGGGTGGGCGCGGACCTCCAGCGGCGCGGCAGCCAGCGCCTGCTCATACACCGCCGCCGCCGCGCCCCAGCCGCCCATGCCGGCGCCCGCGGCGGGCAGCAGGCGCTCGAACAGCGCCGCCGCCGCGACGACCGCCGCCGCCGCCGCCGGCAGCGCCGCGCCGCCGCCGTCGGGGCCGCCAGCGCCGTCCGCCGGCCCCAAGGCGCCGCCGCCACCCAGCCGCGCCGACAGCATCGCCTGGAAGCCGCGCCGCGCCTCGAGCAGCCTGCGGGGCGCGAGCGCGCCAGCGCGCTCAGAGCGCGCTCGCCCATGATGCTGCAGGCACTTGCCCGTCCCGCACTGTCAGCGAGCGCACAGACGCAACATGGACAGTTGCCTCGCGGTGATCGGTGTGCACAAGCCTGCGCCGGGTCAGTGAAGAGGCCCAGCAAAATGCCGGCGGCGCGGGCGGCGCGCACGCGCTCCTCGGCCATAAGCGCGCCTGCTTGGCTTTTGCCCCGACATCAGCATCTTGCTGTGGCAGCGCTGCTGCACACCTGGCAGCGTCGGGCAGCGCAGGCGGGCCGCCGCCGGCGCCCGGGCGCGCGCGCTCGAAGGGCCCGCCGCTGCCGAGCCAGGCGAGCAGGTGCAGCGCGCGCGCCTCGCCCGCGGCGGCCTGGCCGGCGGCCGGGGCGCCGCTGGCGGCGGTTTGCGCAGGGTCGATGGCGGCAAAGCACTCCCCTGGCGGGCAGCCGAGCTCCGCCTCGGCGGCCGCCAGCGCGAGCGGGGCGGCGTGGCGCCCGCGCGCGGCCGCATCGGCCGACACCGCCGCCAGCGCGGTGTCGTACACGCGCCGCGCGGCCTGCTGCACGCAAGCCAGGGCTGTGAAGTGCTGCACCAAGCTGTCTGGGTCCGCTGGGTCCCTGTGCATGCACGGGAGCGTCCAGGCAGCCAGCGCACGACACACCACAACCATCCCAGCAGATGAGGTGTGGATGCTTGGTGTCATCCCAGCAGATGTTGTCTGAGTGCTTGATGAGCGTCTGGGGTGTGGGGTCCTATCAGGCCGGAATGCTGTGCGTATGTAATGAAGTAAGAGCAAGGCCTGTGCGGCGCAGCATCGACGGGGTGCAGATGTGCAAAGCGCAGGCCGTGCGCCTGCGCGCGACGCGCGCGCCTTGAGCTGCCCGGCGGCCGCCTGCAGGCCGGCAAACGCGCCCCACAGCGCCAGGCTGCCGCGCCGCGCCGCCAGCAGCTGCTGCGCGGCGGCGGCCGCGCGGCCCCAGTCCGGGCGCTGGGCGGCGCCGGGGCCGGCGCCCTGCCCGGCGTCTCCGCCCGACCCCCCGACGCGCGCCGCCTCCACCGCCAGCAGCGCCCCGGCCAGCCGCGCGTCGTCCGGGAAGGCTGCGTCCAGCAGCAGCTGCAGCGCGCGCGCCAGGAACGCGCGGCGCTCCTCGCCCGCCTGCGCGCGGCGCGCGGCCGGTGAGGACGCCACAGGCTCAGCGCATGCCGGCGTCTGGTGACCGCGAGGCACCTAGCGCCTTGCTATACATGGCTGTTCGCCTTCATTAACTCCTTTTTCTTTTCAAAACAAGAGAGAGGACAGAAGTGTCCTTGCAGGACCACACAGGCCCGCCAGCGCTGCAAAGCGCCCTGCAACCAGGCGCGCCTGAAACCAGGCGTGCATGGGCGGCGCGCGCTGCAGAGCACCCGCGCCGCCGGCGCCCGCGTCGCTCTCTCCGTCGCCCAGCGCGTCGAAGAAGCCGTCCGGGTCCAACCACGCGGTGGGCAGCTGCGCGCCGGGCTCAGTTCCCCGCGGCGCAGGGCCCCCGCCGCCCAGCGCGCCCAGCGCGGCGGCCAGCTCGGCCGGCAGCGCGTCGGCCGCGTCGGCCGCGGCGGCGCCGTCGTTGGAGCTGCGCCAGGCGCCCAGCGGTGCGCCCAGCAGCTCCAGCAGCGCCAGCGCGAGCTCGTGCCGCGCGCCGGGGTCGTCTGCGCGTCACCGCCCAGGGCTTCGATTCGTATGGCGGCCTCGACCGTGGCCGCCTACCAATGGCTTCACGGCCTTGGCAGCCTCTGTGCTGGTGGTGGCATGCAAGCCGGGCGGCGGCCGCAGCTTTGGCTCAGTCAAGGCTTCCGCACCATTGAGACTGCAGCAGAGCAGCTCCGGCAGGACCCCGGTTAGCGCTAGCTGCATTGCTTGTCCGCGCCAGGCCGGGCGGTGGCCACAGGCCGCTGCTGCTGGGGCTATGGCACTGCCGCTGAGGCAAGATGGTTGCCGCATGGGCCCATGAGATGTCAGGCATCAATACCTTTGCAGGGCCGCTGCAGGATGGGCGTGACAGGCCAGGGCGTGGCTACACCCTAGACTAGGGTGCCCTAGGTCGGGGCGCGCCTGGCGTCAGCAGGCACTCGCGCACGTCCTCAAACTCCACGATGCGCTCCTCCAGATCGGCCGCGGCTGCGGCCTCGTCGGCGCCGCGCTCGCCGCCCAGCGCGCGCGCGCGCAGGGGCAGCCACTGCTCGCGCTCGCGCGCCTGCGCACACAGGCCCGAGGCGCATCGCACAGCATAATGGCAGCCAGGAGGCCAGGAGGGCGGCCAGACGCCACAGGCACAATCGCACAATGGTGGCAAGCTGCACGCCGTGATGCGGAGCGCTCGCGCCTCCGCTCGCAGCGGGCAGGCCAGCGCCCTGCACATGCGCAGCCCCGATGCTACAGCCTTACATTCCACACTCCCGCCGGCGGAGGGTAGCGGCGCGGCGGCGCAGGCCTTCAGCCGCGCGCCAGGCGCGCTGCCGCGCAGGCGCAGGCGCTGACATGGTTTTTGCGCATGGCTGGACACGCAGCCGGCCTCTGCGCGGCCTCGCGGCGCGCGGGCGCGCGCCACGACAGGCGCCGGCTCCGCGGACAGCGCGCGCGCGCATGGGGCGGGGCCGCCGCCGCGCCGGGCGCCGCGCCTGCTCCTGCGCGGCCCAGGTGCGCGCGACGGCGTCGCTGAAGCCGCCGCCCTCGCCGCCGGCCAGCGCGGCCACCTGCGCCTCCAGCCGCACGCCCAGCCGCGCCAGCAGCTCCTCCTCGCTCTCCTCCTCTGCGCGCGGGCCTAGGGTTAGGGTAGGGTAGGGGTCATGGTTGGAGGCAGGGCCGCCGCGCGCGCATGCAGGCAAGTGCGCCTTCAGATAAGCATGAGCGCATGTGAGGCGGCCGGGATGCCACAGCCAAGACAGCACTCGGCCCACGGACGCATGCCCTGCCTTCCCCGCATCCTCTCGCGCAGGGCGAACAGATGTCATTCGTCGGGGGGGTGCGCAGCATCAGCAGGCGCTGCGTGGTTACACCAGAGCGGGCGCCGTCCTGCAAACACCAAGGAGTCGGGCGAGTCGGGCCGTGGCTGGCAGTCACCGGCCTCAGGTGGCGGCTCTGCCTCCGCATCAGCGTCCGCGTCGGCTGCGGGCTCTCCAGCCAGGGCGCCGTCAGCGCCCCCGCCGCCGCCGGCCGTGGGCTCCCCGCCGCTCCCCGCCGCTTCGGCGGCGGCGTCGGCGTCCGCCGCCGCGGCCGCCGCCGCGGCCGCCGGCGCGAGCGGCACCCACCCGCTCCAGCAGCCCCCCTCCTCCTCCGGCTCTGCGCGCGGCCGCCCGCGCGCTGCGACGTGGTGCACGAGGGCGCTGCAGGCGCGCGCAGATGCTGCTGCATGGCGCCCCGCAGGCGCCCGCAGGCGCGCCGCGCGCTCCCCGGCGCATCTCCTGGTCAGCAGTGGGACGCGCCGCGCGCTCTTCAAGCGCGCCCGCTCGCACCACACGCCCCTGAGCACCGGCGGGCGCGCGCGCCCGCACAGCGCCTGCGCCT